>WNGE01005678.1_pt1 | contig 29576 bp, 29 predicted proteins | sample 5400651 | NCBI WGS metagenome assembly WNGE01 (sample SAMN13153370, study PRJNA577476) | soil metagenome | isolation source: 60 cm soil or saprolite under grassland replicate 2 | place: USA:California | collected 2016-06-15
GCGTGTTCCGCGCGCCGCACGCAGTCGAGCAGCGGCACCTTGCTGTTGTCGTCGTAGTACACGCCGACGCCGAGGTTGACCTTGTTCGGATTCGGATCGGCGTGAAACGCTTCGCTGACGCCGAGGATCGGGTCGCGCGGCGCCATCTCGATGGCGGACAGGAGCGGGGCGGCGAGGGGAGCGTTCATCGTGGCACCGGTGCGCGGTCGATGCGCGAATCTTAACATGCGTCGCGCGGCGCCCGGCCGTTCCTGGTGAGCCTGTCGAACCACAACGGCCATTCTCCTTCGACAAGCTCAGGACGAACCGCCGACGTTGTGAACATTGGTCCACTACGCTGCGCAAGGACGTGCGCCGCGGAACTCGCTTCGGCTACAATGGTCGATTGATCTTTCCTCAGCCACGCTATGGTCGTCACGTTCCCCAACAGCCCCTACGAGCTGCATCAGCCGTTTCCTCCGGCGGGCGATCAGCCCGAAGCGATCGACAAGCTGGTCGAGGGGATTGCAGACGGCCTTTCGTTCCAGACCCTGCTCGGCGTCACTGGGTCGGGCAAGACTTACACCATGGCCAACGTCATCGCCCGTACCGGCCGGCCGGCGCTGGTGCTCGCGCCCAACAAGACGCTTGCCGCGCAGCTCTACTCGGAATTTCGCGAGTTCCTGCCGAGCCACGCGGTCGAGTACTTCGTCTCCTACTACGATTACTATCAGCCCGAGGCGTACGTGCCGTCGCGCGACCTGTACATCGAGAAGGACTCGTCGATCAACGAGCACATCGAGCAGATGCGTCTGTCCGCGACCAAGGCGATCCTCGAACGCCCCGACTGCGTCATCGTCGCCACCGTGTCGGCGATCTACGGCATCGGCGACCCTTCGGAATACCACAGCATGATCCTGCATTTGCGGCAGGGCGATCGCCTGGCCCAGCGCGAGGCGATCAAACGCCTGACCGAGCTGCAATACCAACGCAACGACACCGACTTCCGCCGCGGCACATTCCGCGTCCACGGTGAGGTCATCGATATCTTCCCCGCGGAGCACGCGGAGAATGCCATCCGCCTCTCGCTCTTCGACGACGAAGTCGATTCGCTGCAACTTTTCGACCCTCTAACCGGGCACATCAAGCAGAAGCTCGCGCGCTTCACGGTGTTCCCGTCGAGCCACTACGTCACGGGACGGCATAAAGTGCTCGACGCGGTCGAAGCGATCAAGATCGAGCTCGCGCAGCAGAAGGAGTTCTTCGTGTCGCAGATGAAGCTGATCGAGGCCCAGCGCATCGAGCAGCGTACGCGCTTCGATATCGAGATGATGCTCGAGATAGGTTTCTGCAAAGGCATCGAGAACTACTCGCGCCATCTCTCGGGCCGCCAGCCGGGCGAGCCGCCGCCGACGCTGGTCGACTACATGCCGCGCAACGCGCTCGCGTTCATCGACGAGTCGCACGTAACGATTCCGCAGGTCGGCGGGATGTACAAGGGCGACCGCGCGCGCAAGGAAAACCTCGTCAACTACGGCTTCCGGCTGCCGTCCGCCCTTGACAACCGGCCGCTGCGCTTCGACGAGTTCGAAAAGCTCCTGCCGCAGACGATTTTCGTATCCGCCACGCCCGCCGACTACGAGCGGCAGCACGCCGGTCAGGTCGTCGAACAGGTCGTGCGGCCGACGGGACTGGTCGACCCCGTGCTCGAAGTGCGCCCGGCGCAGACGCAGGTCGACGACCTGCTGTCCGAAATCAACCTGCGTGTCGAGCGCGGCGAGCGTGTGCTGGTCACCACGCTCACCAAGCGGATGGCCGAAGACCTGACCGACTACCTGAACGAGCACGGCGTCAAGGTACGCTACCTGCACTCGGATATCGAAACGGTCGAGCGGGTCGAGATCATCCGCGACCTGCGGCTGGGCGAGTTCGACGTACTGGTGGGTATCAACCTCCTGCGCGAAGGACTCGACATCCCCGAGGTGTCGCTCGTCGGTATTCTCGACGCCGACAAGGAAGGGTTCCTGCGCGCCGAGCGCTCGTTGATCCAGACCATCGGCCGCGCCGCGCGGCACATCAATGGCACGGCGATCCTTTACGCCGACACGATGACCGGATCGATGAAGGCGGCGATCGGGGAGACCGAGCGCCGCCGGAACAAGCAACTTGCATACAACGAGCGCTTGGGCATCATCCCCAAGGGCGTACAAAAGAGGATCAAGGACATTATCGACGGCGTCTACGACATCGACGAGGAGCGAAAGCAGCTCAAGGCTGCACAGGCGCACGCCAAATACGAAGCGATGCCGGAGAGGGATCTCGAGCGCGAGCTCAAGCGCATCGAAAAGGAAATGCTCGACGCCGCCAGGAATCTCGAATTCGAGAAGGCAGCGGAGCTCCGCGACCGGCTCTACCAGCTCAAGGAGAAGTTGTTCGGCGTCGCGGTGCCGGACTAGCGGCGTGAGACGTGATCAAGAAGGTGATGCTCAAGGAGACCGTCGATGGTGAGTTCACGACCGTGGACGACGTCGCCGAGGTGGCGCTATTTTTTGCGGCGTTCCCGTCGAATGCGCTGACCGGCCAGTCGCTGGTCGTGAGTCACGGGTGGTTCATGCAGTAGGTACGGCCGGACTGACGGAGTCCTGACGATCGCATATCCTTATCATTTTTGGGTCTTGTCACCAAGGTGACGCCTGGATGGTGGACAATCGGCGTACCTGGTACTCGTCACGAGGAGCGAGCCATCATGCGCATCAATATCGAGTCGGTAATCGACCGTTTCGACGAACAACTTTCCGCCGCGATGGCTCAGGCCGCGCTCGAGACCATACCGGGGATGACGCCCAAGGCGGCATTGCGGGTGTACCGGGCCTTCCGCCGGAACGCCATCGCCGCACTTTCAACCTGGGAGACGGTCCCGCGCGAGCTGACGGTGGATACGATCACCGGCGCCGCGGAAGGGCAGGATAAGGGCATTTCTCTGCACGAGCGCCCCAAGCGGGAACGCGGCTAGCACCGTTGCGTCAATCCTCGAATTGATCCGCCGTGCTGTCCAACCTAGACCGTCACCGCGAACATCGCAGCACGCAGCGCACCGCAAACGTGCTCTTCGTTTGCATGGGCAATATCTGCCGCTCGCCGATCGCGGAAAGCGTGTTCCGCGTGCTGGTTGCTAATGCAGGGCTCGCCGAACGGATCCGCGTCGATTCTGCTGCGACGCACGACTATCAGCTCGGGGAACCTCCTGATCCGCGCGCGATCACCCATGCGCGCCGGCGCGGCTACGACCTCCTCGGCCGCTGCGCACGTCGCGTCGACGGCGAGGACTTCCGCCGCTTCGAGTGGATTCTGGCCATGGATATGGACAATCTTCGGGTGTTGCACGGGCTGCGCCCGGGCGACTACACCGGCTATCTCGGCCTGTTTCTGGATTTCAATCCCGGCCTCGGTGCGCTCGAAGTGCCCGATCCGTATTACGGCGCGCCCGAAGACTTCGAGCGGGTGCTCGATCTCGCGGAGAGCGGCGCGGCGGGATTGCTCGATGTGATCCGGGCGACGTTCGTCGCGTACGAAGCGGACAGCTAGCTTCCGTAGCCCGGGCTCCATGATTCCACCCGGGCTACGCGGTTCAATCCGGACTACACCGGCGGCGTCGAGTCCTTCGTCGTCTCGACCAGCTGCAGCGGTTCGTCGGCGATAGCAACGCGCGGCGGACGTATGCGACGGATTCGAGACGGCTCGGTCTCCTCCGCAGCCGTCGGCGCGGCATGCGTAGTCTCGACCAAGACCAGGCCAGAGTCCGCCGGCAGCTCAAGCGCGACCCGGGGGATTTCTGGCGCGTTGCGAGGCATGGCGATTGCCTCGGCCGGCTCGACCACTTGCGCCGGTGGACCGCCCGGCGGCTCGACGCGAACGATCTCCGAATCCGGCGCCGGCTCGAGCACCGCCGGCGTCGTCGCCACGGGCGTCTCCTGGAGGTGATCGGCATGCGGCAGAGCAGGCGGCAATGCCTCGACCTCGGGAACAGTTTCAGTGCGCGCCGTGGGTGCCACCTCATGCGTGGATGCAGGCTGCGAGGCTACGGGTCGCTGACCGCCGCGGTCGCCGCGCGGCTCGCCGTGGACATTGCGTTCGCCACGATCTCGTCCGCCGCGACGGCGGTCGCGTCTTCGGCGGCCGCCTTCGCCGTGCTCGGCTTCGTGCGTCGCGCCGGGCTGTCCCTGCGTAATGGCCGCTTGCGCCATGTCGGCTGCGCGCGATTCCTGCGGTTGCTGCGGCGGCCTCGGTTCACGCGGCGGCCGCTGTTTCTGTGGTTCACGCTGGCCGTCGCGGCCCGATTCGCGGTCGCGACGCGGCTGTTGCTGCCCGCTCTGCGGCGCGCGCTGCTTGGGTTGGTCGCGCGGTTCGCCGCGCTGACCGTCACGCCTTGCGTCCCCGCGGTCCTGACCGCGGCCGTCGCGCTGCTCGCGCCTTTCAGGCCGCTCGGTTCGATCCCTCCGGCCGCGCCCCCGGTCCTCACGTGCCTCGCGCGGTGGTTCCCGCCGCTGCGGAGCGGGTGCAGGCGGGGCTGCCTCGATCGGCTGGCGCTTGAACCAGGTCATGACGGTCGATAGCCAGTTTTCGCGGTGGGGTGCTTCGGACACTGGCGGCTGGCGCTCGATGGGCATCGGCGCAGGCTGCCCCGGCGTGATGCCCTTGACCGCGGCTTCCTGCCGCGGCTCGCGCGCCTCTTCCTTCTTCTGCTTGATGACGTCTTCCTCTTCCGGCCGCTCCATCATGTCGAAGGACGCCGGCAGCGGCTCGCTCTGGTTCAGGTCGTCATGGCGCAGGCGTTGCACCTTGTAGTTCGGAGTCTCGAGGTAGGTATTCGGCACGAGCAGCACGTTGACCTTGAATCGCGTCTCGATGCCGTGGATTTCCGGGCGCTTTTCGTTGAGCAAGAAGGTCGCAACGTCGACCGGCACCTGCGCTACGACCTGCGCCGTGTTCTCCTTCATCGCTTCTTCCTGAAGGATGCGCAGGATGTGCAGAGCCGTCGATTCGGTGCCGCGAATGTGCCCGATGCCGTGGCAGCGCGGGCAGGGGATGTACGCGGACTCGGCGAGCGCCGGCCGCAGACGCTGCCGAGACAGCTCCATCAGCCCGAAACGCGAGATCTTGCCGAGCTGAACCCGGGCGCGGTCATACTTGAGCGCGTCCTTCAGCCGGTTCTCTACTTCGCGCTGGTTCTTGGCACTCTCCATGTCGATGAAATCGATGACGATGAGGCCGCCGAGGTCCCGAAGGCGGAGTTGGCGCGCGATCTCTTCGGCGGCCTCGAGATTGGTCTGGAACGCGGTGGTCTCGATGTCGCCGGCCTTGGTCGCCCGCGCCGAGTTGACGTCGATGGAGACCATCGCCTCGGTGTGATCGATGACGATGGCGCCACCCGCCGGCAGCGGCACCTGGCGCGCATAGGCGGTCTCGATCTGGTGCTCGATCTGGAAGCGCGAGAACAGCGGGACGTCATCCTTGTACAGCTTGACCCGGTTGACGTTCGCCGGCATCACATGGCTCATGAATTGCTGCGCCTGCTCGAAGATCGATTCGGTGTCGATCAACAGCTCGCCGATGTCGGGATGAAAATAGTCACGAATCGCGCGGATCACGAGGCTCGATTCCTGGTAGATGAGAAACGCACCTGACTGCATCTTCGCGGCACCATCGATGGCCTGCCAAAGCTGCATCAGGTAGTTCAAGTCCCACTGCAGCTCTTCCAGCGAGCGGCCGATGCCGGCGGTGCGGGCGATCACGCTCATGCCGCTGGGCACGTCGAGCTGATTGATCGTGTCGCGCAGTTCGTTTCGATCCTCGCCCTCGATGCGACGCGAGACACCGCCGCCGCGCGGATTATTCGGCATCAGCACCAGATAGCGTCCGGCCAGCGAGATGTATGTCGTCAGCGCGGCGCCTTTGCTGCCGCGCTCGTCCTTGTCGACCTGGACGATCAGCTCCTGGCCCTCTTTGAGATTTTCCTGCGGCCGGCCGCGGCCACCGTCACCATCGCCGCGCAGGTATTCCCGCGCGATCTCCTTGAACGGCAGGAAGCCGTGGCGATCGGTGCCGTAATCGACGAAGCACGCCTCGAGGCTGGGCTCGACGCGGGTGATGACCGCCTTATAAATGTTGCTCTTGCGTTGTTCCTTGCTCGCGGATTCGATGTCGAGGTCGATCAGCTTCTGGCCGTCGACGATCGCCACCCGTAGCTCTTCCGCCTGGGTGGCGTTGAACAGCATGCGTTTCATGTGGTATTTCCCCGGCGCGGTTGCGCTCGGGCCAGACGGGTGCAGCGGACGACGCCCGAAACTATCGGGCCGGTTCTAACTTGCGGCGGGCGAAGGCGAAAAAGGCAGGTACGGCCACGCGGGCAGCGTTGGCTGCCGGGCTACGAGGGATCGGATGCGGGTTCGGGGCATCGTGGTTGGCAGCTCGGCAAGCACCCCTGCGGGTGCCGGAGCGGGCCGGTCTCGAGAGCGTGGTTTGCTGTTCTTTGCGTTGTCGCTCAAACGGTCTGGCGACTGCGCGGCGCGGCGCTATTCGCGCCGCGCACCCGGGGAGCCTTACAGGGCCACCGGCCGGTGCAGTCGGATTCAGAATTCGTTGCGCTAGAGTCTGTATTTGCGCGCCGCGCGTCGGGCCGCGTCACTCCGGCGTCTGGCCGGTGCGGAGACTGCGCTCTTCCATTAACATCGCTACTTTTCCGGGTCGCAAGGCCCGGACGGTGAGCCGATTTAACCTCATTGCCCCTGACGGAGCGCAACGGGGGGACGCTGCGGCCGTCGTTGCAGACCGCCGCAAGCGATGATAATCGGGTGTGCCTGTTGCCGCCCCCGAATAATCCTGCCGCTCGTTGTTGCCTGAGACAATTAGAAGGAAATGAACGGTTTAAGCAAGGATGTTGTGAATCATCTTGCCGTTGACGAGGCGGGCGAGGGTCAGCGCGTCGACAATTTCCTGCTCCGCGTCCTCAAAGGGGTACCCAAGAGCCACATCTACCGGATCCTGCGCAGCGGCGAGGTTCGGGTCAATCGCCGGCGCGTCCGCCCCGACACCCGTCTCGCCGTCGGCGACGACCTCCGTATCCCCCCGGTCCGCATCGCCGCGCCGCAGGCCCTCCCACGGCCGCTCCCGGCGCGGCCGATCGCGCTGCCGCTCCTCTACGAAGACGAGACACTCATCGCCATCGACAAGCCCTCCGGACTGGCCGTCCACGGTGGCAGCGGGATCAGTTTCGGCTTGATCGAGCGCTTGCGCGCGGCGCGCCCCGAGGCGCGGTTTCTCGAGCTCGTGCACCGCCTGGACCGCGATACCTCGGGGGTCTTGCTGGTGGCGAAAAGGCGCGCGGCGCTCCTCGCGTTGCATGCAACGCTGCGCGAGGGCGACGCGGACAAGCGTTACCTCGTGCTGGTCAAGGGCCGCTGGCGCGACGCGAAGCGCCGGGTCGAGCTGCCGCTGGCCAAGTTCGTGACCGGCGGCGGCGAGCGCCAGGTGCGGGTCGAACACGCTAGCGGACGCATGGCGCGCACGGTGTTCTACCGGCGTCGCATCTGGGCGGAGGCCACACCGCCGGTCTCCCTGCTCGAAGCCGAGCTCGCCACCGGGCGCACGCATCAGATCCGCGTGCATCTGACGCATCTCGGGTTTCCGCTGGCGGGCGACGACAAGTACGGTGACTTTGTCTGGAACAGGGCGCTCGCGAAACAGGGCTTGAAGCGGATGTTCCTGCACGCGTGGCGATTGTCGCTGCCGCATCCGACTGAAAAACGAGTGTTGACCGTCGAGTCGCCGTTGCCGCCGGATCTCGCGGGATTCGTCGCGCGCCTTGACGAAGCGCAGCACCGCGATGGCGATGGCGATGGATAGGCTTCCCACCCCGCGTCTGTTTCGGTTACTCGTTTTCGATTGGGACGGCACGCTTGCCGATTCGACCGCGATCATCGCCGGCGCGCTCCAGCAGGCGTGCCGCGATCTAGATCTCCCGGCGCCGGATGACGCTGCGGCGCGCTTTGTGATCGGTCTCGGGCTCGCCGACGCGCTGCGTCACATCGCGCCGACGCTGCCGAGCGCAGAGTATCCGCGTCTGTCCGAGCGCTACCGCGAGCATTATCTCGCGCGCGATCCGGAAATCCCGCTGTTCGGAGGAGCGCGCGAGATGCTCGATGAGCTCGACGCACGCGGCTTCCAGCTCGCGATCGCGACCGGCAAGACACGCGTCGGCTTGACGCGCGCGCTGGCGCAGCAAAGACTCGCGCATCGTTTTGTCGCTTCGCGCTGCGCCGACGAGGGATTTCCTAAGCCGCACCCCGACATGCTGCTCAACTTGATGGACTGTTGCGGTGTCGATGCCGTCGAGACGCTGATGATCGGTGATACGACGCACGACCTGGAGCTTGCCCGCAACGCGGGGGCAAGGGCTGTGGCGGTCACCTATGGCGCGCACAGCCTGGCCGGCCTGGCGGATCTCTCGCCGCTCGCGACGGTGGCGTCGGTCGCGGAGCTCGCTTCGTGGCTCAGGGCGAACGCCTGATCTGCGCGAGCGATGCGCTCGTCGACGGCGGCGCGGGCGTGCGCTTCGAAGTGCGCCGCGCCGGCGGTTCGTTACCGGCGTTTGCGATCCGCTTTCGTGGCAGCGTCCACGCCTACGTCAACGAATGCCGACATCAGGCGTCGGAGCTCGACTGGAATCCCGGTGAGTTCTTCGACGCGGAGCGGCTATACTTGATCTGCGCCACGCACGGCGCCCTCTACGAACCGGCCAGCGGGGTCTGCGTCGATGGGCCGTGTTGCGGGGCAAGTCTGGCAGTCGTCGCGGTACGCGAACACGACGGCGGCGTCTACTGCGGCGAGGATTGAATCATGGCCGACGAACATTGGGAACACGGCGTCATCGAGCGGCTCGCCACCGAAGGATTGCGCGAGCAGAAGCGCGCGAGGCGGTGGGGCATCTTCTTCAAGCTGCTCACGTTCGCGTTCCTGTTCGCGACGCTGCTCCTCGCGATCGGCGCATTCTCGGAAGGCGCTCATACCTGCCTCGATAAATGCACGGCGGTGGTCGAGATGCGGGGCGAGCTCGACGCCGATTCCCCGGCGAGCGCGGAGAACATCATGTCCGGCCTGCAGGCGGCGTTCAAGAACAAGGGCACCCAGGGGGTCGTGTTACGCATCAACAGTCCGGGCGGGAGCCCCGTGCAGGCCGGCGAGATCAACGACGAGATCCGCAGGCTGCGCGCGAAATATCCTGCCACGCCGATCTACGCCGTGGTCGAGGAAGTCTGCGCTTCGGGTGCATATTACGTCGCGGTTGCAGCGGATCAGATCTACGTCAATAAGGCGAGCCTGATCGGTTCGATCGGCGTGATCATCGACGGCTTTGGTTTCGTCGGCGCGATGGACAAGCTCGGTATCGAGCGCCGCGCGCTCGCCGCCGGAGAGAACAAGACGTTTCTTGACCCGTTCTCGCCGTTGTCTCCGCAGCAGCGGGACTACGCGCAGAAGATGATTGCGGAGATACACCTGCAGTTCATCGCCGCCGTCAAGGCGGGGCGCGGCGCCCGGCTCAAGGAATCGCCGGAGCTCTTCTCGGGCCTGGTGTGGAATGGCGCGCGCGGCGTCGATCTCGGTCTGGCGGACGCGCTCGGCAGCGTCGACTACGTCGCGCGCGAGGTGATCAAGGCGGAAGACGTCGTCGACTTCACGGTGAAGGAGAACCTCACCGAGCGCCTGGCGCGGAAATTCGGCGCGACGCTAGGAAAAAGCCTGGGAGCGGTCATCGGCCACGCGGTGCACTGGCGATAACCGCCGTCTGGACCGGCGCGCCCATCTCCGGCATGGCGCCTCACTCTCTGGCCCGAGCCGCCTTAGCCAATCCCTCGATCCGGGCGCCGGGTGCGATATCGCGTTCCGCAAACCAGCCTTTTTTCATCTCGAGCGCGTAGAGCGCTCGACCGCGCGACGGATGCGTGTTCTCCGTCAGCGGCGCCATGTCTTCGATGTTGATGATCAGACCGTCGCCGTCGATGAACGCGATCGACAGCGGCACATAGATATTCTTCATCCAGAATGCCTGGGGCTGCAGCTCCTTGAAGACGAACAGCATGCCGTGATCCGGCTGCAGGCTGAACCGGTTCATCAAACCGGTGGTCCGCGTCGCTTCGGTCGCCGCCACTTCCGCCACGAGGCGATGGCCGTTGACGCTGAGCTCGACTGTCGGCAGCCCGGCCGCACGCGCCGCGGCCGTCGCAAACAGCACGATAAAGGCAAACGCGGCCCAAGAGCGAGTCGCCATCGGTGCTCTAGCTCCGCCGCGGGCCATTCCGCGACACGCTACAACTCATACTGATCCGCGTCTCCCCTAAGCGCTGCCTCGATCGCCGCCCGGTCGAATTGGGGTGCGAACAGGGTGATGAACTCGTAAACAAAGCCGCGGGAGTACACTCCGCGGCGCAGCGCCAGCCGCGTCGTGCTGGGTGCGAACAGGTGATTCGCCCCGAGCTTTTCGAACTGCCGATCGCGCGCCGCATCGTAGGCCATCTGCGCCACGATGCCGATACCCAGCCCCAGTTCGACGTAGGTCTTGATCACGTCGGCGTCGAGCGCAGTGAGCACGACGTTGGGCGTCAGCCCCTTGGCGCTGAAAGCGGCGTTGATCTGCGAGCGGCCGGTGAAGCTGAAGTCGTAGGTGACGATGGGATAGCGCGCGAGGGCTTCGAGCGTCAGCGTTTTTTCCCGGGTCAGCGGATGACCCTTGGGCACGAGCACACAGCGATTCCAGGTGTAGCAGGGCAGCGTCACAAGCTCGGGAAAGTCGGCAAGCGCCTCGGTCGCGATGCCGACATCGACTTCGGCACGCGCGGTCTGCTCGGCCACCTGAATCGGATTGCCCTGGTGGAGCAGCAAGCGGACCCGAGGATATTTATCGGCGAAGCGCTTGAGCACCGGCGGCAGGACGTAACGCGCCTGGGTGTGCGTCGTCGCGATCGCCAGCGTGCCGACATCCTCTGCCTTGAACTCCGCGCCGACGCGCTTTAGATTGTTGAGCTCCTGCAATGCACGGCGCGCGGTAGCGACGATGACTTCGCCGCCCTCGGTCAAGGCGGTGAGACGCTTGCCCTGGCGGATGAAGATCGGCACGCCGAGCTCTTCCTCGAGTTGCCGGATCTGCTTGCTGATGCCGGGCTGCGAGGTAAACAGCGCATCGGCGGCCACGGAGACATTCAGACCGTGATCGACGACGGCGCACAGATAACGGATCTGCTGCAGGTTCACCCGACGACGATATAACCATGCGTTAGAATATTCCCGGATTATATAGCGAACTATGGAGCCGGCCCGGGAACGGCCGAGACATTTGGCACAATACTTCTCAATCCATCCGGTGGATCCGGAGAGTCGCCTTATACGGCGGGCGGCGGCGATCGTACGTGACGGCGGGGTCATCGCCTACCCGACCGACTCCAGCTACGCGCTGGGATGTCGCATCGGCGACGCCGAAGCGGCCGTTCGCATCCGCGCCTTGCGCCAGATCGACGACAAGCACCACCTGACGCTGGTGTGTCGCGACTTGGCCGAGGTGGGTCGGTATGCGCAGCTCGATAACTGGCAGTTTCGCATCGTCAAGGAAGGCGTGCCCGGAAGCTTTACCTTCCTGCTTCCGGCGACGCGCGAAGTGCCGCGGCGCTTGAAGCACCCGCGGCGCAGCACCATTGGCGTGCGCGTGCCCGATCACGCCGTGGTACGGGCGCTGCTCGCCGAGCTCGACGAGCCGCTGCTGTCCTCGACGCTGATTCCACCCGGGGGCGACGAGCCGCTGAACGATCCGGCCGCGATCCGCGCCCAGTACGAGCGCGCGCTCGATCTCATCATCGACAGCGGAGCCTGTCATCTTGAGCCGACGACCGTCGTCGATCTCGCGGTGGCGCCGCCGGTCGTGCGGCGCACGGGTCGCGGCGATCCTGCGCGGCTCGGCTTGGCAAGCGTTCGCGCCTGAGGAACCTCGGAATAAGTCCCGTGCGGGACGCATTCCGGCACGCGGGCAGCGGATGCAACGGCTGCCCGGTAGCTGGTAGAATAGCCGTTGATGGAGTTGTCGCTTGCGACCATCGTGCTCTGGGCGGTGCCGGTGGTCTTTGCGATCACTCTGCACGAGGCGGCCCACGGCTACGTCGCCAGGCGATTCGGCGACCAGACCGCCTACATGCTCGGCCGGGTCACACTGAACCCGCTGAAGCACATCGACCCGATCGGAACGATCGCGGTGCCGGGTTTCCTGATCGCGTTGTCGGTCCTGACTCGGGCTCCGTTGTTCATTTTCGGATGGGCGAAGCCGGTGCCGGTCAATTTCGGCAACTTGCACCATCCGAAGCGCGACATGTTCTGGGTCGCCGGAGCGGGTCCGTTCGCGAATTTTTTGATGGCGGTCGGGTGGGCAATCCTGCTCAAGTCCGCGGTGCCCGGCGGGCTGATCGATAGCGACGGGCTGTTCGAAATGGCGAAGGCTGGAATTGACGTCAATCTAGTGCTGATGGCCTTAAATTTGCTTCCCATTCCACCGCTGGATGGGGGCCGGATCGCCCTCAGCCTTCTACCCGGGCCACTCGCGTACCGCTATTCCAGGCTCGAGCCCTACGGATTCATGGTGGTGATCCTGCTTCTGGTGACCGGCGTCCTCAACTATCTGATGCTTCCCATCATGCGCGGCGGCGAGTACGCGATCCGGTGGCTGCTCGGTCTCGGCTGATGCAACGCCACGGATCGCTCAATACCGATGTTCACTGACCGCGTGCTGTCGGGCATGCGCCCGACCGGCCGGATGCATCTCGGGCACTACCACGGTGCGCTCAAGAACTGGGTGCGACTGCAAGAGGAGTACGAATGCCTGTACTTCGCCGCCGACTGGCACGCGCTCACCACGCATTATGACGAGCCCGAAGCTATCGCCGAGAGCGTGTGGGAAATGTTCATCGACTGGCTCGCAGTCGGGATCAATCCCGCGCGGGCGACCATCTTCATCCAATCGCACGTGCCCGAGCACGCCGAGCTTACGCTCTTGCTCGGGATGATTGCGCCCGTGGGCTGGCTGGAGCGCGTGCCGACATACAAGGATCAGCAGGAAAAGCTTGCCGATCGCGATTTGACCACCTATGGCTTTCTCGGTTATCCGGTGATGCAGGGAGCCGACATCTTGGTCTATCGCGCAAACATGGTCCCGGTGGGCGAGGACCAGGTGTCCCACCTCGAGCTCGTGCGGGAGCTCGCCCGCCGCTTCAATCATCTCTACGGCCGCGAGTCGGGGTTCGAGGAAAAGGCCAAGGCGGCTATCAAGAAGCTGGGGTCGAAGCGCGCTAAGCGCTACGAGCAGTTGCGGGCGGCATTTCAGGAGCAGGGCGATCAGGCGGCGCTGGAAGCGGCGCGCGATATGCTCGACCAGGCACAGAATCTCGCCATGGGCGACCGCGAGCGGCTGTTCGGCTATCTCGAAGGCTCGCGCCGCATGATCCTGCCCGAGCCGCAACCGCTCTTGACCGAGACGCCCAAGGTGCCAGGGCTCGACGGGCAGAAGATGTCCAAGTCCTACGGCAACGCGATCCTGCTGCGCGAGGAGCCGGCATCGATCACAAAGAAAGTTCGAACGATGCAGACCGATCCGGCGCGCGTGCATCGCTCCGACCCGGGCACGCCGGAAAAGTGCCCGGTGTGGTCGCTGCACAAGATATATTCCGATCAAGCGCGGCAGGCCTGGGTGCAGAAGGGCTGCACGACCGCAGGCATCGGCTGCCTCGAATGCAAGCAACCGGTGATCGACGCCATCATCGCCGAGCAGGAACCGATCAAGGAGCGCGCGCAGAAATACCTCGATGATCCGTCGCTGGTGCGCGCAATCGTCGCCGACGGCTGCGAGCGCGCGCGCAAGCTCGCCGAGGAGACGATGCGCGACGTGCGCGAAGTGATGGGATTGGCGTACACATGAGCGCCGCAGGGCCGCCCCAAGGCGCGAATTGCGCCCCCTTAGGGGGCAGCGCAGCGGCGTCAGCCGCAAGCCAGGCGGCCGGCGCGCCGGTTGCGCGCGTCTACGGCGAGCCGCTGCTCGAGCTGCCCGAGGACTTGTACATTCCGCCCGAGGCGCTGGAAGTTTTTCTGGAGACCTTCGAAGGTCCGCTCGACCTGCTGCTCTACCTCATCCGCAAGCAGAACATCAATGTGCTCGACATACCCATGGCCGAATTGACGCGCCAGTATCTGGGCTACGTCGAGATGATGCGCCGCACGCAACTCGAGCTCGCCGCGGAATATCTGTTGATGGCTGCCGTGCTGATCGAGATCAAGTCGCGGCTGCTCCTGCCCAAGCCGCCCGCGGCGGCAGGGGAGGAAGCCGAAGATCCGCGCGCCGAGCTGGTGCGGCGCCTGCTCGAGTACGAGCGCATGAAAGCCGGCGCCAAGGCGCTCGACGAGCTGCCGCTGGCGGAGCGCGACTTCGCGCTGGTCCGCGTATGGTTCGATCGCGTCACGACCGCGCACTTGCCCGATGTACACCCGGACGATCTCAAGGCAGCGTGGGCGGGGCTCGTCGCGCGCGCCCGCGCCAACCGTCACCATCTCGTCACGCGCGAGCAACTGTCCGTGCGGAGTCAAATGAGTCGGCTCCTGAAGCTGCTCGTGCCGGGCCGCTTCTTCGAGTTCACGACGCTGTTCGAGGAGCGCGTCGACCTGCCGCGGCTGGTGGTGACCTTTCTCGCCATCCTCGAGCTCGCCCGCGAGCAGTTACTGGAGCTGGCACAGGCCGAACCCTACGCGCCGATCTACGTCCAGCGCAAAGGCGATCCGGCGTTCATCCTGGAAGGCGAAGAGCAGACCTGATCATGGACGATCTCGGCGAAGCCAAGAGCATCCTGGAAGCGGCGCTGCTGGTCGCCGGTGAGCCGCTCTCCGCAGCGCAGCTCTCTAAGCTGTTCGATCCGCCGCTGGAACAGGACGTGATCCGCCGGTTGCTCGACGAGATCCGAGATGCCTGGACCGCGCGTAGCGTCGAGCTCACCCAAGTCGCGAGCGGCTGGCGCTTCCGCGCCAAGCCGAAGCTGCAGCCGTATCTCGACCGGCTCGCGCCGGAAAAGCCGCCGCGTTACTCGCGCGCGGCCATGGAAACGCTCGCGATCATTGCCTATCAGCAGCCCGTAACGCGCGGCGACATCGAATCGATTCGCGGCGTCGCCGTATCGACTCACGTTATCAAGACGCTCGAAGACCGGCAGTGGATCGAGGTCGTCGGGCATCGCGAGACGCCGGGGCGTCCCGCGCTCTATGCCACGACCAAGCAGTTTCTCGACGATCTCAATCTGCGTTCACTCTCCGAGCTGCCGCCACTGGCGGAGCTCGACAACTCCCACCTCCTGGAGCTACCCGATGCCCCCGCAAAGGCCGCCAAGGCCGAGTTCGCGCTCGCGAGCCCGATCCTCGCCACACCGGCATCCGCATCCGCTGACCTCGCCGCATCCGCGGGGGACGCAGGGCGCGATGCACCGAAATCCGACCCGACGTTCCACTGAGCCCGTCTTCACCGAGCCGCAGCGCTTGCACAAGGTGCTGGCGCAATGCGGCTACGGCTCGCTCCGCGGACTCGAGGAGCTCATCATCGCCGGTCGCATCACGGTTAACCGCCAGCCGGCGGAAGTCGGCCAGAAGGTCGGTCCCAACGACCAGATCCGCATCAACGGCGAGCTCGTGCGGCTGCGTTTCGCGCCGCCGCGCACGCGCGTGCTCCTGTACCACAAGCCCACGGGCGAAATTGTCAGCCGCGCCGATCCCGAGGGTAGGCCGACGGTGTTCGACAAGCTGCCTCGGCTCGGCGGCGCCAAGTGGATCGCCGTGGGCCGCCTCGACTTCAACAGCGAAGGCCTGTTGCTGTTCACCACGTCGGGCGAGCTCGCCAACCGCCTGATGCATCCACGATACGAGGTTGAGCGCGAGTACGCGGTGCGCATCGTCGGTACGCTGACACCGGAACAGGAGCGCGCGCTGCTCGAAGGCATCGCACTCGACGACGGCATGGGCCGCGTGACATCGATCGCGGACGGGGGCGGAGAGGGGACCAATCATTGGTACAAACTGACGGTGCCGGAAGGGCGCAATCGCGAAGTTCGGCGATTGTTCGAGGCGCTGGGACTGACCGTCAGCCGCCTGATCCGCACGCGTTACGGCGTGGTTGCCATGCCGCCACAGCTCAAGCGCGGACAGATGGCCGAGCTGGAGCAGGGCGAGCTCACCCGGCTGCTGCAAGCCGCGGGGATGACGAGCACGGCGGTGAACGGCGGCCGCGAGGGCAACGCGTCGGGGCGTTCGGAGCAATCCGGCCAAGGTGCGGAGGACACGCCGCGCCAGGAAACCGACGACGACAATCAGCCGTTGGCAGCCGAGGTCGAGGTCGAAAGCGACGAAGCGTTGGACGAAGTGAATGGCAATCGCGCGCCGGCCCCGGGGCCGTCGTCGCGCGACGGCCCCGGGCAACGGCAGGGGCGCCCGAGCGGGCGTGGCGGGCATGGTCCCCCGGCCGGACGCGGCGGACATGGTCCCCCGGGCGGGCGTGGCCGGCATGGTCCCCGTGGCGGCAATCGCGGTGGCAACCGCGGCGGTCAACAGGGCGGTCAAGACCCTGGCCGACGCTAACTGGCGCGCTGGTTTGGTAGAGCCGCATTCATTCGGCCGCGGCGCCACCAGCGGCTGTCGCGTGCCAATGAATTCGCACCTACGAAAGGCTCGGTTGTCGTAGGGCCGAATTTATTCGGCCGCGGCGCCGCAAGACCACGCCGCGCGCGAATTAGCCGTACTACAAAGCACGGTGCATGATCAATACGTCGACCGGCCCGAGCGCGCGGTGTCGGAACGCGCGCGGAACGCGGCCGACGACTTCGAAGCCATGTTTCTGCCATAAGCGCACAGCGCCCTCGTTGCTGGCGACCACGAAGTTGAACTGCAACGCGGTGTAGCCGCGCTCGCGCGCCGCGGCCAGCGAATGCTCGCACATCGCGCCGCCGACGCCGCGCCCGCGCGCGTCCGGATGCGTCATGTAGCCGCAATTGGCGACGTGATCGCCCAGGCCCGGCTGATTCGGCCGCAGCGCATAGGTACCGACGATGCGGCCCGCTTGCTCGGCGATGAAGGCTACCGCGGGAGGATCCATCCAGATCCGCCGTGCCTCGGTCATCGTCGTGTCCGGCGCATAGGCGTACGTATCGCCGCCGGCGACAACCGTCCGAAAGATCGCCCAGATGCCGGCGAAGTCGCGTGGCCGGGCCGGCCGGATCGACAATGCCGCCCGGTCCACGGTCGGCATCAGCTTTCTTCCCCGCCAAAATGCGGCGGTCGCTTGCCGAGGAAGGCACGGACGCCTTCGACGAAGTCATCGGTCGCGCTGCATGCGCCAAAGCTCGCCGCTTCGGCTTCGAGCTGCGCCGACAGCCTCTGCGCGAGCGATTGCTGAATGAGACGCTTACCATTGCGGATCGCCGCCACGGGCCCCGAAACGATCGCGGTCACGAGGGCAGCAGTCGCGCGATCGAGCTCGGCCTCGGGGACCACGCGGTTGACCAGCCCGAGACGCAACGCGTCGTCGGCCCCGAAGCGTTCGCCGAGCAACAGGATTTCCATCGCCTTCTTCAGGCCGACCAGCCGCGGGAGCGCGTACGACAAGCCACCGTCCGGCGTCAATCCAAGCTGTCGGTAGGCGGAGGTAAAGTAACTCGTGTCGGCCGCGATGGCGAGATCGCAGGCACATAGCAACGACAGGCCGAAGCCCGCGACCGCGCCGTGGACGCTGGCGACGACGGGATGCGGCATGCGTTGCAGCTGCTCGATAGCCGCGTGCAGGTGCTCGATCATGCGCGTAAAGCGGCTTCGCCGATCGGCGGGTGCGAGCGCGAGCTGTTCGGCGAAATGGCGTATGTCGCCTCCCGCCATGAAGTGCCTGCCGGCGCCCCGGATGACCACGCAGCGTAGCGTGTCGTCGGCCGCCAGCGCCGCGGTATGGTCGACGAGCGCGTCCATCATCGCCGCATCGAGCGCATTGAGCGACGCGGGACGATTGAGCGTGAGCATGGCGACGGGGCCGTCGCGCGCGAGCAGGATCGGGCTGGTCATGGCGAGAGCCTAGGTTCCTTACACACCGGCGCGCTCGTCGGCGTCGCCGCGACCGCGCGAGGCGTCCTCTTCCGCGGCGAATGCGGCCTTGAACGGACTTGCCGCCTCCAGCTCCTCGACCGCGTGGGCCACCTCGGCGCGCTCGTCGGCCGCGAAGCGCGCGATCGCGCGGGCGAAGTCCGGATCGGAGATCGCGTGCGCCGAGCGCGTCGTCACCGGCAAGAGCCCGCGCGCGAGCTTGTGCACGCCTTGCGCTCCGCCCTCGAACTGGCCGATGCGGCGCTCGATGCAGAAATCGATCGCCTGGTAGTAGCAGGCTTCGAAATGCAAGCCCGGCACGAATTCGGTCGCGCCCCAGTAGCGGCCCCAGAGCGTGTCCGCACTGAACACGTCGAGCGCGGCGCAGACGGGCCTGCCGCCGCGCTCGCCGAGAACGAGCACGACATGATCGGGCAACGTCGCGCCGATGCGCTCGAAGAAGGCGAGCGACAGATACGGTGTCGAGTGGTGGCGGCGATACGTGGTCGTGTAGCAACGGAAGAAGAATGACCAGTGCCTGCCGTCAATCTCGCGCCCGAGCAGCCGGCGAAAGGTCACTCCTGCGGCGCCGAGCTTGCGCCGTTCCTGGCTGATTCGTTTGCGCTTGGTGTGATTCATCGTCGACAGGAAGTCGGCGAAGTCGCGGTAGCCGGGATTGGTCCAATGGAACTGCACGCTGTCGCGCAACAGCATGCCGGCAGCGGCGCAGGCGTACGCTTCGTCGGCTTGCGGAAACAGAATATGCAGCGACGACAAATGGTCGTCGGCAACAAGCGACAATGCGCCGGCGAGAAGCTCGCCGCGAGTCGCCGCGTCGGCCGCGATCAGCCGCGGGCCCGTCGCCGGCGTAAACGGAACCGCGCTCACGAGCTTGGGATAGTAATGTCTCCCGTTCCTCCGGTACGCGTCGGCCCACGCCCAGTCGAACACGTATTCGCCGTAGGAGTGCGTCTTGACGTAGAGCGGCATCGCGCCGACGAGCAGCGCGCCGTGCCACGCAGTAAGGTAGCGCGGCGTCCACCCTGTTTGCGCCGACGCGGGGACCGCGCTGAGCGAGTCGACGATGCGAAGCGAGTTGCGTGCCATGCGCGAGAGGCAATTCCATGCCATTGTCGCATGTCCGGCAAGCGCCAATCCACGTGCTAACATTCATGCATGCGTGTCGCCATCGCTCAGCTGGATTGCGTGGTCGGCGATATGCCAGGCAATGCCGCGCGTATCCTCGCGGCCGTCGACGAAGCGCGGCGCGGTGGCGCCGATCTCGTTGTGACGCCGGAACTGTCGCTCTGCGGCTATCCGCCGGAAGACCTGCTGCTGCGACCGGCTTTTCTGGCGGCGTGTGCCGGGGAGCTCGAGCGCCTTGCCGCGCAAGTCACGGGACCGGCGGTGCTCGTCGGCTTTCCCGAAGCTAGCGGCGGCAAGCGGCACAACGCGGCGGCGGTGATTCGCAACGGCCGGGTCGCGGCGATCTATCGCAAGCGCGAGCTCCCGAACTATACGGTGTTCGACGAAGATCGTTATTTCGAGCCGGGCACCGATCCCTGCGTCATCGACATCGCCGGCGTTCGCGTCGGAATCGTCATCTGCGAGGACATCTGGTTTCCCACCCCGGCACGCATCGCGAGCACCGCCGGCGCGCAGATCATCGTCGTCCCCAATGGCTCGCCGTACCACACGCGGCAGCAGGCGTTGCGACGCGACGTCGTGACGGCGCGTGCGCAGGAAACGGGTCTGCCCGTCGTTTACGTCAACCGCGTCGGTGGCCAGGATGAGCTGGTATTCGACGGCGCGTCATTCATCGTCGACGGAGCGGGTGCGCTCGCACAGCAGGTGCCGGCGTGGCGCGAGACAGTGGCGCTGGCCGAGTTTGCGGGAGCGACGCCGAAGGCTGTCCGCGGTGGACTCGATGGCCGCCTGGAATCCCATGTGTATGCCGCGCTCTGTATGGGCGTGCACGACTACGTCGAGAAAAATCGCTTTCCCGGCGTCTTGATCGGGTTGTCGGGCGGCATCGACTCGGCGTTGACGCTGGCGGTCGCCGTCGACGCTCTCGGTCCCGAGCGAGTGCGTGCCGTGATGCTGCCTTCGCCGTACAACGCGGCCATCAGCCTCGAAGACGCGCGCGCCATGGCCGGAATCCTCGGCGTGCGCTACGACGAGATTCCGATCGATGGCGCATTCCAGGCGCTTCGGGCGGCGCTCGTCGAGGAGTTCAAGGGTCTGCCCGAAGACGCGACCGAGGAGAACATCCAGGCGAGGATTCGCGGCACCCTGTTGATGGCACTTTCCAACAAGCACGGGACGATCGTGCTCACGACCGGCAACAAGTCGGAGATGGCGGTGGGTTATGCCACACTCTATGGCGACATGGCCGGCGGCTTCGCCGTGCTCAAGGACATCAGCAAGTCGCTGGTCTATCGCCTGGCGCGATATCGGAATAGCCTGGGGCGGATGATTCCGGAACGGATCATCACGCGCGCGCCGTCGGCAGAGCTGCGGCTGAACCAGACGGACCAGGACAGCCTGCCTCCTTACGACGCGCTCGACGCGATCCTCGAGGCTTACGTCGAGGAACTGCAGAGCCCGGCCGAGATCGTCGCCCGCGGCTACGCAGCGGAGCACGTGGCCAGAGTGGTGCGGCTGATCAAGGTGAACGAGTACAAGCGGCGGCAATCCGCGGTCGGCATCCGCATCACGCCGCGCGGATTCGGCAAGGACTGGCGCTATCCGATAACCTCGGCGTGGACCGAGTGGAAGAGTGTCATGTAGGGCCGGATTTATCCGGCCGCCGTGTGCGAATGAATTCGCACCTACGAAGACGCGCCGGAGTCAGCGTGCCCCGTCTAGTTGCGCTCGGTCGAGTGGTGTAACCTTCGCTGTGGCGCGCCCGAGCTGACGAAGGAGCGGCAATGAAAAAAGTCGAAGCCATCATCAAGCCGTTCAAGCTCGACGAGGTGCGCGAAGCGCTCTCCGATATCGGCGTCAGCGGGCTCACGGTGACGGAGGTTAAGGGTTTCGGCCGCCAGAAGGGCCATACCGAGCTCTATCGCGGTGCGGAGTACGTCGTCGATTTCCTGCCCAAGGTCAAGGTCGAGGTGATCATCGCCGACAATCTCGTCGAACGCGCGATAGAAGCGATCATAAAAGCCGCGCGGACGGGAAAGATCGGCGACGGCAAGATCTTCGTCACATCGGTCGAGCAAGTCGTGCGGATTCGCACCGGCGAGTCCGGCGAAGCGGCGGTCTGAACAATAGCCACCGCCGCGCAGGCGAAGGAGGCCATATGTCATTCATGAGTGAGTTCCGCGAGTTCGCAGTCAAGGGCAGCGTCGTCGATCTGGCAGTAGGTGTGATCATCGGCGCCGCATTCGGCAAGATTGTCGATTCGCTGGTCAAGGATCTGATCATGCCGGTGGTCAGCCGCATTTTCGGCGGTCTCGACTTCAGCAACTGGTTCATCATGCTGGGCACGCCGCCGCCGGGTTACAGCGGGCCGATGACCTACGAAGCGCTGACCAAGGCCGGTGTGCCGCTGCTCGCCTACGGCAACGTCATCACCGTGGCGCTCAATTTCATCATTCTCGCCTTCATTATTTTCCTGATGGTGAAGCAGATCAACCGAATGCGCGGCGCCACGCCTCCGGCGGCCCCGCCGGAGAACGTGCTGCTGCTGCGCGAGATTCGTGATGCGCTGAAAAAATGAGCTGACGCACCCTCGTGGGGCATGATCGAAACGGATGGATGGAGGAACGATGACTCGCACCAGACTGTTATTAGCGCTTGCGGTGCTGGCGCTCGGTCTTACGGAAACGGCGCGCGGCGACATCAATGTCGGCGTGACCCTGTCCGCGACGGGGGCGGCCGCCTCGCTCGGCATCCCCGAGCGCAACACCTTCGAGCTGCTGCCGACGACGATCGCCGGCCAGAAAGTGAACTGGATCGTGCTCGACGACGGGTCGGATACGACCAAGGCGGTGACCAACACGCGCAAGCTCCTGAGCGAGGACAAGGTCGACGTGATCGTCGGTTCGACGGTGACGCCGAACTCGCTGGCGATGATCGACATCGTCGCCGACGCGGAGACGCCGATGATCGCGATGGCCGCATCGGGCCGCATTGTCGATCCCGCCAATCCGAAAGTGAGATGGGTGTTCAAGACGCCTCAGAGCGACTCGCTGATGGCCGACGCGATCGCGGTCAGCATGAAAGCCAACGGCGTAAAGACGATGGGCTACATCGGCTTCAACGACGCCTACGGCGACAGTTGGCTTACCGAGATCAAGCGCTCGGCGCAGGTCGCCGGGATCAAGGTCGTCGCCGAGGAAAAATACAACCGCAACGACGCATCGGTGACCGGCCAGATTCTCAAGATCGTCGCCGCGAATCCCGACGCGGTGCTGATCGGCGCGTCCGGCACGCCGGCCGCGACGCCGCAGAAGGACCTCGCCGCGCGCAACTACAAGGGCAAGGTCTACCAGACGCACGGTGTCGCGAATCCGGATTTCCTGCGCGTGGTCGGCAAGGAGGGCAATGGCACGATCCTGCCAGCCGGCCCGATGCTGGTCTACGAGCAGCTGCCGGCGAGCAATCCGGTCAAGAAATCGGCGGCCGAATACGTCACCAAGTACGAGGCGAAATACGGCACGCGGTCGACCTTCGGCGGCCACGCCTGGGATACGTATCTGTTGCTGGCGCACGCGATTCCCGACGCCCTGAAGAAGGCCAGGCCCGGCACCAAGGAATTTCGCGCAGCGCTACGCGACGGCTTGGAGAACGCCAAGGATGTGTTCGGCGCGCACGGCGTGTTCAACATGACCCCACAGGATCATAACGGCCTCGACAATCGCGCGCGCCTGATGATCAGGATCGAAGACGGCAAGTGGGTGGTGATCAAATAACCGCACCCGCCTGACCGCGCGCTGGGAGCGAATCGCGCACCCGCGCGTTTTGCTTTGCAGCGCCACCGACGGCGCGGCGCGAGAGCGTGCCGCCGCCGCGCACGATGGACCTGACGATAACCGCGCTTCTGGCGCAGGACGGCATCACCAACGGCGCGATTTACGCGTTGCTCGCGCTGGCGCTCGTGCTCGTGTTCGCGGTGACCCGCGTGATCTGGATTCCCTCCGGCGAGTTCGTCGCCTACGGCACGTTGACGCTCGCGGGCCTGCAACTCGGCAAATCGCCCGGCACGATCGGACTCCTTGTCGGCATGGCGATCGTCGCCGGCGCGATCGAGGCCTGGAGTTGCTTGGCGCACGGCCAGGCGCGAGCGCTGCCCCGGCGGCTTCTGCTGTGGACCGCGGCACCGCTTGCCATCGCGGGTCTCGTCCACTGGCTCGCGCCGCTGCAACCGCCGTTCGCGGTTCAGATCGCGCTTGCGCTCGCCGCGGTGACTGCGCTGGGGCCGCTGCTCTACCGAATCGTGTACCAGCCGCTGGCCGAGGCGTCGGTGCTGGTGCTGTTGATCGTCTCGGTCGCCGTGCATTTTGCGCTGACCGGCCTCGGGCTCTGGTTCTTCGGCGCCGAGGGTTCGCGCACGCCGCCGTTCTCCAGCGAGTCGTTCCGGGTAGGCGAGGTTATCGTCAGCGCGCAAAGCATCCTCGTCGTTCTCACGAGCCTGCTGCTGATTCTCGCGCTGTACTTTTTTTTCGGGCGGACCCTCTACGGCAAGGCGCTGCGCGCCACCGCGCTCAACCGCGTGGGTGCAAGGCTCGTCGGCATTTCGCCCAATCTGGGCCGCGGTCGGCGCGCTCCTGGTCGGCCTGCTCGAATCGTTCTCGTCGTTTTGGGCCAGCGCGTTCAAGGAAGTCATCGTCTTCACCGTGATCATCCCGGTGCTTCTCTGGCGCAGCCTCACGGCGCATCACCATGAGGAAGAGGAATGAAGGCGTTTGCGCGCGTGAGCATGGGGCCCGCCGCATTTGCCGCGATCGTGGTGCTGCTCGCGATCGTGCCGCTGACGATGCCGCCATTCTGGGTGACGCTCGGCAATTACATCGGCCTGTACAGCATCGTCGCGCTGGGCCTGGTGCTGCTCACCGGCGTCGCAGGCCAGACGTCTTTCGGGCAAGCCGCGTTTGTGGGGCTCGGTGCCTACACGACTGCGTATCTGACGACGCGCTATGGCACGTCGCCGTGGCTCACGCTGCCCATCGGGCTCGTCATCACCTTCGCCGTCGCGCTTTTCCTGGGCTTCATCACGCTGCGGATGCGCGGTCATTACCTTCCGCTGGCGACGATCGCCTGGGGAATAAGCCTCTCCTTACTATTCGGCAATCTTGATTTTCTCGGCGGGCATACCGGCCTCACGGGCATTCCGCCGCTCGCGCTGCCGGGATTCGAGCTCAAGAGCGAGCGGCATTTCTACTATCTGATCTGGGCGATCGCGCTCTGCGCGCTATGGGCGAGCAGCAATCTGCTCGACTCGCGCCCCGGCCGGGCGATCCGCGCGCTGAAGGGGGGCCTCGAGATGGTCGAGGCATTCGGCGTCGACGCGGCGCGGTTGAAGATCGTCGTGTTCGTCTATGCAGGGCTGCTCGCGTGCGTTTCGGGGTGGCTGTACGCGCACTTGCAGCGCTTCGTGAACCCGAGTCCGTTCGGGATCCATCAGGGCATCGAATACCTGTTCATGGCGGTCGTCGGCGGCGCGGGCAGTGTCTGGGGCGCAGTCGTCGGTGCGGCGCTGATCACGCTGCTCAAGCAATGGCTGCAGGACCTGTTGCCGCACATTCTCGGCCGCGCCGGCAATTTCGAGATCGTTGTGTTCGGCGTGCTGATGGTGCTGCTGCTGCAGCGCGCGCGCGAGGGAGTCTGGCCATGGCTCGAGCGCCTGCTGCCGAAGCGTGCTTCACCGCCGGTACCGGCCGCGGCGCCGCTGCCCGTGCGTCACAAGGCGGCGGGCCAGGGTGCGCGACTCGAGGTCGATGCGGCGCGCAAACAGTTTGGCGGGCTTGTCGCCGTGAACGATCTGTCGTTCGAAATCCGCCCCGGCGAGATTCTCGGCTTAATCGGTCCGAACGGCGCGGGAAAGACCACGATGTTCAACCTGATCAGCGGCGCACTGCGGCTCACCGCCGGCGACGTACGTTTCTGCGGCGCCTCGATCGGCGGCCGACAGCCTTATGAAATCGCACGGCTGGGGATCGGGCGCACGTTCCAGCATGTGAAGCTGATCGGCTCGATGAGCGTACTCGACAATGTGGCGCTGGGCGCGTACCTGCGCAGCGAGGCCGGAGTGTTGCGCGCTGCGCTCAAGCTCGACCGCGCCGAGGAAGCGCGCATCAAGGCGGAAGCGGCGCGCCAGATCGCCCGCTGCCGGCTCGACGCGCACACTTTCGACGCCGCCGGCAGCCTTGCGCTCGGCCGTCAACGGATCGTGGAAATCGCCCGTGCGCTCGCGGCCGATCCGTTGCTGCTGCTGCTGGACGAGCCCGCAGCAGGCCTGCGCTACCTGGAAAAGCAGGAGCTGGCGGCGCTCTTGCGCAGCTTGCGGGCAGACGGCATGACGATCCTCCTGGTCGAGCACGATATGGACTTCGTGATGGGCCTCACCAATCGCCTGGTCGTGATGGACTTCGGCGAAAAGCTTGCCGAGGGTCTGCCTGCGGAGATCCAGAAGAATCCCGTTGTCCTCGAAGCCTATCTCGGCGGGGTCACATGAGCGCGGCGCGCGAAGTTAAGGCGCGAAGCGCTCGGCGCTGCGCGAATGCGGAGGAGGCCGACACGCGACGCTCCGAGATGCGCAGGGGGCACAAGGAGGCCGAGACATGAGCGCGCTGCTTGAAGTTCGCGATTTCCATGTAGCCTACGGCAAGGTCGAAGCGGTGCACGGCGTATCGCTTGCGGTCGCTGAGGGAAGCATCGTTACCGTCATCGGACCCAACGGCGCCGGCAAGACGACGCTGCTCGGCGCCATCATGGGCCTGCTGCCCTCGCGCGGCGAGGTCAACTATGCGGGTGCGCCAGTCGCGCGCATCGGCGTCGAGCAGCGAGTCGCGCTGGGCCTTTGTCTGGTGCCGGAGCGTCGCGAGCTCTTCGGCGCAATGACCGTCTCCGATAACCTCGAGCTCGGCGCGTTCCAGCGCTATCGTGCCGGAGACAAGACGGTTGAGATCACGCGCGAGGAGGTCTATCGGCGCTTTCCGCGCCTGGCGGAGCGACGGTTGCAATTGGCGGGGACGCTGTCGGGCGGCGAACGGCAGATGCTGGCGCTCGGCCGTGCGTTGATGGCGAAGCCGAGGCTCCTGATGCTCGACGAACCGAGCTTGGGCCTCGCGCCGCTGTTCGTGAAGGAAATCTTCAATATCATCGCCGCGCTCAAGGCGACCGGCGTATCGATATTGCTGGTCGAGCAAAACGCCCGAGCCGCGCTGCAGATCGCCGATTACGGCTACGTGCTGGAAGCCGGCGAACTCGCGATCGAGGGCCCGAGCGCCGAGCTCGCCTTCAATCCGCGCGTCGCTGCGACGTATCTCGGGCAGGCGGTCGGCGCGAACTAGCGGCGCGAGCCCGCGGCGAGGCTCCCCACGCGCAGCGTGGGGATTGCGCGAGGCGAGTCGACGCAGGGCGGTCGACGCACGACGAGTCATGTTGCGATGCTTATCCAAGGAGACCGCGGCGCGTTGCCGGCCCTAAGACTTGTTCTCCGGGCGCCATGCCCCGACAATGCAGGATTGATGCCTACTCCCAAGCCAAGGACCGCCGTGACCCATCTCGCCGTTCCCGCTCTCAACCCGGCGCTGCTCGACCAGGCGACGCAACTCCTGCTCGCGCCGGCGGCGCTCGAATTCCGGCAGCTCTCGCAGGTGCTCGCCGACATCCATGTGCATCACGTCGACTATGCCGATCTCTATTTCCAGTATTCGCGCCTCGAAAGCTGGAGCCTCGAGGAGGGCATCGTCAAGTCGGGATCGTATTCGATCGACCGCGGCGTCGGAGTCCGCGCGATATCGGGTGAAAAAACCGCCTTCGCGTATTCAGACGACATCAGCCTCGATGCGCTCGCTCAGGCCGCCACCGCGACGCGCGCCATAGGCCGCCAGGGCCAGTCGGCCGTAGCCGCGCTCGACCATGTGGGCGGCGCCCGTGCGCTGTATACCCCGCGCGACCCGGTCATCGCCCTCACCGACGGCGCCAAGGTGGCACTGCTCGAAAGGCTCGAGCAGATTGCGCGACAGCGCGATCCGCGCGTGACGCAAGTGATGGCCTCGCTCGCCGGGGAGTACGAAGCGATCCTCGTCGCCCGCAGCGACGGCCTGATCGCCGCCGACGTGCGGCCGCTGGTTCGGCTATCGCTCAACGTGATCGTCGAAGAGAACGGCCGGCGCGAGCAGGGCATGGCCGGCGGCGGGGCGCGCGTCGACTACGGTTATTTCAGCGACGCGTTGCTGCATGACTATGCCGCCAAGGCCGTCGACCAGGCGTTGTTGAATCTGAATGCACGCGACGCGCCCGCGGGCACGATGACGGTCGTGCTCGGACCGGGCTGGCCGGGCGTTCTGCTGCACGAGGCGATCGGGCACGGGCTCGAAGGCGACTTCAATCGCAAGGGGACTTCGGCGTTTTCGAACCGCATCGGCCAGCGCGTCGCCGCCGCCGGGGTGACGGTGGTCGACGACGGTACGATTCCCGACCGCCGCGGATCGCTCAACATCGATGACGAGGGCAATCCGACGCAGCGCACGGTGCTGATCGAGGACGGCGTCCTGCGTTGCTACATGCAGGACGCGCTCAACGCGCGACTGATGGGCGTGCCGACGACGGGGAACGGCCGGCGCGAGTCATTCGCGCACGTGCCGATGCCGCGAATGACGAACACGGTAATGCAGAACGGCGACCGCGATCCCAACGAGATCATCGCCTCGGTCGACGACGGCCTCTACGCAGTCAACTTCGGCGGCGGCCAGGTCGATATCACCAACGGCAAGTTCGTGTTCTCTGCAGCCGAGGCATGGAAAATCGAGAACGGCAAGCTCGCCTATCCGATCAAGGGAGCGACGCTGATCGGCAACGGGCCGGACGCCCTTACGCGAGTGTCGATGATCGGCAACGATCTTGCGCTTGACGCCGGCATTGGCACCTGCGGCAAGGACGGGCAAAGTGTTCCCGTCGGCGTCGGGCAGCCGACGTTGCGCATCGATGGCCTGACGGTCGGCGGAACCGCTTGACTTTCGTAGGTGCGAATTCATTCGCACGCCGTCGCTTGGCTCCGCCGCGGCCGAATAAATTCGGCCCTACGCAACCCTAGTGCAACGGCCCTGCGGGCGCCACGACGGCGGTCGCCGGCGCGGCGGATGCGTGGTGCACGACGATGCGCCAGCCCAACGGCGTGCGCAGGTAGACATTGGTAGCGATCGCGGCCCCGCGCGCCTTGGGGTCGTTGCCGACGGTCACGTGCTCGACCGCGCTCTGCATCGCGAGGCCAACGGTCTCGATGACGACGATCTCGTCGAGCCGAAACGAGAGCTTGGTCTCGCCGGCAAAAAGCTGCTCCCATCCGATCCGCACCGCCTCGTAGCCGACCAGCCGCGGGCCGCCGGGGTGTACGCAGACGATATCCTCGTCCTCGGCCCAGGCCGCCATCATGGCGTCCACGTCCTTCGCCTCGAATGCCTGGTAGAACGCCAGCGCGGCATCCTGCGGCGAGGTGAAAATCGTCGGGGTGCGTGGCTTCGCCATGTCAGCAAGAGTGCGCTGCGGTCATGCCGACACCTTCTGTGCCAGGTCGTGCACAACCTCCACGTCGAGCTCGCGCATGCACTTGAAGTGACCGAGAGGGCATTCGCGTTGAAAGCACGGGCTGCAGGCGATATCGATCTTCGCGACCTGTGCGAGCGGTGACAGCGGCGGCGTGTAATCGGGAGACGACGAACCGAAAAGCGCGACCAGTGGCCGGCCGACCGCCGCCGCAGCATGCATCAGCCCCGAGTCGTTGCTCACGACGACCGAGGCGAGCGACAAAAGATCGATCGCAGTGCCGAGGTCGGTGCGGCCCGTGAGGTCGCGCACGCCACGGATGGCGGCGGCGATCGGCAGTGCCGCCGCCTGGTCGTTGGGCGAGCCCAGCAGCCACACCGCGTAACCTTCCTCGAGCAGGCGCCGCGCCAGCGCGATGAAATGCTCCGCCGGCCAGCGCTTCGCCGGGCCGTATTCGGCACCGGGGCAGAAGATCGCAATCGGCCGGTGCGTGGAAAGCTTGAGAGCGCGCATCGCGCCAGCGGCATTGGCGGCATTGGGCACCAGCACCGGAGCCGGCGGCGTCGGGATCAACCGACCCTTCGGCACCGCAAGCGCGACAAAGCGATCGACTAGACGGAGAGACGTCGTGCGATCGAGGCGGCGCGGTTCGGTGAGGAGCGCCCGGCGAGCCTCGCCCGCGTAGCCGATACGGCGGG
>WNGE01002243.1_pt1 | contig 29558 bp, 26 predicted proteins | sample 5400651 | NCBI WGS metagenome assembly WNGE01 (sample SAMN13153370, study PRJNA577476) | soil metagenome | isolation source: 60 cm soil or saprolite under grassland replicate 2 | place: USA:California | collected 2016-06-15
CTGTACCTTATCGTGCAGCATGGGCTAACGAAATAGTTGATTGGGAAATTTAAATTCAACGATGACTTGCCTTGTAATAAATTTTAAACGTTATGAAAAAATTTCAGGCAATTGTTCATTTTGAAATGGATGACAAATTCATGAGCTTCATCCCTCCTCACAGAACATATATCAACTTTCTGATTAATAAAAAAATTATTGACAGTTATGCAGTAAGCATGGAATCGCAAACAGTTTGGATAACCATCAATGCAGAAACAAAAACGCAGGTAGATCAGTATCTTTCTAATTCCCCATTAAAAAAATATTGGACTTATATTATTGAAGAGTTGTTTGTTTATGATGGACAATTATTTCGTTTGCCTTCATTGCAGTTGAATTAGATAGTTTACAAGTTTCAGTGTTTGCGAGTTCACGGGTTAAGTGTTTATTATAATTAAGCAGTTCACAAGTTTCAGTGTTTACGAGTTCACACGTTTCAGTGTTCACAAGTTTATGAGTTCACAAGTTTATGAGTTGGGGGTTTAAGTTTAATACCTTGTTTGATTATCCATTACCATGCACCACATTTTTTTATTTTCTTAAAGCCTCTTTAGAGGCGACATATCAGTGAGAAATAATTGCAGGTTTTAGCATTGAGCAGGAGCGACATGTTATATGTAAATTAGGCGTTATAGTTTTATAAACATGTCGCTCCTACGGAGCTTATTATCTTTTCTATTCTTCTTCCGCTACTACTACTACTACTCCTACTACTACTACTACTACTACTACTACTACTACTACTAACATGACGCTCCTATGGAGCTATTTTTCATTACAACAAAAATTGCTTCAACAACGCGCAAACTATTTTTCTTAACACAACTAAAACTTTAAAAGCTTTTTAAAGTTAATAGAGGGTTAATCCGTTTTTAAGCAATAAACCGGAAAATCACATTTCAATCGTATTACTGTTTCATAAATGAACAATATTTTCTAATCTAAAAAACACTAATGATGAAACAGGTAATGCTCTCTGCCGCTGCGCTCAGTTTAACTTTTGCAACTGCATTTGCCAAACCGGTTAAAACTACCAACACAAACTCAAGTGAATTCGCAAAATTCTCGAGTGTCGTAAGTCTTGTCCCTTCGGGTGTTCATGTTGGTAAATATAAATTTGAGAGTATGATTGATGAGGGTGATAATCCTGACAGTTATGATGTGCTTATGTTCGGAAAACATTTTAAAGGAGATGTTTTATATGATGAAAATGGAAAGTTAATCAGTTATCAGGAAGAAGTGAAAGACACACGCTTACCGGCAAAAGTAATAAGTGCCATTGAAGCAAAATATCCGGGTTCAAGATTTACAAAAGACCGTGAAATAATTAAAGATGAAAATAATCTTGTTGATGAATACAAGGTTTACTTTACGAATGGAAAAAAACATGGTTTTGCTTTGGTTGATGCAAACGGAAAAATTATTCGTTCACGCAAATAGGCAATAGTTGGAATTCGGAATTGGGAATTGGGAATTAGGAATTAGGAAGACTATCAACCGGAAATTGAAAAATTGAAAACTAAAGACTTTAATGGTCAGGCCACTTTAAGTGGCCTGACCATTATTTTTTCAGTGCGATGGGTTATAAGCAACAAGCAATAAATAAATTGATAGAGCAACTGAAAACTACAAACTTATCTACCATCCGTTTGCAAGCACGTCAGCAAGATGCAATACCTGGATATTTAAACCTTTGTTCTTAATGTATCCATCGAGATGCATGAGACAACTCATATCTGTGCTGATTAAATATTGTGCGTTTGTTTCGAGTGCATTGGTAATTTTTTGATCGGCCATTGCAATGCTGATAGATTCAAATTTTACGGCAAATGAACCGCCGAATCCGCAGCATGTTTCCACATCATTCATCTCTGTTAATTCAAGTCCTCTCACTTTACTTAATAATCTTCGCGGCTCTTCTTTTATTTTGCATTCTCTTAATCCGGAGCAGCTATCATGATATGTTGCTTTACCACTTAGTGTTGCACCAAAATCTTCTATGCCCAATACCTTTATAAGAAATTCAGAAAATTCATAGAGACGATCTCCCAATAATTTTACATCATTGTGCAATGAAGAATTTTCAAATAATGTTGCGTAATAATTTCTTACAAAACCTACGCAGCTTGCACTGGGTGCAACTATATAATCACTTCCGCTAAAATCTTTTATGTATTTATTGCAAACTTCTTTTGCTTCTTTCCAGAAGCCCGCATTAAATGCGGGTTGCCCGCAACATGTTTGGTTTGTATTGTATTCAATTGTGCAACCAGCTTTTTGCAAAACCTTTATCATGTTGAATGCTACAGAAGGATACAACTGATCAATAAAACAGGGAATAAAAATTTGTACGTTCATGCCCCAATCTGCTTATGCAGAGAGTTTAAATTATAAATGAGTTACGTAAATGTTGATTAAAGATATACAGTCGAAATGAGTGACACAACAGGCGATGCTATTATAGTCTGTAGCTGGTCACATAAAAATTATTTCTCTAAAGAACGATTATATGCAATCATTTTTATTGCTGTAATTGCTGCTTCTTCACCTTTATGTCCATGCTCTCCTCCCGTTCTTTCCAATGCCTGCCGCTCATCATTTACAGTTAACACACCAAACACTACAGGTGAATTGAGCAACATATTCAAATGCAAAATTCCATCCGTTACATATTTGCATACATAATCGAAATGCGGCGTATCGCCACGGATAATAGTCCCCAAAGCGATGAATGCATCAGCAACAGGTTGTTTGCCTGCAGCATACTTTTTTATTGCAAAAGGAATTTCTATTGCGCCTGGTACGGTTAATACATTGTACTTAATATTTGATTGCTGCAATATTTTTTTTGCGCCTGACTCAAGCTTATTTACAATATGCGCATTCCATTCCGTTTTCACAATAACTACAAAGGCATCCTTTATTTCGGGGATGCCTTCGTTCAAAGACGTATTACCTTTTGTAGCCATTATTTTGAGCTAAAATCGTTTGGTTCAATACTTAAACGGTAAATATATTTATCTGCCTGCGTAGCTCTTTGTGATTGTGGAAATTTTTCTTTTAATTGTTTGTATGCTTCTACTGCTTCTTTGTTTTTACCCATTAGTTCAAGCTTTAAACCTGCACGGAATAAATATTCTGATGCATTGGCCTGGTCTTCATCAAATGTTTCTGCGGCTTTTTTATAATAAGTTACTGCATCTTCGTTCTTACCAAGCTCACTGTAAGCATCAGCAAGACAACCATAGGCCATCATCTGTATTTGTTTGGCACTCGTAGAAAAATCTTTCAGATACTTTACTGCATTATTAAAATTACCAGTGCGCAGGTAACAAACACCCGCATAATATTTGGCAAGATTGCCTGATTTTGTGCCACCATAATTGTTGATGATGTAAAGAAAACCTCTTGTGGTGCCCTCACCATTTAACGCAGCTTTTAAAGAATCCTTTGCGAAATTTTGCTGGGCTTTAAAAATTGCATCAGCCGCCTGGTCTTCTTTGGGTTTTACAATCATTGACTGGTAACCATACCACCCAACTACTATAACAACTACAGCGACAAGCGCAATAGAAATTTGCTTTTGATATTTTTTCCAGAAACCTTCCATTTTTAATAATGGATCACCTGCTGCTACATTTGCCTTCTTCGTCTCAGACATATCGTGTTTTGAAATTTTTAAATGATTAATAAATTTTTATTTAACAATTATTGTTTTTGTACTCTCAATATCCCAACATCCGATAACTAATCAACAATAAAAGGATAATTAGGATCCACGTACACATCCTTTGTTAATTCGCTGATATCAGGCCAGGGACTTTCTTCTGCAAACTTCACACTCTCTTCAACAACCTTATTGATACGATCATCAATAGCTGCTATCTCTTCATCAGTAGCAAATTTATTTTCCTGTATTGTTCTCAATACCTGGGTAATCGGGTCGCGTTCTTTGTATTCTTCCACTTCTTCTTTAGTGCGATATTTTGCAGGGTCAGATATTGAGTGACCTTTGTAGCGATACGTTTTCATTTCCAGCAGGGTAGGGCCACCTTTTTCTCTTGCTCTTTTCACAGCGCGTGCCACAGCATCATGCACGGGCTCAGGCGTCATACCATCCACTTTATCAGCCGGCATTTCATAAGCATCGGCTATTTTATAAATATCAATTACGTTAGATGTTCTTTCTACCGACGTACCCATTGCATAGTTGTTGTTTTCGCAAATAAATACCACCGGCAGGTTCCACACCATTGCCATGTTAAATGTTTCATGAATAACGCCTTGCCGGGCAGCACCATCACCAAAGAAACAAAGCGTAACATTATCGGTACCTCTGTACTGTTCGGCAAAAGCAAGACCCGCGCCAACACCTATTTGTCCGCCAACTATACCATGACCACCGAAGAAATAATGTTCCTTGCTGAAAAAGTGCATGCTGCCACCTTTGCCTTTTGCACAACCTGTAGCCTTGCCAAATAATTCAGCCATACATGCATTGGGATTTACGCCTTTTGCAATTGCAGGACCATGATCGCGATAAGCTGTAATAAAAGGATCTTCCTGTCTGGTGGCTGTCATGCAACCTGCAGCGATCGCTTCCTGCCCGATATACGCATGAAAAAAGCCACGAATTTTACCAGCCATTTTATACATTTCCTCAGCTTTTAATTCAAACTGACGAATGAGTTGCATCAATTCATACCAGTATAAATAAGTTTCTTTGGAAAATTTCGTCGGCGATTTTGTTGAAATTTGAGTCGTTGACACGGTATTCAATTTGAGCGGCAAATATAGGGAAGTTTTTAAATTCCTTGTTGACGAGTTTGGTTATACGAACCCGTGCATAAGTTTGATAATGGAACAATAATTAGAGAATGACTTAAGTTATGAAAACGATAAGATTGATAGATTAATAGTACCATTTAACGGGTACCATCCCTGTGATTACGAATTTGAAGTTTGTTTTTATACACTAAGTGTTTCAAGGCAATATAATGATGATAGCAACATCAGCTATGTAGCGTTTGAAGTAAGTAAGGAAATTCAGAATGATGAACAAACTTATCTTGAGAAAGCCGCAAAAGATATTAAAGAAAAGTTTACGCCTCAAATAAAAGGAGAAACATGGTTCAATGATTAATTGAAACGTCAGCTAACAGAATGTGTTTGCAATAGCAGGGCTGATATTGGAGCAATTGGCAGCAAACCTGCCTACCGGCAGGCAGGTCTTTATTCGGCTTTAGTTCAGGCTCAACATTAATAATTAAGCGACAAATGATATCTTCACTAATAAAACAAAAATCAACTTCGTATGTACGGGACGTGACGGAATGCTAATATTCTGCGACTTGTCCTGTTACTTCGGGATCGCAAATACCTGAACGCTGGCTTCAATTTAAACTTCGCCTCATGAAAGCATTCAAAATTTTCTTTTCTGTAGCGCTGCTTTTTTTGGCATTTCGTTTTAATTTATACGGACAGAAAAATATACTCTTAAAAATCTTTCCTGTAAACACTCCTGAACAACAAGGAATTAGTTCGGCTGTTTTAGACAGCATGATGCTTTTTATAAAAAACACAAATCAAAACATACATCATTTAACAATTATCAGAAACAATAAAACCATTTTAGGTGCAGACATTTATCCTTATTCATCCGAATATCTTCATGACCTGGCTTCTGTTACCAAAAGTTTCACTTCGCTTTTGATTGGAATTGCAATTGATAAAAGATTTATTAAAAATGAAAATGAAAGCGTACTTAAATTTTTTCCGGAAGTTAATAATCACAATCAACTTTTAGACTCTTTAAAAATAAAGGATTTGATAACAATGAGATCAGGTTTTGATTGTGGTGTTTCTGATGGAGAAAAAGCTTTAAGCAATATGAGGAACAGTAACGACTGGGTAAAGTTTATTTTTAATTTACCAATGACTTCAAAACCTGGTGAAACGTTTTCTTATTGTAGCTGCAACTTTTATCTGTTGGGTGAAATAATTTATAGAGCAACAAAGTTGACACCGCATGAGTTTGCAAAAAAATATTTATTCAGTCCTTTACAAATTTCAAATTCAAAATGGCTAACTAATTACAAAGGCATGAATCACGGATGGGGAGATTTGTTTTTGTATCCTTACGATATGGCTAAAATCGGCAAATTGGTTTTAGATAAAGGTAAGTGGAAAAACAAACAAATTGTTTTAGAACAATGGATTAAGAAATCATTACAAACCTTTAGTAAATTACCCGATAATAAAGGTTATGGTTATGGATGGTGGACAAATGATAAAGTTGGTTATTATGAGGCAGCAGGCAGAGGGAGACAAACAATATCCGTAATTCCTGCAAAAAATATAATTGTTACTATGCTTGGAGGTGAATTTGATGCAGGCACAATTGGTAAATATATTTTTCAATCTATTAAATCTGATAAACCTTTAGCAGCAGATCCAGATAATTTTGATAAACTCAAAATGACACTTAAAGAAATTACTTTGACACCTTCTTTCAAATCAGCATCAGTAAATGATAGTATAATTCAAAAGCTAAATAAAAGAACTATAGTATTTGAAAAGAATATAACAGAAATTGATTCACTGCAATTCAATTTCTCTTCAAAAGAAAAAGGAACTGTAACTTTTTATAAAAATAAATCTAAAGAAAAACATCCATTTGCGTTAAGCACAAATACATACGCTATTAGTATTGATTCAGCGTTACAGCTTCCTGTCGCTCTGCAAGCAAAATGTGAAAGTGGAAATGAATTTATTTTACATTACAATCAACTTTGCAGAATTAATAATTTTTATTTTCATTTTATAATTGGTGAAAGAAATATTACAACAACCTTAAAAGAAACAAGCAATTTCATTAAAACAAATATTGTCAGTTCGTATAGATAAACTGCCACCAACAAAAAGTATACAGTGTAACCTTTAACCGGCAGACTTAAAACAACCTTCGAAAGAATTCCTCCCTCCCGTGAAAAAGTTTTTTTACGAAAATTTGCGCAAGTGAATGCTTGCATATATATTTGCAAGCAAATACTTGCATAAAATGGAAGCGAGACGAGACGTTTTTCAGGGAATAGCAGACTCGACACGAAGGCAAATAATTGACATGGTGGCTCAACAACCGCTTAACGTTAACACCATTGCAGAAAAGTTTCATGTAAGCCGGCAAGCCGTTTCTCTTCATGTGAAAATTCTAAACGAGTGCGGATTAATCTCTATTAAACAGCAGGGAAGGGAACGATACTGTGAAGCAACGCTTGATGGATTAAGTGAAGTTTCATTATGGATTGAGCAATACAAAAAGTTTTATGAAGCAAAACTTGATGCGTTGGAACTTTATTTAGATAAAATTCAAAAAAAGAAAAAATATGCAAAACGAAAAAAGTAATACAGCAGACCGGGAAATACGCATTTCGCGACTGCTCAGCGCACCCATTGAATTGGTTTGGGAGGTTTGGACAAATCCCGAACACATTAAAAATTGGTGGGGGCCAAACGGATTTACAAACACCATAACAAAAATGGAGGTAGAACCCGGTGGTGAATGGGATTTAGTGATGCATGGTCCTGATGGTACGGATTATAAAAACAAAAGTGTATTCAAAGAAATAATCAAACATAAAAAAATAGTTTACGAACATGTATCCGGTCCAAAATTTCTTGCGACCATAACATTTGAAAGTCGTGACAACACAACATTTATCTACTGGCACATGCTCTTTGAAAGCAAAGAAGAATTTATACAAGTAGTTAAGACATTTAAAGCAGATGAAGGCCTGAAGCAAAATATCGAAAAATTAGAACATTATTTACAAACGAATTTTGAATTAACCTAAGCTAAACCAATGCTACGAACAGCAATTTTAATCATTCTGACAGCTTTGACAATTTCAGGCTGCAACAATTTACAAAACAAAAAAATGAATATGACATCAACTGAAAGCAAAGAAGTAAAGCAAGACAGCGTTAGCGGATATGCTCCCGTAAATGGGCTCAATATGTATTATGAGATACATGGCGCAGGAACGCCATTGGTTTTAATTCATGGCGGTGGTTCTACAATACAAACAACATTTGGTCGGGTGCTTCATTTGCTTGCAAAAAACCATAGAGTTATTGCGGTTGAATTACAGGCACACGGACACACCGCTGATATAAACAGATCGGAAACTTTTGAGCAAGATGCAGACGATGTTGCAGCGCTTCTGAAATATTTGAAAATTGAAAACGCCAGCTTCTTTGGTTTTAGTAATGGTGGACATACTTCTATGGAAATAGCTATTCGTCATCCGGAAATTGTAAACAACTTGGTGATAGCTTCTGCCCCTTGTAAAAGAAATGGATTTGTACCGGGATTTTTTGATGGTCTGCAACACGCAACATTGGCAAATATGCCCCAAGAATTAAAGACAGCTTTTTTGAAAATAAATCCGGACACTGCGAAGCTGCAAATCATGTTTAACAGAGACCGTGAGAGAATGATTGAATTCAGAGATTGGAGTGATGAACAAATCAAATCAATTACTGCTCCTACCCTACTCATAAATGGCGATGCAGACGTTATAACGCCTGAACATGCAGTTGAAATGATGCGACTGTTACCGCATGCACGACTTTCAATACTTCCCGGAACTCACGGTGCATATATCAGTGAAATAACCACAGGAACGGAACACAGCAAAATGCCTGACCTGACCGTTTCAATGATTGAAGAATTTCTAAACGATCCTATGACAAAAAAAATTAGCTGCTTTGAGTAACATTAACCCGGCAGAACGTTTGAGCCGTTTGACCGTTTCGCAAAGTGAAAGGAAATCATTGACACGATAAGGAATAAACAATGCACCAAGCGGATATCTCAAACAAAATTAACTCTAGATCTTGCAAACAGTGTGATGTAATCTGAAACAGCAGACCTTGATGAACCTCAATGGAACTAACTATCTTTAATCCGCGAACAGCAAAAAGTGAAGCGACAGAATTAATTCGGTGTCTTCGCCAAACTGTGAACCTTACCACCAGGCATTGACAACACTTCAAAACTTTCAGTACATGAGTAAAGATCAAACAAAAGACTTAATAAAATTTCTGACACCATTTGATGACGACATAAAAGAATTAGCCTTGTGGTTAAGAGAATTTGTTTGGAACTTATATCCAAAAACAAATGAATTAATCTACGACAATTATAATGCTTTGGCATTTGGCTGGTCACCAACTGACAGAGTAGGACATACATTTTGTTCTATCGCTATTGGCAGGACAAGTAAGAATGTTCATTTTGGCTTTTACTGGGGTTCTGAAATCGCAGACCCGGACAAATTACTTCTTGGAAAAGGCAATCAGTACAGATACATTCTCGTCAAAAACAAGGATGATTTTCCAAAGACATACATAGAGAAACTTTTAAAAGAGGCATATGCTAACTCGCTTGCAAAAGTGAAAGACAAAAAACAAATTCTTCATGGAGCAACAATTACAAAATCTATTTCATCTGCAAAGAGAGAAGGGAAAAGTATTTCGACAAAGAAAAAGAAATAATAATTTAAAATCTTTTTGGATAACCATTACAAAACTTAAAAAATACATAGCTCAATATTACAAGCGGTTAATAAAATAATTTGCGATAGCAGGAAGCACCAGATGATCAATGACCAACAAATCTTTATGAAATTTTTGTTTGCGGCTGAGAGAGTTCTAATGTCTTATACACTTATATTACACAACCTGTTTTATAAAATGAAACTGCTTTTAACTTTAGCATTAATGTGTATTTTGTATAGTTGCAGCAACAACTCCAAAGAGCCGGAACAAAATATTACTGAACCTTCACTTACGACTCCTGTTATTAACTATACTGTGACAAAATATTTTCCACATGATACTACTTTATTTACAGAAGGACTTTTAATACATGACGGACAACTATTTGAAAGCACGGGTTCTCCCGAAGAGCTTATTCAAACTAAGTCTTTAATTGGAACAATAGATTTAACGACCGGAAGAACGCATAAAAAAGTAGAGCTCGACAAAACAAAATACTTTGGAGAAGGCATCGTATTTTTTAAGGATAAACTATATCAGCTCACTTATAAAAACAAAATTGGCTTTATCTATGATGCGAAATCTTTTAAGCAATTGGGAACCTTTCATTATTCAAATGAGGAAGGCTGGAGCTTAACAACTGACGGATTGAATTTGATCATGAGTGACGGCACAGATAAATTAACTTTTTTAAATCCTGAAAATCTGCAACCAGTAAAAACACTTGGTGTGACATTAAATGGAATGCCGGTTGGAAAGTTGAATGAATTAGAGTTTATCAAAGGATTTATTTATGCAAATGTTTGGAGAACAAATAATATTGTCAAAATCGATCCCTATAATGGAAAAGTAACTGGGCAGATTGACCTCAGTTCCTTAAGTGCGAAAGCAAAAAGTAAAAACCCAAATGCAGAAGTAATGAATGGCATTGCTTACGATTCGGTGAGTGATAAAATAAATATTACGGGCAAGTTATGGCCCAATATTTATCAAATAAGTTTTTCTCATTGACGAACAACAACCGACAAATCATTTCAGTGACAGCGCACTTTTAGCAAAAAGCTAAAAAGACATTGGCATTATCAGTTTCCTGGCAGACAAATTTCAACAGAAAAAGAATCAAATTAATAGTGCCGTGTAAACTTAATTATGTCGTTACTAATTTTATCCCACAAAGCCACCAGGCTCACAAAGAGCAATACTTAGTGGTCTTTTGCAACTCAAGATCTAAGAGCAAAAAGTAAAAAAATCTGAAACCGTATATTGACACGCTAATAAAACGCAAAAGCTATGAAAATAAAAAAATTTATCAGAAGCAATCCTCATCTGCCAGTAAGAAACTTACGGGAAACACTTGACTATTATCGTAACACTTTAGGATTCTATGACGAATGAACATGGGCAAACAAAGGTGGAGATATTAAAGATGGCGGTATCAGACGAGACGATATGCGACTTCTTTTTGGAGAAGAGCCAGATACATTAAAAACCCATCCCTACGGGCTAAGAGAATTTTGTTTTATTGACATTAATGCCTATTATATTCGAGTAGCTGAAGGGACAGAGGAGGAATAATATGCCTGCCATTAGAAAAAAGTATTTGTAATAGCGGCTCGACATTAAAACTCGCTATATGATTTTACCAAGTGAGAATGATTTTGTGAACTAAAAACTTATTAAAAGGCAGAAATCGCATAACTTATTAATTCTAAAAGAAAAGGGGCTGCTTTTTCTCGAACAGCCCCCACAAGATTTGAATAAAATTACCATGTGTAGCGAGAATGGTAATTCATTTGAACACCTAAATGCTCTTTTGAAAGTATTTGAGCCAATTATAAATAGTGAAGATGTTTAAGTTTTTGTACGCTCTCAGGGAATAAATATTATTCTTTAGTATCCCCCTTACGTGAAGATAATTTTTCGAATAGAACGTTGTTTATTTTTTTAATTCATATGGTAATTGAGCTTACGCATATTGCGGTTGTATCAACGCTTGCAAAATGTTTTTGCCTTCAATTGAATGATCAATTGTTGATATAGGCTTATGCTGATTGTTCAATTCTTTTTGATCAAAGGATTGTGTTTGAAGGCAGGATTCCTTTGTTGCTTTTCTGAATTCTTTCGTTTTGTTTTAGATGATGAATTTGTTGTTTATGGGGAAAAAAAATTAATTTTTTCTCAAATAAATATCTCAATTTTAAGTGTCTGTATGAAAAAATGCTGTGCTTGCTATTAACCTAATTATTAATCTTAGTGTCGCCGGATTTTTAAGTCTTAACATTCAGAAGTTGTATACGTATTATACTTAACTGCCAAAGCTTTTTTAAAAATTTAAGAAAGTAAACACCAAAACCAACTATATGAATCTAAAAAATCCTCTAACGCTTTTGCTGTTATTTCTAATAAATGTATCTCTCCAAGTTTCAGCAATAAAGGCAGGTGCCCAAGCTGTTTCTGCATCAGCAGAAAAAAAAATAACAGGTAAAGTAACGGATGAAAACGGAAATAGTTTGCCTGGTGTAAGTATTACACTTAAAGGCACTAACAGGGGTACTTCCACTGATTCAACAGGTCTTTTTACTATTAATGTGCCTGAGAAAAATGCAGTCCTATTATTTACATATTTAAGTTATCTGCCTAAAGAAATTAAAGTTGGGAATAGTTTATCAATTAATGTTCAACTATCTCCTGATCCAAAATCAAAAGAGTTGGGTGAGGTAGTGGTAGTTGGATATGGCACTCAGCGGAAAGTCGATCTTACTGGTGCTGTTTCTTCTGTAGTAAGGAAGGATTTTGTAAACAAACCATTTACCAGTCCTGACCAAATTTTGGGTGGCCGTGTTCCGGGAGTTAACATTGCCAACAGAAGCGGTGATCCCGGTGCGCCTATTGATGTCCGTATTCGGGGAGTAGGCACAACAGGTACCAATCAGCCTTTATGGGTAATTGATGGTGTACCCATTGTTCAGACTACCAATGTTACTGTCAATACAGGTTCTTCAACAGAAACAAATCCGTTAGCTGGTATTAATACCAATGATATTGAATCAATTGATGTTTTGAAGGATGCTTCTGCTACGGCTATTTATGGGGCAAGAGCTGCAAATGGTGTGATCATTATAACTACCCGAAGAGGAAAAGAAGGAAGAACATCCCTCACTTATGATGGTTTTTATGGCATTCAGTATGTTCCTGAAAACAGGCGCTTTGATGTACTGAATGTTGATCAATATATAGCTCTTCAGGCTGAATTGGGAAGAGACCTTTCACAATTTGCCGGCAAACCTTTTGTTGACTGGCAGGATGCGATTTTTCAAAATGGACCTGTTAACAGCCACAATTTAACCATTAGTGGAGGATCACAGAAAGCTACCTTTAATGTAGGTGCAGGCTATCTTGATAATATCGGAGTTGAACTTGGACAGAGTTTTAGAAGACTTTCCCTGAAAGTGAATTCAGATATAAATGTAGGTAAGTACTTTAAATTTGGCGAATCAATTTTAATTAGCGCGGTGAACAGGCTTACGCAGTCTGAAAGTGGTTTATTTGCCGCTTATAATGGAGCGCTCAATGCTCCCTATTATGAAATTTATGACCCCGAAGGACCGCTTGGATATAACATAGAAACAGACATAACCCATGGTCCCGGTGCGACTGGTGTAAACTATGTATGGAGATCAGACCTCAGGATAAATGAGACCCGAGTTAGAAGTAAAAAAATGCTTGGTTCTGTTTATGGTGAATTTGAACCTGTTACAGGTTTAAAATACAGGATCACGTTAGGTGCTGACTATAACGTGGGTGATGGTAACTTCTTCCAGGAAAAGGCAGATTTCGGCAGTGAAGAAAGGCGGTCTCTGTTGGTACAGGAACGACCTTTAGAGCTAACAACGAATTTCACCCAAACTTTAACTTACCACAAGATTTTAAAAAAGCATGAACTAACAGCCTTGGTTGGTTATGAGGAAACTTCCTTCGAGTTTAATAAAATGCGTATTCAGGGAGGCGATCTTTTTAATAGTAACGTCCGGCTACCGTCGGTTGCCTCCACTGTGGCTTCTGCAAATGAGGCAGACCATTGGGCTCTGCGTGGTTTGCTTGCCCGTGTTTTTTATTCTTTTGACAACAAATACCTCTTCACTTTCAATGTGAGGCGGGATGCTACTTCGAGGTTTGCTGAAAACAATCGTTCAGGAGTATTCCCTTCCTTCTCCGTTGGATGGAGGATAAGCGATGAAAAATTTATGGGGAACCAGAAACTTTTCTCCGACCTTAAGCTAAGGGGCAGTTGGGGTCAATCCGGTAACCAGTTCACAGGACAAAACTTCGCTTTCCTGCCTTCACTTGCAACGACAATATTTTATGTAATAGGTGCTGGTCAAACCATTGTTCGAGGCCCCGCCCCAATTGTCTTTTCAAATAGTAACCTGAAATGGGAAAGAAGTACGCAAACAGACCTTGGATTTGATGCTACTCTTCTTGGACAGAAAATCGAAGTAACATTCGACTATTTTGACAAAGTCACGAAGGATGTGTTGCTAAGCCTTCCCATTCCTTATACCTCTGGTTACTTTCTTCCTGCAGATGCAAACCTTGGAAAGATAAAGAATACTGGTATTGAATTATCTGCTTATTACCGTCCCAGAATCGGCGATATCAGATTGAGTATAGGCGGAAACATTACAACGGTTAATAACAAAGTGTTGACACTTGGTAATATTCCTGAAATTGTTACCGGCACCGGTGGTGCACAAACACACCGTACCACGGTAGGTGAACCGCTTGGTTATTTCTATGGATATGTAACCAATGGGATTTATCAGAATGAAGGCGAAGTCGCCAAAGCGTTGCCCGATGCTTTCTCTGCCGGTGCAGAACCTGGGGATATTCGTTTTGTTGATGTAAACGGTGATGGTGTGGTAGATGCAGGGGACCGAACCAAAATTGGAAGTTCCATTCCTGATTTTTTCTATGGTGTAAATATCTCCGCTGCCTGGAGACAATTTGATCTTTCTATCTTTTTGCAGGGTGTAAGTGGAATTGATATCTATAATGGAGCAGGCGTAGCGCTTATGAATATGACGAGTGGGAATAACCAACTTACTACTGTGCTGGACCGTTGGCATGGTGAAGGAACAAGCAATACCATACCCCGTGCCTCTGTTGATGATCCAAACGGAAACAACAGGTATTCTGACAGATGGATAGAAAAAGGAGATTTTTTGCGGATTAAAAACTTACAATTAGGGTATACTCTTCCTGCTTCATCACTCAGTTCATTTACCAGGGAATTAATTTCCGGTTCACGGATTTATATAGCTGTAAATAATCTGGCAACATTTACTAAGTATAAAGGCTATGATCCCGAAGTGACAAGAGGATTTAGCTTCCAAAAGGGAGAGTTTCCATTGGCAAATGGCCAGGATCCCGGTGGTTCTCCTCAACCAACACTTTTCCAAATTGGCTGGAGTATTACTTTTTAAAAAAGTTAGATATAATTCAAAAATTTCAACTTTAATACAGAATGAAAAAGTTTATACAAAGCAAGAAATTTTATTTATCTGCTTTCACACTTGTTACAGTTGTTGTTATTATAGTCGTGTCCTGCAACAAACTTGATCTGCAACCGCTTGATCGGGTTACTACAGATACATATTACAAAACCTCTGAGGATTTTGATGGAGCCATATTTGCAGCTTACTCATCTATACAGGATTTTTGGGGAACGAGTACCGAAACGCTCGGAGAATTGGGTGAGTTCTGGAAATTATCCCTGGTAATAACCGATGATGTGGCGGCTGATCCTTTGCGAGCTTGGGATGGCGTAACACTTGATGTTGACCGGTTACTGATACGTGCTTCTGATATTCCTTATGCGGCAATGTACACTCAGGTTTATGAAGGTATTCTACGTGCTAATCTGGTTATTGAAAATGCTGCAGCGGAAAACGAGTTAACAGAGGAACAGAAGACTCAATTTACCGCTGAAGCAAAATTTCTCAGAGCTTTCTTTCATTTCCTTGCCCTGCAGTTATGGGGAACACCTCCACTGGTGACAGAAGTTAAAAAGGACCTCAATAATCTTGCTTCTCCAAATGCAACAAAAGAAGAATTATATGCAGCTATCCTGAGTGATCTTCAGGCGGCTTATTCGGGTTTACCTGATTCCTGGGATGATGCTAACCTCGGAAGGGCTACCAGGTGGACTGCTCGTGCTTTTGAAGGAAAAGTAAATGTATGGAAAGAAGACTGGGATGCCAGTATTACCGCTTTTGAAGATGTAATACAAAACGGCCCCTATCAATTGATGCCCAATTATGAGGATGCCTTTGATTTTCAGAAAGAAAATAATGTTGAATCGATTTTTGAAGTTCAATATGGAGGACCTTTTTCCGATGATAATATCTGGGTATTTGATGATACCCATTCAGAAGCATTTAAGGCTTCCCAGGGTACCAGTCGTGTATGGTACTGGGATCCGTCCGATCCTGCGCCAGGTGGGCATTTGGGTTGGTTTGTACCTACACAGAATTTGGTAGATGAGTTTGAACCAGGAGATCCACGTTTGTCTTCAAGCGTTTATAAAGAGGGAGATACCTTTTATACCATTGATGGAACTGCAATTGCCGTATTACCTTATGATTCAGCATGGTCTTCTACTCATTATTCTATAAAGAAATATGGCGGCGAAAGAAACGCTAAGCCGGCCGATTATTCTCCTAACGGCCAGGCACAGTTTAACAATGAAAGATGGTATCGCTATGCAGAGATGTTGCTATTGTATGCAGAGGCTTTAATCAGGAAGGGAAGATCTTCAGACGCATTGGCAATTATTAATGGACAGATCAGGACAAGAATAGGCTTGGGGCCTACACCTATTGCAGATCCAATGAAGGCTTTACAACATGAAAAACGCGTTGAAATGGCCTTTGAACCGCATCGCTGGTTTGATATCGTTCGTTGGGGACTTGGTCCTGAAATATTTGGCAGTAAATGGAACGATAAGTTTGTTGTATTTCCCTTTCCGCAATCAGAAATTGACCGGAGTGCAGGATTATTACAACAAAACCCGGGCTATTGATTAATTAATTTTTGTATGTAACCAAAAATCATAATTTGGAGACTTAAAAAACTTCCAAACCTTAATTTAAGAGGTAGTAACCTCAACGACTTAGACTCTTTAGTAAAAACTATTGCGGTTTTTCAGAACCGCAACATTTATTTTCTATCAACGATTTACTATTTACTTATTATGAACCGATATTTTCGTGGAGCCGGGTTTTTTTCTGTTTTATTCGTCTTTTTGTGCACAGTTAACTTACAAAGTTGTAATCTTGGCCAACATGACCAACTCTTCTGGAAATTACCATCTTCTTCTTCAGGAATTAATTTTATTAATCAGTTAACTTATCGGGATAGCCTTTCAGTGCTTGATTTTGAGTATATGTTTAACGGTGGTGGTGTTGCTTTGGTGGACGTGAACAATGATGGGTTACAGGATATTTTCTTTACGGGCAATATGGTATCATGCAGGTTGTACCTGAACAAGGGCAATCTCAAATTTGAAGACATAACAGAAAAAGCAGGTTTGCAAACTACGGGGTGGGTCTACGGAGCATCAGTTGTAGATATCAACCAGGACGGTTACCAGGATATTTATGTTTGTAAAGCAGGTAATCGCAAAACGCCAAAGGAAGAAATGCATAATCTTTTTTTTATCAACAATGGCAACAATACATTTACCGAAAAGGCTGTACAATTGGGATTGGATGATGATGGATATGATATACAGGCAACCTTTCTCGACTATGATAAGGATGGAGACCTGGACATGTATTTATTAAAAAATGCCTTTGTCAATTATAATCGAAATATAGTCCGCATTAAAAGAGAAGATGGAGGAGCGCTTTCAACGGACAAATTATTCCGTAACAATGGTAACCTCACCTTTACAGATATTTCTAAGGAAGCCGGAATTACTATTGAAGGATTTGGTTTAGGTGTTTCAGTATGTGACCTTAACAATGATAACTGGCCGGACTTGTATGTTTCCAATGATTTTCTCACTAACGATCTTGTTTGGATTAACAACTGTAACGGAACTTTTAGCAATAAAGCCGGAGCCCTGTTGAGACATCAAACTTACAATGGCATGGGTAATGACGTGGCAGATTATAATAATGATGGATTGGAAGATATCATGGTTGTGGACATGCTTCCTCCAGACAATAATCGCTGGAAATTAACGATGAGGGGAAACACTTATGATGAATTTCAATACGGCCTTTCCTATGGATATGAACCGCAGTATGTGAGAAATACGCTTCAATTAAACAATGGAAATGGTACATTTAGCGAGATAGGTCAATTGGCCGGAGTGAATGCAACGGAATGGTCATGGGCACCATTATTTGCAGATTTTGATAATGATGGATGGAAAGATCTTTTTGTTTCGAACGGGTACCGGCAGGACATAACCAACCTTGACTTTATAATGTATGGAAAACGTGCTTTATTCATTGGAACGCCGGAAGCAAACAGGAAAGAGCGCCTGGACCAATTAAAAAAATTTCCCGGCATACAAGTTCCTAATTATCTTTTTAAAAATAATGGCGATCTCACTTTCAAAAATGCCGCAGTAAATTCCGGCTTGAATGATGCCACTTATTCCAATGGTGCTGCTTATGGCGATCTAGATAATGATGGTGATCTTGACCTGGTAGTTAACAACCTTGATCAAGCAGCATCAGTTTATGAAAATCAATCCAATAAAATTAACCCTGATCAAAAATGGTTACGTATAAATTTCAAAGGGCCTGAAGGAAACCGTAATGGACTGGATGCAAAAGTTTTTACATGGCAGGGTAATGATATGCAGTATCAATTTTATTCTCCTTACAGAGGATATTTATCAAGTGTTGAATCTTATCTTCATTTTGGTTTTAAAAACAAGTCTGTGGATAGCATAAAAGTTGTATGGCCTGATGGCAAAGAACAATTAGTAAAAAATCCTTCAACAAATACATTACTCACCCTTGATTATAAAGATGCTCAAATAATCAGCGGCAAGCAAACTTTGGTTGATCCATTTTTTACCGAATGCAGTAATGATGCTCAAATAAAATTCAAACACGAAGAAGATGAATTCGCAGATTTTAAAATACAGCAACTGCTTCCACATTTGTTGTCCCATGAAGGGCCGGGCATCAGTGTAGGTGATGTAAATCGTGACGGGTTGGAAGATTTTTTTGTTGGTGGGGCAGCAGGTTCGACGGGAAGTATTTTCATTCAGCAAAAGAATGGAACGTTTTCAGTGCATGCATTTGCTGACAGTAATCTTGCAGATAATATGGGCTCATTATTTTTTGATGCGGATAGTGATGGGGACCAGGATTTATATATAGTAAGCGGAGGCGTATGTGAAAAGAAAAATGGTGATCCTGTTTATCAGCATATGTTTTATTTAAATGATGGGAAAGGAAATTTCTCTCAAATAAAAAGTGCTTTACCACAAATTAGTACAAGTGGAGCCACAGTGATTGCAGCAGATTATGATCATGATGGCGATCTTGATTTATTTGTGGAGGGAAGAGTTAGTCCGGGTGATTATCCTTATGCTCCAAAAAGTTTTTTATTGCGTAATGATTCTAAAAATGGAAAATGTTTTTTTACTGATGTCACAAAACAGGCTGGAATAAACCATCCGGAGTTAGGCATGATAACATCAGCGCTTTGGACCGATTTTGATAACGATGGCTGGCAGGATTTAATGATTGTTGGTGAGTTTATGCCGGTCACTTTTTTAAGAAATGAAAAGGGAAAAGCTTTTTCTTCACCATTCACTATTGAACATTCACATGGATGGTGGAATAGTCTTGTTTCAGGTGATTTTGATAACGATGGCGACATAGATTATATAGCAGGAAACCTTGGATTGAATGGGCCTTATAAAGCAAGTCCCGAAGAACCGGTATGCATTTATGCCAAAGATTATGATAAGAATGGAAGATTAGATCCCATCATGTGTCATTACCTGGATGGTAAAGAGTATACTGTACATGCAAGAGATGATATCAATAAACAGATCACGCCTATGCGTGCCCGTTTCAGGGATTACACTTCTTATGCAAAAGTTACTTTTAAAGAAGCTTTTCGGCCTGACGAAATAAATGATGCTTATGTAGTGCGTTGCGAAACATTTGCAAGTGCATATATTGAAAATCTTGGAAAAGGAAAATTTGAAATGCACAATCTTCCTATAGAAGCACAGTTTGCACCTATTTATGGAATGGTAAGTAAAGATTTTAATAGCGATGGAAATCTTGATGTTTTATGTGTCGGCAATTCATATGCTACCGAAGTACAAACGGGTCGTTATGATGCGCAGGGAAGTTTTTTGCTTTCGGGCAATGGCAAAGGAAATTTTACAGTTAACAGGAAAGAGATCAATGTCATCGGGGATAACAAGGCGATTGCTGAATTGATTAGTGCAAACGGTTCATCATTATTTCTTATCAGCAGTAATTCAGATAGTCTTCATGTGTATCGTTTAAATCAGGCGCCCCAAAAAATTATTTCAATTAATCCTGATGATACTTATGCAAACATTACTTTTCGTAACGGCATGAAATGTCGTCGGGAATTTTATTATGGAAGTACATATTTATCCCAATCAACGCGCCGGTTAACAATTTCTCCAAATATTCAATCAGTTGTTATTTATAATTCCACTGGCAATAAAAGAGTATTGAACTTTTGAGTAAGAAAAAAAATCATAGTGATTTGATTAATGGTAATTTTTATGTACCAGGCTTTATGGCTCTGGTTATGCTTTTGTTCCGCCTCAAGCGGACTCTTGTACGGTCATATGCACATCATCTAAAAAATACGACGAAATTTTTGTTGGTTTTCCTGTTCAGCAGAAATTCTTCAGATGAAAGGATTGCGACCCACAAAGTTTCGGGGCAGGCGCAAGGGACGATGCCACATGAATCTTCTGCTCGTATCACAAAAAAAAATTTAAGTATTACTGCAATTATATTCAGCATGATATTTTATTCATTCTTTATTTCGTGCAGTAAAAAGAAAGCTTTATTTCAACTGCTCCCTTCATCGCAAACAGGAATTCATTTCAATAATAAAGTGTCAGAAAATGATAAATATAATGTACTCGAGTATATGAATATTTATACAGGAGCTGGAGTGGCTGCAGGTGATATTAATAATGACGGGCTCGTTGATTTGTATTTCAGCGGTAACCAAACATCGGGGAGACTTTATCTTAACAAAGGCAATTTTGAATTTCAAGATGTTACTCAAAAAGCAGGAATAGTTACTAACCGCTGGTGCACCGGGGTTTCTATGGTTGACATTAATGCCGATGGCTTTATTGATATTTATGTAAATGTTGCAGGCAGTGAAAAATTTGGTGACAGGCGCAATCTTCTTTACATTAATAACGGTAATGAAACTTTTACGGAAAGCGCAGAAAAATATGGTATCGCTGATGCCAGACAAACTATGAATGCTTCCTTTTTTGACTATGATAAAGACGGTGACCTTGACCTTTTTCTTATTACCAATCCTGCAGATGAAATGGTTACAGGAGTTAATACGATTCGTGAAAGAATGATAAACGGGGAATCAGCGGGCACTGATATTTTATATCGAAATAATGGGAATGAAACTTTTACAGATATTTCAAAGGAAGCGGGAATTTTAGTGGAAGGTTATAGCTTAGGCGCAGCTATCAGTGATGTTAACTCGGATGGGTGGCCTGATATATATGTATCAAATGATTTTCTTACGAATGATATTTTATACATCAATAATGGTAATGGAACATTTAGCGACAAGACTGGTGAATGCCTGAAGCACACAAGCTTTGCTTCGATGGGCAATGATATTGCTGATTTTAATAACGATGGTCTTCCCGATATCTATACACTTGATATGCTGCCTGAAGATAACTATAGGAAAAAAATGATTATACCGGCTGCAGGTTATGATAAGTTTAATCTAGCACTTCAGAAGGGGTATGAACCACAATATTCGAGAAATGCGTTGCAATTAAATAATGGCAACGGTACTTTTAGTGATATAAGCTTTTTATCAGGCGTAAGCAGTACAGACTGGAGCTGGAGCGCATTGTTTGAGGATTATGATAACGATGGTGATAAAGACCTGATGGTTACAAATGGCTTTTATCGCGACCTTGGAAATCTTGATTATATCAATTATCAAACACGGTTACGGAATCCAATGGGCAAACAGGATGCAAAGCGCGAAGAAAAGTTGAAGGCTATAAAGAATCTTGATAATGTTCCTCTTCAAAACTATCTTTTTGAAAATAATAATGACCTCACATTTACTAAACGATCTGATGATTGGGGATTTACGAAAAAAGGTTTTTCAAACGGAGTTTGCTATGCTGATTTAGATAATGATGGCGACCTTGATATGATAATGAATTGCTTTAATGAAAAAGCAAGGGTTTATAAAAACAACAGTAATGAGTTAATCAAAAATGCTTATCTCAATATTAAACTTAAAGGTAAGCTACCAAATGTACAAGGTATCGGTTCAAAATTGTGGGTATACGTTAATGGTAAAATGCAGTTCCGCGAATTTTATCCATACCGCGGATATGAATCGTCAATGCAGCCATTTATTCATTTTGGATTAGGAAAGAATGCAAAGGTTGATAGTTTAAAAATAGAATGGCCGGATGGGAATCGACAAACGGAATATAATATAAAAGCGAATCACACCATAACACTTGATTACAATCATGCTCAAGATCTTTTTGAAAAAAAATCTCTTCTATCAAAAACGCAAGCACATGACATAGATTTAGAAAAAATGTTTACAAATATTACCGGCGCAAGGGGATTGAATTACCAGCATAACGAAATTGACTTTGTTGATTTTAAAGTACAGCCTTTATTACCCCACATGTTTTCAAAAAACGGCCCGGGCATAGCTGTTGGTGATGTGAATGGAGACGGGCTTGAAGATTTTTTTATAGGAGGAACGGCTGCATCAAACGGAAGTTTTTTCTTTCAAAATGCAGACGGAAGTTTTATAGCACATGCTTTACCAAAAAAATCTCTTTCAGATAATATGGGTGTATTGCTTTTTGATGCAGATAATGATAATGATCTTGATCTGTACATAGTAGGTGGCGGCTCAGAAAACCGTGCTGGTTCAGACGCATACCAGGATTGTTTTTTTCAAAACGATGGGAAAGGAAATTTTAAATACATGTTGACTGCATTGCCCGATACAAGATCAAGTGGCTCATGTGTGGTAGCATGTGATTATGATCATGATGGAGATCTCGATCTCTTTGTTGGGGGCAGAGTAATTCCGGGAAGTTACCCCGTGCCGCCTAAAAGTTATTTACTCCGAAATGATACACGTAGTAATGCTAAAGGAGAAGTTGAGTTCACTGATGTAACAAAAGAAATTTGTCCGCAATTGTCAAATATTGGAATGGTTACTTCGGCACTATGGACAGATTATGATAATGATGGCTGGAGTGATTTGATGCTTGCAGGAGAATTCATGCCCGTTACTTTTATTAAAAATGAAAGCGGTAAAAACTTTGCTAAGCCTTTCACAATCGATCATTCTCAAGGCTGGTGGAACAGTATTACAGCAGGGGACTTTGACAGTGATGGAGATATAGATTATGTAGTGGGAAATTTAGGTCTCAACAGCAGGCATAAAGCCTCTCCAAAGGAAGCTCTTTGTATCTATGCAAAAGACTATGACAAGAATGGATTAGTTGACCCCATAATGTGTTATTACGTGAATGGCAAAAATTATGTTTATCCCACCCGTGATGAAATGATCAGGCAGATGAATGCTATGCGTGGACGTTTCCCTTATTATGCTGACTATGCGAAAGTAACTTTTGAAGAATCATTTTTGCCAGAAGAAATTAAGGATGCATATGTAGTAAAAAGTGAATGCTTTGAGAGCAGCTATTTCGAAAATATGGGAAATGGAAAATTCAGTCGTAAAGCTTTACCAACAGAAGCACAGTTTGCGCCTGTTTTTGGTATGCTCACAGGTGATTACAATGATGATGGAAACATTGATGTTTTAATGGCGGGTAACTCTTATGCAACCGAAGCCTCAACAGGACGGTATGATGCAATGACAGGTTTATTATTATCAGGAGACGGCAAGGGAAATTTTACGTCAATTAAAAGTTCTGTTACAGGATTTAAAGCAGATGGAGATTTAAAAAGTCTTGAAAAACATGATGTAACTATTCCTTTGCAAAAGAATGATGTATATGGTCTCATTAATAAAAAAAATGGCAAGTTTTGCAAGCAGGAATTTTATTATGGAAGCAATTACCTGTCTCAAACATCGAGAATATTAAAATTAGGAAAGGATGTAAAGAGTATAACTATTTTTGACAGCAGGGGAAACACGAGAGAAGCCGCTAAAGGAGAGTAGAGACACCTAGGTGAATAGATAGGCAACTTGAATTGGTTGTTGAAAGTTGAATAGAATTTATGTTGTACAACAGTGCGACGCAACGGAAGATTAATTCGTAATCGATAGCCAGGCTCAAAAAACTAAAAACTATAATCTGAAGACTACAAAATTATAAAACGATCTCTGGTGAAACAATTATTAACTATTATCTGTTGCTTTTGGTTCATTTTTCCAGGATGCAAGCAAGAAGCAAATCCCGAGTCAATAAACGAATTTTGTGCAAAGCAATTTTTTGAATGGAACAATAAACTCACATACGTAATTATTTCAGATATTTTTACGCCTCCTGTTTGCAGCAGGATATATGCTTATACCAACATTGCAGCGTATGAAGCATTGCAGCAGGATTATAAAGAGTATCCTTCTTATGCGGGGAAATTAAACGGGTTGAAAACGGTTCCTCAGCCAAAGCAGGGAACAGCATATAATTATACTATTGCAGGGATTATTGCTTTTACAACAGTTGCTCAAAAACTTGTTTTCAACAGTGATGCTATAAAAGAGATGGAGGATGAATTTTTAGAACAACTTGATAGTATTAATGTCGACAAAAAATTGTTGGATAACTCCATATCTTATGGGCGTGAGGTTGGAAATCATATCATAGCATGGGCTGCTAAAGATGGCTACCTGCAAAGAAATTCCCTGCCTGCTTATATCGTTACAAAAGAAGAAGGCCGCTGGCAGCCAACTCCACCAAACTATGCTGACGCTATAGAATCAAACTGGAAAATGTTAAGACCATTAGTGCTCGACTCCTGTTCGCAGTTCCGGCCTCACCCTCCACCAAAATATGATACTGCAAAAAACTCGGTATTTTACAAAGAAGCCTACCAGGTTTACGAAACGGTAAAAAATCCAAATGATGGTGATTCAGCTATTGCCTGGTACTGGGATGATAATCCAAACACTTCTGTTACGGATGGACATGTTACTTATTTCCAACAGAAAAATTCACCGCCGGGTCATTGGATTTGCATTGCCTGTTCTGTTGCAAAAAAAGAAAGGTATGATGTAATGAAAACGGCCTCCCTGGTTTCAAAAACTGCTATTGCATTATACGATGCATTTATTTCCTGTTGGGAGGCAAAATATACTTACAATTATATACGACCTGAAACTTTTATAAATAAGTATATTGATAAGGAATGGACACCGCTTATACAAACACCTCCTTTTCCCGAATATCCAAGCGGGCACAGCGTTGCATCTTCCAGCGCTGCAACTGTTCTTACCAAAATGGTGGGGCCTGATTATGTTTTTACAGATTCTGCAGAAGTTCTTTTTGGAAGACCACCACGAACATTTAATTCCTTTTATGAAGCAGCAGACGAAGCTTGTATAAGCAGATTAATGGGTGGAATTCATTTTTTTACTGCTATTAAAAACGGAAAGGAAGAAGGAAGAAAATTAGGAAGTTTCGTTATTTCAAAATTGAATTAAAGGAAAAATTTTTAAGCTTGTATAGCATGTTGTCACTCCTGATAATATAATACAGGCAAAAGTTTACAATGGTTCAAAAATTGAACATGTAAAAGGCGATGCCATGAAATACAAAAGCCGGTAAGAAAAAAATCGTAAACAGTATCACTCTAAATAGAATTAATAAGCGCATGAAAATTTTTATCTGTATTAATTTAATCAGCCTCGTTATCCTTTCCGGTTGTTTTGAAAATTGCACGCAATCAAAAAAGCCGGGAGCCGCAGAAGAAAAATCAGGCCCGCAATATTACACTATGGCTGGTTTTAAGACTGTTGAAAAATATGATGCTCATGTTCATGTAAATACATACAAGAATACTTTCTTAAAACAGGCAGAGGAGGATAATTTTCGTCTGGTTACAATAAATTGGGATGATGCAAATGACCCACCGCCTATGGAGGAACAACAACAGTTTGCTCTGCATCAAATAAAAGCATTTCCTGATCGCATCGCTTATGCAACTACCTTTTCTGTCAGAAACTTTAATAATGATAACTGGCAGGAACAAACTATTGCTTATTTAAAAAATTCTTTTGAGCATGGAGCAATAGCGGTTAAAATATATAAAGTGATTGGGATGAGTCTGAGAGATAAAAATGGTAAGCTGGTGATGATTGACGATCCAAGGTTTGATCCTGTAATAGATTTTATAGTAAAAAACAATATTCTTGTATTGGGGCATCTTGGCGAGCCTAAAAATTGTTGGTTACCTCTTGACAAAATGACTATAAAGGGAGATCAAAGTTATTTCAGGGAAAACCCCAAATATCATATGTATTTGCATCCCGAGTTTCCACCTTATGAAGATCAGATAAGGGCAAGAGATCATATGCTTGAAAAACACCCGGACCTGCAATTTATAGGTGCACATTTGGGAAGTTTTGGAATGGAGCGTGGATGAACTGGCAAAGCGGCTGGATAAATTCACTAGCATGGCTGTAGATATGGCTGCACGTATCTCTCATCTTCAATACCAGGCAAAAACCAATTGGCAAAAAGTTCATGACTTTTGTATTAAATACCAGGGCAGGCTTTTATATGCTACCGATATTCTTGTAACCGGCTCTGAAAGTGATTCATTAGTTAAAAAAGAAGCTCATGATACCTGGCTTAATGACTGGAAGTTTTTTACAACAGATGAAAAAATGCAATCATCGCAATTTGAAGGCGGGTTTAAAGGCTTGAAATTGCCACGTGAAGTAATAGATAAAATATATCGTACAAATGCAGAAAAATTGTTTCACAGGGTTATAAAAAAGAAGAACTAAAATTACTCTTGCTAAAAAGGCCTCGCCGTCGCAGGTGTTGTCACCTGCAACATTTGATCCCTTTGAGGTCGCTTTACTAACAAAATTGAAGCGCAATTATAAAATGTCGTGTAGTAATCATCCAAATAATCGCAAAGTTTGATAGCTTTATTGAGTTAATTTATAATTAACCGCTGCTACAAATTTTAAATTCAGGCAAACCGGTTTTGTACGCACTTCGCATGAAAAAAATATTGTTGGTAATATCTGTTCTCCTGGCGGCAATATGCTCGGGCGGATGAGTACACAAACGAATGCTGAAACAGCTACATTGGTTGTGGCAAATGCGATATTGAATTTGGATGAAGTGATGACGAAAAATTAGACTGTCTGATCCTGAAACAGAATTTTTTTTAAAGAAAAAATTTTTTGTAAGATGAATGGGTAAATTCCTTGTTATTTCACTTCAGTATTCTGTTCTTTTTACAACAAGAAGTTGCTGAAGTATTAATGACGCCTGGAGAAAGATTGGATATAATAGTAAGTGGTTTTACAGAAGGGGAAACCTTTGCAATTGAATCACTGCCCTATAACAGGAGGACGTCTATAAAACCTAAACCTGATAAGTATGCAACGGTTAAGGTTGGAGCATTGAAACCTTCTGCAGCATTCATTTCTGAAGATTTAAGAAAGATAGAAGCATTAGCGCCGAAGAATGCATCAGGACGAGAAAAGCAAAGTTTTCTGTTGGTCCAAGCTGGAAACACGGCATTAATTTTCTGGTGAATGATAATGTACATACTAATGATGAACCCTTCAATGTTGGCGAGCTGCAGGTGTGGGAAGTATCGAACACAAGCCTTATGGATCATCCTTTTCATTTGCACGGATTTTTCTTTCAGGTAATAGAAGAAATGGAAAAGCTCCAGCATACAAAGCATGGAAAGACACATATAATCTCAAACCTAGAAGCAAAGTAAAATTGCATGGATACCGAACAATCGTCCCGGCAGATGGATGTATCATTGTCACATTCTTGAACATCACGAAGCAGGTATGATGGCACATTTTGAAGTTGTTGATCCAAAAGCCGGTGTTATAAATTCACACCATGCTCATCATCACCATCATCATTTATAAAGAATAAAACTTGCTTTTTTGTTTGTGGGTTTTGTGAGCGTTGTTGTTAACTGCCATTGCTCAAATACTCTATAACAGTAATAATAAAAATGGAGTAGCAAAATAGCGACACTCATCATTCTTGTCATATCAAGGATCTTGCGTAATCCCTGTTCGTTTTCACCAGTCATCATTGCCATAAAAACCTCCTTGTTTTTTATAGATGTAATCTTTTTCTTTTGCGTTTGCGTTTTTGTTTTTTCAATTCATATGGTAACTGCGCTTGTGTAAATTCCGGTTGCATCAGTTCCTGCAATAAGTTTTTGCCTTCATTTGCAGGGTCAATTGATGACGTTGGTTTTAGGTGATTGTTTAATTCTTTTTGATAGAAGGCTTGGGCTGGAACAGTGTGCCTTTCTGAATTTTTTTCACTTTGTTTCAATTGATGTATCAGTTGTTGTTTTAGCTTCTCTTGCCCGTTGAATCGCTGTTGAATTGCGTTGGTACTGTATTGTTTTCCCAAATCACTACCATTGAGTACGCACTTCTTTTCGTGATCTATATAGGTAAGACCGTAAATAATTCCTTTATTATTTTCCCTTAGTACGAGTTGTATTTTTTCTTTCTACAGCACTTTTATTAATTCATCTATAGATTTCACAGGACGTTTTATAAAAGCCAGGTCAATAGCATTTTTTACACGTTGTTTGTAAGGTTGCCGCAAGCTTTCGTTTTGCTGAAATTTTTCTTCCAGAAATTTTAATCCGGGTTTGTTGTATATGTCACTTGCTTTGATGGGTACTCCCACTTTATTCCCCTTTTCATCCAGTACGCGATATACCAATCCTTTATTCTTATAAATTCTTGAATCGTCACTTCCCCTGTCTGCCATCACATTGTATAGTTTAAGAACAGAATTCAATTCAGGCAGTGAAGTGTATTTATAATTTGAGAGAACACCATCCAATATATTTGTAATGGCACGTTTCGTTTCTGATCTTCCATACTGAACCCTCAGAGCATTAACAACCTTTAGCTGATACGCTTCTTTTTGTTGATGACTTTCTGCTCTTACAAGTCCGTACGACAGTTCTATTTCCTTGCGTGCTTTTTCTGACTGGTTTCGCCCTATATTGTGTGATTTTATCCTGCAACCATCCCTTTGAATATTTGTAGTGACAATATGAATATGCGGATGGCCTAAATCGAAGTGTTGATATACCAGGTAAGGCTGATCTCCAAGCCCCATATAGGTATCAGCGATATTCTTCAGTGTCGTTTCATTTAATTTTTCTGAAGGGTCAAAATTTAGTGAGATGTGCACACTGTTTTTTAGTGCCATCATTTAATGCCGCAAGTTGCTGGAGGTGTTTTATTTTGTCCGTAAATCCAAGCCGATCTGTTTCCTTTATATAATTAGCAGAATGGATTAATTGCGCTGTCTTTATCTTCACTTTATTTTCATTATAATGAAGCGCATTTCTGATGCTGTTACTGAAATTAATTACTGCAACCATTTGTCATTGATTGAATAAATTTTCGATTTGATTTCATCCACTTTATTGAGCAAAATTTTACGAGAAGATTCATGC
>WNGE01001485.1_pt1 | contig 29536 bp, 24 predicted proteins | sample 5400651 | NCBI WGS metagenome assembly WNGE01 (sample SAMN13153370, study PRJNA577476) | soil metagenome | isolation source: 60 cm soil or saprolite under grassland replicate 2 | place: USA:California | collected 2016-06-15
CCCTATGCCGAATTGCAGAATGAAGAACGGAAGGATGAGCGGGCCCTTCACGAATTCCATGATCACGTCGATTCCTTCACGGCCGCGATAGACCATGCTGGCGAATTCCAGCCCCTCCAACAGCAAGGTGAACATCATGAAGCCCCACAGCGCGAAAGCCATGCCCTTCAGGCAAGCCAGATCGACCGCGACTTTGCGCAGCTTGCAGGACACGAAATAGAGCACGATCACCAACGCGGTGCCGGAGATAATGGCGGAAAACAGAAAGATCGCCGGCATGAGATCAGAGGACCACCATTCACGAGATTTCAGCGAGCCGAACACGAATCCCACGTACCCGTGCAGGCCGTGAGCCGCCGGAATACCGATGATCGCCAGCGCGTAGATCCATTTTCGGTCATAGCGCATGGCCTTCTCGGTAAGGTCATAGGACCCGAGCGACAGCACCTTATAGAGCATCCCGAGCACTCCCGGCTTTTCCTGCGCCAGGTGCACGATACGTGGCCGGAATACGAACCAGGTCTCCAGCATCAATAGAATGACGTAAAAAGCCGCCGCATAGGAGAAGATCGCGAACGCGGAGGTCAGGTGCGGCGTGATCATGGCATTGAAGGCGCGCTCTGGATGACCGAGGTGCAACAGCAACGGGATGGGCACGACGACCATGCAGCACAGTGAGACGAGCAAGGCGAAATGCGCCACCGGCCGCAATCGCTGAAAGCCGAACACCTGATACAAGCTCGAAATTGTGAAGGCCCCAGCCACCAAGCCGGTGAGATAGGGGTAGACCACGATGAGCACGGTCCAGGAGATGACCGTTTCGTTGGGATAGACGTATCCCGTATATGGGGCGGCGTGGAAAAGGGATTCCATCAGCTCACCTCTTTGTCGATGCCCACATAGAACACGTTCGGAGCGTTCCCGGTCTCGCGCTTGAGCACCTGCACCTGGTTGTTGCGCACGAATTGGCTGATGGTGCTCTGCTTGTCGTTGAGATCGCCGAAAATGCGGGCGCCCACCGGGCAGATCTCGACGCAGGCGGGCTGCAGCCCCTTGGTGATGCGGTGATAGCACCAGGTGCACTTGTCCGTGACGTTTTTGCGCGGGTTGAAGAAGCGAGCGCCGTATGGGCAGGCCTGGACGCAATACTGGCAGCCGATGCAATAGCTGTGGTCGATGAGCACGACGCCGTCCTTGGTCTTGTAGGTCGCGCCGGTCGGGCACACCTGAACGCAGGCCGGATGGGTGCACTGGTTGCAGAGCTTCGGCACGAAAAACGCCTTCTCGACCTTGGCATCCTTGTAACGGTCGGCGAATCGATACTCTCCCTCCGAGCCGGACGCCGCGATGTTAACGGGATCGTGCTGGCTGTCGACGCGGGCATTCTGTTCCCCTTCCAGGTAAACGTAGCGTTCGACCCAGGTGCGGAAGTGATGGGCGTCGTCGGGCACGTTGTTTTCCTTTTTGCATGCCTCAACGCAGCGCAGGCAGCCGATGCATTTCGTTGCATCGACGCCATAGGCCCAGCGATGGTCGCTCCAATCGTATTCGGGAATGTCCGGCCGACGATTTGCCGATGGTTCTGCCTGCGTGCCCCCCGCTGCGGGTGACGACGCGGCGCTTCCGGCCGCGGCTGCGGCGCCGCAGGCGAGTGCGCTGCCGAGCCAGCCGAGAAAGTCGCGGCGGTCCTGCTCGTGCTGCTCATGAGGTTGCTGTGCTTGCATTTCGCCCTCCGGGCGTTCAGGTCTGTTCATCGACAGTCGACCGCGGCGTAATACGTTGCGACGCTTTCCGCATCTGCGTCGCTCAATTCCTTGGCGACCGGGGCCATCATCGGGTGCTTGCGCTCCCCGCTCTTGTAGGCCTTCAGAGCATTGACCAAGTAATCTTTGGACATTCCGGCGAGGTTCGGCCACGAGCGATTGCTGCTGACGCCATTCGGGCCATGGCAGGCCGTACACTTGGCCAGGGTCGCTTGCGGAGCGGATGCGGGCGGTCGATCCGCGACCGAAGCAATTGCGCATTTCATGCCAGCGAAATACGCGGCGATGCTCGCTAGATCTTCGTCGCTTGCTGCCTGGGCCACGGCGGTCATCATGGCGTTGGCGCGCGCACCGCTGCCGTACGCCCTGAAGGCATCGACCAGATACGGCGCATTTTGTCCCGCGAGGCTCGGGCCAACGCGGCTCTCCCCAGTGCGGCCATCGCCGTGGCAGCCGGCACATGCGGCGGCCCTGACCGGATCGCCCTGCTGCGCGGCGATTTCGGGCGAGGCCGACTTGAGCTTCGGCGAATGCGGATTATGGCAAAGGGTGCATTGCTGGGCTCCGGCATGATCGGCCACTACGATCTGGGGCTGCTGCTGCGGTCTTCCCGTGATTCGTTCGTGGCAAAGCGTACAGAGCTTCCGCGTGTCCGCGGGAACTGCCAATTTTAGATTATTGGGATGCTCGGCGCCGGTCGCCGATGCCTTAAAGGGGCCGCGATCGTCGCGCTCGCCGGCCGCGCCGTGGCAGACCTCGCATTTGACCATTTTTCCGGCATCGGGGCGGTGATGTGCGCCTTCGGACCACTCTGCGAACCGCTCCGCGTGACAGGATTGGCAGAGCGCGGTGCCCTTGTACTTGGGTTTGTCGGAGGCGATTTCCGCGACCGAGTCTGCGCGGTAATGACCATATTCGTAAAACGACGCAACGGTGAACAACCGCTTCGCACCGTAGCCCGCCGCCGCGAAGACGACCATCAGCAGCAACAGTCGAGCAATGTGACGCGGCATTACCCGCATACTCCCTTCGCGCGCAGTATCGTTGGGAATCGGCTCGAGGAGGTTGATTCAGATCAACGATTGCCGCTGCCGTTTGCCGGCGCGGAATCTGCGCGACGAACGGGGGTGCTCCGCGGTCAGGACTTACCCAGCACCGCTCATCCCGCGACGGCAATATCGGCGCGCTTTCTCTCCAGGATGACCGAGGGGGGCGGCGAGAACCACAGCTGATACATCGTCACCGTCCACATCACCGCAAAGCACATGGCCATCAGAGCGCCGCCGCCAATCACGACCCACGCGAATGGATGGTAGATTTTCGTGAAATACCAGGAGCTTACATCCAACACGATGGCTACGAACGGCATTGCGACCACGGCACATTTGAACCACACCGGCCGCACGTAGGCATGGGTAAACATCAGGCCCACGATGAAGAAGATGAAAGTAAGCCCGAACAGATGAATATGCGACACGCGAACCAAGGTGGAAAGGCTGGCGCCGGTGTCCTTCTCAGTCACTTTCTTCACATTATCGTATCCGGAAAGGTTCGGAAGATGCGGGTTGCTGCCGTCGTGGCAAGTCATGCAGCGCTTCTCGAAAATCGTTTTGACCTCTTTTTCGTAGCCCGCGCGGTCAGCGCCGGCCTGGGCCCAAGTGATGACCCTGTACATCTCGTCACGGGGCAGCATGGTCGACATCGGTCCATGCAGTGCCCCTTCGAGACGCGAGCCGGTCCCGCTGCCGGAATAGGCGACGACGATGTCCTGATAGGACAGCAGCAACGGATTGCCGCCCGCCCGTCCGGCGTAGGTGAAATAGATGTTGAGTAGCGCGAACAGATAGCCGAGCCCGAGGATGAGCAGCGTCGCCGTGTATAGGACGCGCTGACTGTACGGCAGCTCGGAGTAATGGCGATAGAGCTGGTGCAGTGGCGGATTGAGCTGCTGCAGTGGAGAGTCACTCATCTTCGTCCCTTTCGTCCGCGGCCGATAGACTCGATCGCGATCGAGCAGGCCGCCTTTCGCTACTTAGTCCGGGGCTCCCGCGAACGAGAGCAACTCGCGTCATTTCAGCGAGGCATAATACGCCGCCAAATCCGCGACGTCCTGATCGCTGAGCGAAGCGAGCATGCCCTTCATGAGCGCATTGTCGCGCTTGCCCGATTTGTAGTCCTTCATGGCTTGAGCGAGCTGATCCTCGCTCTTGCCAACCAGCGCCGGGTTCGGTGGCACACCCTGCCCGTTGGCTCCGTGGCACCCCACGCAGGTGGCCGCCTTGACCTTTCCCACTTGGGCGTCGCCGGCCGCTTGTGCGATGCCAAGGCCCAAAATGAATGCAAATCCCGCGATTAACAGCGTCCATTGCATGTGTCCAGCTCCTTGAGTCCGGGGGCGCCTGCTCCACCCGCTCATTTCGACGGCACGATCACGTACACGAACGCACGCGCATGCTGACGCGCATAGTAAGCGGCGAGATTGTCGACATCCGCCTCCGTCAGCACGTCGGACATGGCAAGCATCTGCGGGCTTCTGCGAGCACCCGTCCGATAGTCGTGCAGCACCTTGGTCAGATAATCGGCGCGCTGACCCGCAAGGGCCGGCAGCCGCGGGTCGGTGCTGTTGCCGTTGACCCCGTGGCAACGATCGCATCTCTCCACCCACTCGGCGACGGTCAGAGGCTTGCGCACGTTTGGCGCCTGCGGCTGCTGGGTCGCGTAGTAGGCCGACAGGTTCTTCATCGCATTGTCGTCGAGCGAAGCGGCCAGCCCTTTCATGGTTTCGTCGCTACGGGAACCATCCTTGTAGGTCCGCAGCGTGGCAGCGAGATATTGTGCATCCTGGCCGGCGAGGCTCGGGGTTGCGGGGTTCCCGCTGACACCCTGGTCGCCGTGGCATCCGGCGCAGGCGGCAGCGGCAGATTTTCCCGCCGCCGGATCGCCGGGAGTTGCAGTTTGCGCACGGGCCGGCTTTTGCGTCGCATAGTAGAGCGCGATATTGCTCATGTCCGGATCGGTGACGCTTGCGAGCAGGGATTTCATCATGTCATTCTTGCGCTGACCGGCCTTGTAGGCCTTCATTGCGGCGACGAGGTAATTCGGATCCAGTCCCGCGAGGCTCGGCATGCCCGGGGTCTTGCTGGTGCCCGTTTCGCCATGGCAGCCCCCGCACGCGGCGGCTGCGGTCTTGCCGGCCTGAACCGGATCGGGCTTCTCGGGACCGGCCTTCGCGGCGTCGGTCCCGGTACCCTGCACGGGATCGAGGCTCGCGAAATATGCAGCCACCTTGACCAGGGCATCGTCGCTCAAAAATTTCACCGCATTGTTCATGGCGCTCACGCCGCGTGCGCCGGATTGGTATGCTTTGAGCTCGAGGTAGAGATAGGCTGGGCGCTGGCCGGCCAGGTGAGGCACGCCGGACATCGAGCTGATGCCTCTCGCGCCGTGGCAGGTAGCGCAGGAACTGTCGGCAAGGCGCTTGCCTTCCGCAATATCCTCGGCGACCGCGTAGAGCGGCCTGAGGTCGTCTGCCTTGGAGACCTCGACGGCGGGTTGCGTTGCTGCGGTCTGGGGAGCGGCAATCCACAGCGTGATTGCGAGGATGCCGCTGACGAGAGCGAGTGTCGGCAGCAAGACGCTGAGCTGCAGGATGAAGGACCGGCTGCGCGCGCTTGTTTTACGCAAGATGTGTTTATCGCGCTCTTCCATGCCTCCCCCGATCTGGGCCATTCTTGATAAATATCAAGCGGCGCCCGGCGCACCCTACAACAGTTACTCAGGGAAGCGGCCCGGTCAATTGACAGCAGTCAAAGCGCGGGCATCAATTCGGTGTTGTAATCGGCTGACAGTTTCGAAATGCAGAAAAGGATCAGGCCATGAGGAACCAGCATGCCGCGAAGATCTTCAGCCCGACCGCGAGCGCGCTTCTCGCAGGTGCGACCGGCTTGGCAGCCGCGATGCTCATCGGAGGCGCCAGCCTCATAGTCTCGCCTCAGGGCGCCCAGGCGCTACCCGCATATGCGCAACAGACGAAGCTTGCCTGCGGGTCCTGCCATGTGAATCCGTCCGGCGGCGGAGCTCTCAAGCCGCTCGGCCAGAAATTCCAGGCCCGCGGCCACAAGCTGAAGTGAGGGCCGGCTAGGGCTGCGCGCGGGATCCTTTCCGGCGGAATGGCCACAGGGTGCCTTGAGCCAGATAAACTGGCACGGCCCAGGGCTCTTTTTCATCGCTCGCCGGCCACAGTCGGGACGCCGCCGCGATCGGCTCCCTGGCGGCCCGCGGCGGGCGGCACTACCAGCGATCTGCGGATCCGCTTAACTAACATCAAGGCGGTGAAGGGTAGGCGTGCGCGGCTCGATAACCGCCTACAATATCAAAGACGGCAGCAAAGGGTATGGCGCGGCTATTCATGGGTCCGGACAGCGACACGCTGATCGACCCGCAGAAGACCACGCATCTCGGCAAGCCGGTCGGCCCCGATTCCGGGATCAACACTTGGGAAGGCGATCAGTGGAAGATTGGCGGGGGAACTACTTGGGGCTGGTTTTCGACCCGCAGCTGAACCTCATACGGGTCGGGCAATCCCTCGACCTGGAACCCGAAGCAGCGCCCGGGCGATAATCGATGGTCGATGACGATCTGGGCCCGCGACGTCGATGGCGGTGCGGTGCGCTGGGTCTACCAGATGACCCCCCATGATGAGTGGGACTATGACGGCATCAACGAAATGATCCTAGCCGACCTGCCCATGAACGGAGGGACGCGCAAGGTCCTCGTCCACTTCGACCGGAACGGTTTCGGCTACACGCTCGATCGCACCAATGGTGAACTGCTGGTCGCAGGGAAGTACGATCCGAAGGTGAACTGGGCGACCAAGATCGACATGGACAAGAACTCCAGGGCCTACGGCCGTCCACAAGTGGTCCCAGAGTATCCGACCGGAACGGCGAGGACCACAACACCAAGGGCATCTGCCCGGCGGCGCTCGGCTCGAAAAACATGGTGCCTGCAGCCTATGACGCGGCCACCCTGACCTACGCTCGACGTACGCGCTATTCACGCTCGTGGGCTCATGGGTGGGGACACCGCGCCACGTCGGCCACCTTCGATCATCGCTGGCGTAACCGGGCTAGCGATATTCTTTCCCGCGGCGAACGGGTTTTTCGCCGGCGTTCGCGACGCTGCTGATGTCGTCGAGCGTGACCCGGCAGGTGCCTTTCTTGTCATAGCGGGCGAAGAACGGGTTGGGCTTGTTCACGAACTCGGCGCGGCTCAGCTTGTCATCGAAATAAGCGAGATCCGCATCCTGAACATGCGGTCCGCCTTGCGGATCGCCTCGAATTCCTGGGCATCGACAAAGCCGTCGTGATTGCGGTCGGCGTCGTTGAAGACCTTGGTGGCGTACTGCTTCCACTCCTCGCAGGTGTAAACCCCCTCGCGCTTGGTATCGCCCCAGATCGCCGCCCAGGTCACGAAGGGATCGTAGCCTGGATATTTGGCTCGGTAGCTTTCCGCGCTCTTGCGCGGCAGCGAATGGCGCTGCGCACATGAGGACAAGGCAGCTTAATACCAAGCTCCGCATCTTCCACCTCGACGGCTCCGGCCGGTTCAGTTCCCAGGCGCACACCCATCCGACGGATCCACGGCGAATCGATGGCTGCTCGAGATGCTTGCTCCAGGTACCGCAAGAGCTTGATTTTTATCAATCCTACGCGCGCCCTGATAAAGAAATCTCTCAACCAAGGTTTTACGTGCCGTTCTCGTTGGCTGGCCTCGAGTCGAAGCGACACGGTGGCCGGTGTCCTCTCGATCAATCGTTATCCCGAGAGGTCAACGCACGATTGGGCTCGGCTTGCTCGTCCTGTGGTCCGCGACCGGGGTGGGGGGCTGATTCTCTACGCTGCGCTATATCGACTCTTTCAGGCGGTCTATCTCAGTCGACGGGAGATTCAGTCGAAATTCAGCGCGTCATGGCTGGGTAATAATCCGTGAACTGCGGAATGCGGTCAGGAGGCTTTGGTCGTCAGTGCCAATCGTCCGATCGTCCCGGCGGATCTGGTCAACGCACACAACCAGCGCCAATCTTTTGTCGTGGACCAGCTGTTGCCATTTCGGGCTGCCCGAGAGCTTTTCGCCGCGACTATTTTGCCAATCTGATAAGCGCCGCTAAAGGCAATCTGTCTGAGGCCGCACGGCAATCGAGAATGAGTGCACAAAGTCTCAGGGCCTATTTCATCGGCTTGGCATGAAACATTGACATTTGTCGTGAAATCATGTGGCAAAGGAGCCACATTGTGCAGCATAATTAAAGCTATCCAATGCCAAATGACCTAGGTCCATTGCAAATTTTGCGGAGCGAAATAGCGTCGCCTGGGGCCATCGGATTGCGCCGCAAGCCGGTGGGGGGCGTTGAAATAAAACTTCCCTGGTCCCGTCGAGACGCGGCCGCCTGAACGGCGCATCCGTCTCGGTGGGCGGTTGCTGCCTCCCTCCATCTATTGCGCGCGCGATGGCGCAACTTGGTGCGGGGGATAGGGTATGATGAATCGGATCGTGCGGGCGATACTGGCCGCCGCTGTCACAGTCGCAACCCTGGTATTGCTCACACCGACCGCCGACGCGGTGCCTTCCTACACACGCAGGTACGGCCTCGAGTGCTCGTCTTGCCACACCATGTGGGGCTCGCTCAACGCCGCGGGCGTCACCTTCCGGCTCAGCGGCTATCGCGCCATGTTCGGGCGCGACCTCGTCCCGATATCTCCGGATATCGACGTTGGCGCTGGCGTCTTCGCGATTCCAACGACTCTGCCGCTGTCATTCATCACCGGCGCCGGCGGCGATTGGCGCACCGAAAAGCGCGCGCCGTCCGACGGCACGGTATTCCGGCGTACCGCGTCGAGCCTCAATGTGGAGGATGCGAGCATCTTCCTCACTGGACCAATCGGGAAGCATTTCTCGGTCTTCGCCGAGTTTCCCATGTTCGAAAGCAAAGGATGGGAGTTCACGCCGACTGGGCCCTCGGAGGCGAACGACCATACTCAAGTGCGACAGTTTCAATTTGAATCGGAAAGTCCGGCGTTCGAGGTCGCGAAATTTTGGTTCAACAATCTTCTCGGCGAGGCCCTGCTCCCGCGTGATAGTTTCAACGCGCTGGTCGGGATCACGCATCTTCCGCTCGCATATCCGTCCGGCAAGGTGCGCCTATCGGTCAACCAATACCTGGTCTATGAGCGCCGAGCCTTGGATCTGATCAGTCCCCTCATGCCCAGTTCCTTTCTGGTGGGCGACTCGAATGACAAGCTATTCCGATTGAGCGAACCGCAAGCGCTTGCCGAAATCAACGGAATGATCGTCCCCGGTGGGAGCCCCACAGACACTTCAAAGCGGGAGACGTTCTGGCTCGAATACCACCTCGGCATGAGTAACGGATCGGCGGTGCTGGCGGACAACAACAACGCCAAAGACGCTTATGGTCGTCTCGTCGGACGCTATTACGGCCAGTCGCTGGGCGTCTTCGCCTATTTCAGCCCGGATACGTATGACGACACGCTGCGAAGGGGTGCCGCCCTCAATCAATCTTGTCACTCACCCTTGGGGGGCCTCGAGTTCCCGTTCCCACAAAACATAAACTGCCAATTCGACGCTTCTGGGGTAGTTTTGATGGATGTCCCAAATGGGATCATGAATCCCGCGAACCCATACGGCAAGAACAGCGAGGTGAAGCTGGCAGTGGACGGGACCCTGAGCCTGGTGCCTTTCAATGTCCCGTTCGCTCTCGAGAACCAATTCATGTGGAGCCGAGAGAGCAATCCCACGCTGTTCGGCGCGAACTTCACCTGGATCGGCGGGTTCCATCAGCTCAATTGGTACATCGCCAAGGAGGCCGTGGCCTACGCTCGGTTCGACTGGATCCAGGGCAAGGAGTTCAACGACGTGCCCTTCGGCGGTATCACCGACACGAAACCGCGCGAATGGGACGTCGTCGCCGGTGTTCAGTATCTGGTGTACCAGAACGTGAAGCTGACTGGCGAATTTCGCCACCACGTGTTCGAAGACCAGGCGGTCCATCCCTCGGATCTGCGTCGCGCCCGCCTGACGGACGACGGTGGCACCGTGCGCGTCATGCTGGGCTTCTGAGGGGATTGGTCATGAACACTTCCGACCCGAAGGCGACTCCTATGAGGAAGCTCATCCTTGCCGGCGCTGCTGTGCTTGCACTCGCATCATCGCGAGCGTTCGCCGCTGACGTGCCAGTAAAGGCCGCGCCGGTCGTTGCGCCGGTGCCCGTCTTCAGCTGGACCGGCTGTTACCTCGGAATCGAGGGCGGCGGCGCCTGGGGACATAGCCAGCATATCGGGGCGGCCGACGATGTATTCGAGGACGACAAATTGGTGACCCAATTTTCAGGCGTCCCGATCTCCGATTCGTTCCGTGTGAGCGGCGGGCTCGTCGGCGGCACCCTCGGCTGTAACTTTCAGGTCGGGAAGGTCGTGGTGGGGGCTGAGGGCGACGGCTCGTGGGTGAGCAAGAAGGGCAGCGGCCCAGAGGTTCGAGTTCCGGAGGACGATTCGTCTCCAAGATTCATTGGCACTACCGGGTGGACCGACAGCACCAAGGAACGCTGGCTCGCGACCTTTCGGGGCCGCGCAGGGTGGACCTTCAGCCCGCAGTGGCTCGTATTTGTGACCGGCGGGTTTGCCGTGGCCGGCATGGAAGCAATCGTCAACGAAGTGCCGGAGGGTTTGGCGTTCACCGACAGGAAAACACAGTTTGGCTGGACCGTGGGTGGTGGAATCGAATGGGCGTTCCTGGCCAACTGGTCCTTCAAAGTCGAATACCTGTACGTGAGACTTGAGGACGCCGTATTTTTCCAGAATGCCTGCGGCGGTTCCCAGCTAACCGTACCTTGTACAATGCCGCCGGCGCCTGGCCCGCGATTCGTCCCGCTCGACGATCACATCGTACGCGCAGGCCTCAATTTCCATTTCTGGACGCCCGTACCGGCGGCTCCTGCTGCGCCCGTCGCGGTGAAATACTGACGCCCGGGCTCTTCGTCACCTCCGGCCACGGAATTTCAGTTCAGCTGCAGCGGAGCGGCTACGGGGCGTGTTGCGCCCGGAGCCGGAGTTTGCGATGAAGTTTGAGGACCGGACAGGCTTCCGGTCGCCGTAGCAGTCGGCCACTTGCACGCGATTGCGATCCGCGTCCGCAGATCCGAGACCGCGCCGAGGCCGAACTTGGCATCGTGCGCCGTTCCGTCGTAATCGAATACCCGAATGAGCAGATCGCCGTTGTCGCTCAACGCGTTGATGAAGGCGATCGCCTCCTGCGCGGACACGGCCGCGCTCTTGCCGTCGGTGGCAGCCCAGTAACCTTCCGTCGGCTGACCGCCGTTGATACGGTACAGCACGCGCAGTTTGTCCCAGCCGAGAAAATGCCGCGTCGATACCGCGGCGTCCGCATTGTTGTCTTTGCAGCGCAAGGCTAAGATGGATTTTCCATCAGCGGAATCCATCGTCCCCCAGACTTGCGAAGCTTCGTTCAGCGACGCTTTGTCGGCCTTGATCTGCCAGGTAGGCGCCTTTGCCCCGCCCGAATTGAAGATCCTGCCGATCAGAGAGGTATTCCCCAGATCGCCGATGACCGGCGCGAGTCGCTCCTGGAAACTCGGCGTCGAAGACGCGGCAGGATCCGGCGTCTCGGGCTTGAAGCCCGGGACAGGACTGCCCGGCGCAGCCGATGCTTCGGATTCCGAGCCGGCAGCTGGCCCGACCAATGTTGGTATAGGGTTGGATGTCGCGCCGGGCGTTGGGTTAATCGGCGTCGGCATCCTGTTGGATCTGGCGGCGGAAAAGGCACGGTCGAAACATCGTAACCGCGCCTTGTCGTCCTTAATCAGTTTACAGGATTCGAGGTCGAAACACTGCAGCCGCGCCGTATCGTCCTTGATCAGCTTGCAGGATTCGATGAGGCGGGGATCGGTCTGCGCGCCGGCAGCGGACGCGCCCGTGATCAGAGCTGCCGTGACGAAAAAGAAAATGCGCATCGTTCCCCCGTTTGGCCGACAGGCGAGTAGCCCCTAGACACGCGCTTATCCGACGCATCCACGGCGAATCGATGGCTGGGATACCCGCCGTCTCTGCCGATCATAGCGCACTGCACACGAGCTTCTTTATCCCCCAAACCTCTGCATGAACAGCGGTAGCCCCTGTTGCAAGAATGCACCACGTGGAGCTCTCAAGCCGCTCGGCCAGAAATTCCAGGCCCGCGGCCACAAGCTCAAGTGAGCGACGGCTAGGGCGGCGCGCCGGATACTTTGGGCCGCCGCCGCAGCGATTCGCACCTTGCGGACGTGGGTTGGCGGGGCGGCATTGCGTCCGGCCGTCGAACCTCGCTCGTTGAGCGCTATCGATATTTCTTTCCTGGATCGGGCGGGCTTCTCGCGGGCATTCGCCACGTTGCTTGATGTCGTCGAGCGTGACCCGGCAGGTGCCTTTCTTGTCGTAGCGGGCGAAGAACGGGTTCGGCTTGTGAACTCGGCGCGGCTTAGCCAGCCGTCACAGTTGTCATCGAAAATAAGCGAGATCCGCATCCCTGAACGCAGTGGTGCAATGGACGCGGGCCCCGGGCTAAGGTCCGATCGACGCCTTGTCGGCCTTGATTTGCCAAGCGGGCACTTTCGCGCCCTAGATCGTCGCTGACCGGCGCAAATCGCTCCCTGGAGCTCTAGCTAGTTCGAGCTCGCCGCCTGCATCCGGCAAGTTGTCACACGGCCTGGAATGCCCGCAGCCCCGTCGAGCGACACATTTACAGCCGCCCTCGACCCGCTGCGGAGCGCGAGTGGCGCTGTCGGTAGCGCAACAATCGGCCCGCCGGTCGCAGTGACGCGATTGTCGATGACCGGTCACGGACAGTCAATGGCGCCGTTGCGGAGCTCGATGGAACAGCCAGCCGAATGCACGGTCGGGTCTGAGGTCTGTGGATCCCAGTCCCATTCCCGACCCGCGCGGAAGTGCGAGGGCAATGAGCCCCGGCTGGAAACCGCTGGAACAGCGGGGCCACCCAATACAACTCTCAATAAACAAACCTCTTTATTTCCATTTTCGCGCCGCATCTTTTCCGGTTTGCCGGCGCCAGTCGAAAGCGAATAAGCTTCCGCTCGGGCCATTTCGGGTGGCCCGAGAGGAGGAAAAAATGAAAATGTTACCTCAAGTCTTGTTTTGGGTTGGACTACTTTGCCGTTCGCATGGCTGGTATGGTACTTTGGGCCACAGCTTGAAGTCGTAAGGCCGGTCCTTGCCGGTATTAACGATCCTGCTTTAAGAGCGACTTTGCAAGAAGCCCACGCAGAACGGTTGGGAATTTGGGTCGGTGTTTGGCCAGTATCACTCCTGGTATTGAGTCAAATCCTGGAAAAGAAAATGCAGGGATAAAAACTTAGCTTGCTCAGCCCACGCCACCAGCTTATTTCGGCTTGTACTCTGCCATCACCAGCGCGCGGTTGCGCAGCAATGCGCGCGTAGGATATTGCTCAACGGCAGCGCGGAACGCCGCTCGCGCGATTATCGGATGGTCAAGGTAGGCAATGCACCCGCGCCCGCCGCGATGACCACTGCAGCACCTTGTACAATGACTACCGCCGCCGCGGGTTTTGGTGGAGTGTCGGTCGGGCTCGAAGGCTTCGGCGCGTTCGAAGGCGCGCTGCCGCATTACAAGGAGAACGAGTTTCCCAACTGGTACGGCACTGAATTGGGGTTACTACAGCGCCTCCGCTCCGCAGCTTGGTAACTCGGTTCTACGCAAGGACGAAGGGCCGCGAGGGATCGACGCTGTTGCGCTGCCGGACTCATCGATCATGGCGGTCGAGCAGTGGCACCACAAAATCGATCTTTTTGGCTTTGAAATGCGCCAAGTCAGTCGAGTTTTCGAGATCTTGAAGGCGTACGTCTGAATTCCGCGAACGATTGCCGATCAGCGAAAAAGGTCCTCGGTAATACGTAGGCCTGAACAGCGTAGCTGGAGCATTCTGTAGCAGCTCACCTCGGTAATTTGGCACGCCGCTTTTTTAAGCGCACACCCGGCCCCCCGCCATTCTCATTGAGAAACTCAACTCCCGCCGCTTCGATTGAATTACACAGCTTTATTATCGTCGCTTTTCGCCCACCCAGGGGGCCTTCCGCAGCTTCCAGACGCGCGATCGTCGGCTCTGAAACTCCAGACTTAGCGGCCAAATCAGCCTGCGACCACCCTAGCAGCGCTCTGGCCGCTTTGATCTGCCGGATCGTGGGGATCTCGGAGGTCAATTTGATAGAATTCCTATTGACAGCTCCGTCGTGGATTTGATAGAATTTCTATCAATGCTCAATGGAGAGCCCTAATCTAATGCCAGTATACACGGAGAGGGAATGTTGCAAACGGCGCCTGTTCGTTGGGGGGTCCGACGCCTGCACAATAATGGGCGAGGACGAAGCCGCCCTAATTAGGCTTTGGCGTGAAAAACGGGGCGAAGTTGAACCACTAGACTTGTCCGGAAATCTTGTTGTTCAGCTCGGGACAGTGACGGAGCAACTCAACCGGCATTGGTTCGAGCGCAACACCGGTCAGACGCTCAAGGATATTCAGCGTCGTATTCGGCATCCTGTTCTGCGCTGGATGGGGGCGACCCTCGACGGGGTCGTTGAGGCCACCGGAGCGGTCTTCGAGGCCAAGTTCATGCTGCCATGGTCTTTCTCGGAATTGAGAGCGGCCGAGAAATACATGGCACAACTGCAACATAACATGTGGATCACAAACGCCAAACTCGGGGTACTTTCGATCATCACCGGGGGCGGGAAGTGGGTCGAGATCACCGTCCCGGTCGACCCTCTTTACCAGCACCTGCTTCTGACGGCTGAGAAAAAATTCTGGCGATGTGTGGAAAGCGGGGAGCCGCCTCGACTGTTCGGAGTCGAGCCGCCGCGTCCACGCGTGGAGACGATCCGGATCGTCGATATGGCAGGCTCGAACGCCTGGGCCGAATTCGCCACTGTGTATCGAAATACTCGGCAAGCCTACCTCGAACACGAGAGGGCCAAGGCCGAGCTGAAGGCCCTTCTGCCAGAGGATGCCAAGGAGGCGTTCGGGCACGGTGTGTGCGCACGCCGGTCAAGATCGGGGGCCGTGACATTCGAGCTTCTCGAGACGGAGAGCGGCCATGCACCGGTCCAGTGAGTCCATTGCGGCCCTAGCGACGGCTCTCGCCAAAGCTCAGATGGAACTTACCAATCCGGAGAAATCGCTCATCGCGATGATTTGCGCCAACCGGAGCGGGGAGGAGGCCCGTACTTTCCGTTACGCCCCGCTGTCGAGCGGCCTCGACATCGTGCGCAAGACCCTTGGTAAACACGAGATCGCCTTCCTCCAGACCACCGCCATCGACGAGCCAACCCGCTCAGTCGCGCTGACAACGATGCTCACCCACTCCTCGGGTGAGTGGATTGCCTCGGAATGGCCGGTGTGCCCGGTCAGCGACATGGCGGCCCCGCACCGAATGGGCGCTGCCCTGACCTATGCCCGTCGCTACGCCCTTTTCACACTCGTCGGTATAGCCGGCGAGGATGACATCGATGCGCCAGATTTGGACTGCCAGCCCGTTCCGGGAGGCCCTGGCGGCCGAGGCTCGGCCGCGCCTGATCGGGTCTATGCGGGCCAGTCTGGCCCTCTGGCAAGGCGCCGGAATAGCCTCGGGCAAGAACAGACGATTCTGACCCCAGAGGCATCGGCCGAAACTCGCGATCGGCTGCTCCGGGAGCTCATTAGACTGCCGTCGGAAGAAGCGGCAGGGGAGTGGGCCCGCAAGATCCTGCCGATCAAGAATACCCTGACCTCGCGCGACGCTCGGCTCATCGAGACGGCATTCGCGTTTCGCATTTCGGCATTTCAAGAGGGAAGATCGGATACAGAGCAACCGCAGGCGGCGGCCGCGGGCGCCGCTAAGGCTGCTGAGTCGGTTGAAACGGGCTTCCAAGCCCTGGCACCGGACGCACAGGTGCTGTCTTCCGGCGGAATCGACAAAAGCGTCCTCGCCTTTGGGGAAATGCGGCGACTTCGGGATAAAGGTCACCTCAAGTACGTCGCTTCCCGATCTTGCCTGATTTGCGGACGCCAGCCCTCCGAGCCGCACCATCTGCGCTTTGCCCAGAAGCTCGCGTTCGGCCGCAAGGTCAGCGACGAATTCACCGTCCCACTCTGCCGCTTGCACCACCGCGAGCTCCATCGCTGCCGCAACGAGCCGCTGTGGTGGAAAACGACTCGGGTCGACCCGATCCGAATTGCTCGAGAGCTCTGGGAGGCGACCCGGCCCAAGGGGGTGCCGCCACCCGGGACCGGAAGGGCGGGTCCCGCCCCAAGCGTTCTGCCGAGTTTGACGCTCCCAACCGATGCGACGCCGACAGTCGATCCAAAGGAAGGTCGACCTGGGCAGGAGGCCCCAGCCAAGTCGAGCGGCCCATGACCTCCCTCCGACAAATCGAGGCGAACCGTGACAACGCGCTCAAGAGCACAGGCCCGAAGACTGAAGAAGGGAAGCAGCGGTCACGGCGCAATGCCCTCCGGCATGGATTCACGGCCGAGACCGTGATCGAACCGCTCGAAAGCCGTGACGAGTATCGTGCCTTCGAGGCAGCGATTCTCTCAGAGTATCTACCGCAAACGCCGGTCGAACAGGAGCTTGTCCGTCGGCTGGCCTCGCTCTTCTGGCGACTTCGCCGGGCAACGTCGATTGAAACCGGATTGCTGTGGATGCAAAGCGAGATTCTCCAAGCCTTCCGCAGCTCGCGCCAGAAGGTGGAAACCCGAGAGGAGGGGGCTCGCCGGTGTGGTGAAACGGGCCCCGAACTTCGGCAAGAAATCGTAGCCGACAATGGCGGCGACGAATGTGTCGCCGAGCATTGCAGGGCCTTCCTGACAAGCCCCTCGCGTGACATCGCGCTCAGCTACCTGCGACTGGCGAACCTCAACAACGAGCCCATCGACCGGCTCAGCCGGTACGAGGGTGGCCTCTGGCGCCAGACCGTGCGGACCCTTTTTGCGTTACAGGCCCTCAAGCGGCGATACCCTCCATAATGCCCTACCGCGCCTCGCTGACGTCCAGCTCGACGCTAGGTTCGTGGCGAAAACGAATCGGCCAAGACAACCTGGACCGGCCATGCGGCTAGGGCCGCGTTCCATGCCCATACGGGAATTGGCTTCGTTTCGCGTGCGCCGGGAGACCGGCAAAGAGTAGGTGGTGCAAGTCCACTGCGATGAAGGAGTAGCGATCAACATCGGCCCCGAGCCCTGCGTGGCGTCGTCGGCAACGACACGCGCGAAGCGTCGGCAGGGGAGCGCATAGGCCAGCCATTGAGCCGCAAAAGGAAACTCATTCCGAGGGCCGACGCTGTGCGAAACACTGTCGCTGCATCCGGAGAAGACCCGCCTCATCGCACTGGCCGATTCCCGCTCAGGGGAAATGGCTGGGGCAGGTCGTCGTTGTTCGCGATTGGCCGGTCGATTGGATTCCTGAGGTGCTCTACGACAGGTCGAGGGCCGCCATGCGTTTCGGCAACAGCTCGGATCGAGACGCAATGAAACCGTCGCTCTAGCATCTGACGGCTATGGCCGATCTTGCCGACACCGTCTCGCCGGCACGCAGATGAAGCCCCTCCGCCCACTCCCCGTGGCGTCTTTTCGAATGAGGCCGCGCATGCCGCCTCAGCATGAATCTGCGCAAGTTCTCGGTCCGGCATTGCGTATACGGCCGAATGCCGGATACCTAGTCTTTGGTCGCCGCTTTGAGCCGAACAGGGCAATGACCGGAATGGATCAAAAAGCGGGCTTCGAGATTCTCGGTCGCGAGGATTCGCTGAGGTGACCTATTCGCTGGTCGTGCGCCATCCACGGATGGCGAAAGCCGCGCGACCGGGCCAATTCGTCATCGTCTTGTCGCACGAGGCCGGCGAACGCATACCGTTGACGATCGCAGACTTCGATCGAAGCGGCGGCACGATCACCCGGTCGTTCAAACGGTCGGCAAGACGATCAAGGAGATGCCGGCTCGGGCCGGGGCTCCTGCACTCGTCCGAGCCCAAGACTGCAGCGATTTCTGTGCGACTCGGTTTCGGCTGGAGCGTAGGACCCGGATCAACCCTTGGCTTTGGGGCGTTCGAAGGCGCGCTGCCGCGCTACCCCAGCAACGAGTTTCCCAATTGGTACGGCGAGTGCGGCCATTACATGCCTCTGGTCATCGTGGAGAATGCCGTATCCAACTCGTGCGGACCAGGTGCCTGCAGGAATAGCAGCAATGCTCCCAATCCCGGGTAGCAACTTCCGTTTCCTTCAAGAAACATTGCATCCTGCGGGCTAGCGCCCGACCCCACTGCTCGTCAGTTAGCCACGCGACGATTAGGTAATAATAGTAGGGTGGAGGGAGTCATAACGAGCGATGTGGAGCTGCTCGGAGAGCAGTACTCTCGCGACTCATCTTTCCCAACCCCGTCGTTGCGAAGAATCACTATCGCATTGTCGGAGGAAAAGGATTAATGAATTCTGGCCCTAGTCCTCGGCTGCGTGGCGGGGCCTCCCAATGAGGGACTACCGGCCGCGCGAAGCCGAGACAAACCCGATAGCCATTTATTCAGAGAGTTGTTCACGTGCGCACCCGCCCCGCCGACCTGACGCGGCTCGTCGATCTAACCCGGGTCAAGGGAATCGGCGCGGTGCGCACGGACCGGCCGATTTACGTCGACCTCCTGCCGCCCTGCAATAACGCCTGCCCTGCTGGCGAGAACATTCAAGCCTGGCTCGCCCACGCGCGGGAGGGCCGGTACCGCGAGGCGTGGCTGACGCTCGTGAGAGACAATCCATTGCCTGCAGTTCACGGCCGCGTCTGTTACCATCCGTGCGAGGATCACTGCAATCGCAAGGAACTCGACAGCGCCGTCAGCATCCACGCCGTCGAGCGGTTTCTCGGCGACCGGGCCGGAGAAGAAGGCTGGCAGCTGCCAATTGAGGCGCCATCCTCCGGCAAGCGCGTGCTCGTCGTAGGCGCTGGGCCAAGCGGTCTCTCGGCGGCTTACCATCTCGCCCGACTCGGGCACAAGATCGACATCCACGAGGCGGGTCCGCTTCCCGGCGGAATGATGCACTTCGGCATTCCCGCGTATCGCATGCCGCGAACCGAGCTGATGAGGGAGGTCAAGCGCATCGAGGACATGGGAGTCGGAATTGTCCTCAATCACAAGGTCGAGCATCTCCTCGCCGAAATGACTGAAGGTGCATTCGATGCGGCATTCGTGGCCATCGGGGCGCATGTCTCGAAGCACGCGGACATCCCGTCACGCGATGCGGCCCGCGTCCTTGACGCGGTGAGCTTTCTGCGCGGCGCAAGCACGGGCGAGGCGCCGCGCCTCGGTCGGCGAGTCGTTATCTATGGCGGTGGCAACACGGCAATGGACGCAGCAAGAACGGCCCGGCGCCTTGGTGCCGAGGAGGCGCTGATTGTCTACCACCGTGATCGTGCCCACATGCCGGCACACGCCTTCGAGGCCGACGAGGCGGTCGAGGAGGGCGTCAAGATCAAGTGGTTGACGAGCATCAAAGAGATCATCGGACCGTCGCTGACCGTCGAGCTCATGGAGCTTGACGAGAACGGCCGTCCGCGGCCGACGGGACAATTCGAGAAGCTCGAAGCGGACGCAGTCGTGCTTGCACTCGGTCAGCAGACCGACAGCACTTTCCTGACGCGGGTCCCCGGCGTCGAACTCAAGCAGGACGGAACCGTGATTGTCGGTCCCGGTATGATGACCGGACATCCCGGCATTTTCGCCGGCGGCGACATGGTGCCAGGTGAGCGGACGGTGACGGCCGCAGTCGGTCACGGTAAGAAGGCGGCCCGTCACATCGATGCGTGGCTCCGCGGTGCCGAATACCATCCATTGCCGAAACACTCGATCGTTGAATTCGACATGCTGCATCTGCCGATCTACAGCGACGCCGAGCGCTCAGCGCAGCTGCGGCTGCCGGCGGTGGAGCGAGCCGGCGGCTTTGCCGAGGTGATGGCGGGACTCAGCGAAACGGAGGCGCTCTACGAGGCGAAACGCTGCCTCTCCTGCGGCAACTGCTTCGAGTGCGACCAGTGCTTCGCGGCATGTCCCGAAGACGCCATCGAGAAGCTCGGCCCCCGTCGGCGCTACCGATACCTCTACGACCGCTGCACCGGCTGCGCCGTCTGCTTCGACACGTGCCCCTGCCACGCCATCGACATGATTCCCGAACCGGCCTGAGACAGGAGGCAAATGATGCAGCCCGAAACCGACACGATCGACGGCAATACCGCGGTCGCGCACGTCGCCTATCGGGTCAATGAGGTGTGCGCGATCTACCCCATCACCCCGTCTTCAACCATGGCCGAGCTGGCCGATGAGTGGTCAGCGGCAGGCGTTAAGAACATCTGGGGGAATGTCCCTGTCGTCCAGGAAATGCAGAGTGAAGGCGGCGCCGCTGGCGCCGTGCACGGAGCCCTGCAGTCGGGCGCGCTGACGACCACCTTTACGGCATCACAGGGCCTGCTGCTGATGCTGCCGAACATGTTCAAGATCGCCGGTGAAATGACCTCGACCGTCTTTCACGTGGCGGCGCGAGCGCTCGCGACTCAGGCGCTCTCGATCTTCGGCGATCATTCAGACGTGATGACGGCGCGAACAACGGGGTTCGCCCTCCTCTCATCCGGTTCGGTACAGGAGGCCCACGATGCGGCGCTGATCGCGCAGGCCTCTACGCTCGAATCGCGCATCCCGTTCCTGCATTTCTTCGACGGGTTCCGAACCTCGCATGAGGTTAACAAGGTCTGCCTCCTCTCCGACGATCAGATTAGGGCAATGATTAGCCAGGACCTAGTGCGCGCTCATCGCGCGCGCTCGCTCACGCCTGAGGCGCCGGTCGTCCGGGGGACAGCACACAACCCGGACACGTTCTTCCAGGCGCGCGAGGCGTCTAATCCATACTACAGGCGCGTGCCGGCAATCGTGCAGTCCGCCATGAACCGCTTCGCCGCGCTGACCGGCCGGACCTACACACTGTTCGAGTACGATGGTCCGCCCCACGCCGAGCGTGTGATCGTGCTGATGGGGTCCGGCGCCGAGACAGCTCGTGAGACCGCGACCTTTTTGCGCAAGGCCGGGGAACCGGTCGGTGTGTTGCAGATTCGCCTGTATCGCCCCTTCTCGGCCGAGCATTTCCTCGCGGCCCTACCGGAATCATGCCGAGCAGTCGCGGTCCTGGAGCAGGTCAAGGAGGTGGGGGCGCCGGGCGAACCACTCTATCTCGACGTGGTGACCACGCTGGCTCAGGCGGTTAGCCTCGGTGAGCGGCCCACAATGCCGCGCATAATCGGCGGGCGGTACGGCCTTGGGTCAAAGAATTTCAACCCAGCACAGGCCAAAGCGGTCTTCGACGAGTTGATGAAACCAGAGCCGAAGGACGGCTTCACCGTCGGTATTGAGGACGACGTCTCACACACCGGCCTCGCGGTTGATCCGAGCTTTTCCATCGAGCAGGACGATGTCGTGCGCGCGCTTTTTTACGGTCTTGGCGCCGATGGCACGGTCGGGGCGAATAAGAACAGCGTTAAGATCATCGCCGAAGATCCGGCAATGTATGCGCAGGGGTATTTCGTCTACGATTCTCACAAGTCTGGCGCGCAGACCATCTCCCACCTCAGGTTCGGAAAGCGGCCTATTCACTCGCCTTATTTGATCGAGACTGCGAACTTCGTCGCATGTCATCAGGCGGGCTTTCTCGATCGCATTGACATGCTGCGCGTCGCCGCCGACGGCGGCACGTTCCTGCTCAATACCCCCTACGGGGCCGACGCAGTATGGGACCGGCTCCCTCGTTCGGTGCAGACGCAAATCCTGGAGAAGAAGCTTCGCTTTTTCGTGATCGATGCCTCTAAGGTGGCGCGCGAAACCGGCCTAGGCAGGCGCGTCAATACAGTCTTACAGACTTGTTTCTTTGCGATTTCGGGAGTCTTGCCGCGCGAGGAAGCAATCACGCGCATCAAGCTCTCGATCAAGAAAAGTTATGGCTCCAAGGGTGCCGACGTAGTGCGCAAAAATTTTGAGGCCGTGGATCACACGCTCGCGCATCTTTTCGAAGTGAGCGTCCCCGCCACCGCGACGAGCGCCTTCGACCGGTTGCCAGTCGTTCCGGCAGATGCGCCAAGGTTCGTGCGCGAGGTCACCGCCAGGATGCTTGCTGGGCGAGGTGACGAATTGCGGGTAAGCGAAATTCCCGAGGACGGAACTTACCCATCCGGCACGGCCGCATTCGAGAAGCGTAATGTCTCCGAAATTGTTGCTCTATGGGAGCCGGATCTCTGCGTTCAATGCGGTCAGTGCAGCTTCGCCTGCCCGCACAGCGTCATCCGCGCCAAATACTACCACAAGGACAAGCTCGATGGCGCTCCTATCGACTTCAAATCGGCACCAGTTAATTCCCGTGGTAACCCCGACGTGCGCTTCTCGTTGCAATTCTATCTTGAGGATTGCACGAGCTGTGGCATTTGCGTCGAGGTCTGCCCGGCGCACAGCCCGCGCGACCCCGGAGTGAAGGCCGTTAACCTCGCGCCGAAGGCGCCGGTTCTCGAACAGGAACGAGCCAGCATCGCCTTCTTCGACACACTGCCGACGAGTGATCGCGCGCGGGTTGATTTCGCCAATGTCCGTGGCGTCCAATTCCTGCAGCCGCTATTCGAATTCTCCGGAGCCTGCGCTGGATGTGGCGAGACGCCATATCTCAAACTCTTATCGCAGTTGTTTGGAGATCGCATGCAAGTCGCCAACGCGACTGGTTGTTCATCAATCTATGGCGGCAGTCTGCCCGTGACGCCCTGGACCAAGGACGCTGACGGGCGCGGGCCCGCGTGGTCCAACTCGCTGTTCGAGGATAACGCCGAATTCGGGCTCGGTTTTCGCCTGGCGGCAGACAAACACCTTGAGCTTGCGACTAGCCTTCTTCGCGAGCTTGCGCCGGCCGTCGGAGGGGAACTGGCCCGATCGATTTTGGAGGCGCCCCAGGTACACGAGTCCGAACTCCGCGAGCAGCGTGCGCGCGTTACGCTCCTGAAAGAAAGACTCACCGCGATCGATAGCGAGGCAGCACGCGATCTGCTGTCCGTCGTCGATCACCTCGTGCGCCGCAGCATCTGGATCGTCGGCGGCGACGGCTGGGCCTATGACATCGGATATGGCGGGCTTGACCATGTGCTGGCGTGTAACCGCGACATCAATATTTTGGTCCTCGACACAGAGGTTTATTCCAACACGGGGGGGCAGGCGTCCAAGGCGACGCCGCTCGGAGCTGTGGCGAAATTCGCCGCCGCGGGTAAGCGCGTTGCGCGCAAGGACCTGGCACTCCAGGCGATTGCCTACGGCAACGTCTATGTGGCTCAAGTGGCAATGGGCGCCTATCCGCAGCAAACGCTGCTCGCATTTCGCGAAGCGGAGGCCTATCCGGGCCCCTCGCTTATCATCGCTTACAGCCACTGCATCGCGCACGGCTACGATCTGCGCTACGGCATGAAGCAGCAGGATCTGGCAACTGCCAGCGGCTACTGGCCGTTGTTCCGCTACAACCCGGTCATGCGCAAGGTCGGCGAGAATCCGTTCCGCCTCGATTCGCCGCGTCCGATGATCCCGCTAAAGAATTATGCCTACAATGAAGTGCGCTATCGGTCGCTGGCCAGCAGCAATCCCCAGATAGCCGAAGAATTGCTCGATTGCGCCCAACAGGTGGTGACAGAGAAGTACCGACAATATGAGGAGCTGGCGGCGCGCGAGGCCGGCCGATTCCATCCTGACGCGGACGATTTCGATCGCCGCGAATAGGCGAGTCGGTCGATTCGACCCGGGCGGCGGCGGGCTTCGGATTGGGATGAATAGGAAAGCGGAGATGGATCTGACGACGCCATACATGGGGCTGATGCTCAAGAACCCGTTGATCGCTTCGGCCTCGCCGCTCAACTCAGATATCGGGAATCTGCGCCGCCTGGAGGATGCAGGTGCGGCAGCGGTGGTGTTGCCCTCGGTGTTTGAGGAGCAGATCATGGCCGAGCGGCGGGAGATTGAGTTGTCTACCGAATCGGCGGCTGCTGGCTTTGTCGAGGCGCAAACCTATCTCCCGCCGCGTATCGATTATAGTTTCGGCCCGGACCGCTATCTCGACATCGTACGGCGCGCCAAAGCCGCGATCGATATCCCGGTGATCGCCAGCCTCAACGGTGTGTCGCACACGGGCTGGGTCGACTACGCCCGCGGGCTGCAGCAGGCCGGCGCCGATGCGATCGAGCTCAACATCTATTTCATTCCCGCCAATCTTGCCATGACCGGCCGAGACGTCGAGCAGCAGTATCTCGACGTACTTAGCGCAGTTAAGGCCTCGGTATCGCTGCCCGTTGCGGTCAAGATCGCCCCCTACTTTAGTGCAGTGGGCGCGATGGCGCGGACGCTCGCGAACGGCGGGGCGGACGCGCTGGTGTTGTTCAATCGATTCTATCAGCCCGATATCGACTTGGCGACACTTCGCCTCAAGCTTGATCTCGAACTCAGCACGCCCGCCGAGATCCGACTGTCGCTTCTTTGGATCGCGATCCTACACGGTCGGGTCTCGGCATCGCTCGCAGCGAGCACCGGTGTCGAATCGGCGGACGAAGTTTACAAATACCTGCTCGCTGGCGCGGATACGGTAATGACCACCTCGTCGCTGCTGCGTTACGGCATCAAACACATGGGTGAACTCCTGGATGGACTTGTCGGACTTCTCGCTGCGCGAGAGCTTACCTCGGTCACGGAAGTCCGGGGGCGAATGAGTCAAAAGAACTTGGCGGACCCAACCGCGTTTGAGCGGGCAAATTACATCCAGATTCTGCAACGTTATCGATTTGCGCAGACCGCGTGAGCCGCACTTTGATCGTCCTAGGCCGATCAACAATTGGCCTGGCTTCCGACGGCAGTTAGCGTTTCATTCAAGTCCGTTCTCCAGTTATCTGCGGCCGCGCTCCCCCTCGTGCACATCATGAGCAGGCGGTCCGACGACAGCTGCAGGCGAACCCGCTTTCACGCAAAGTGGAAGCGGCCGTCACTCGCCTCTACCTTGCCAGCAAACCCCCAAAGGGGCATCCTAATGCACAGGAACGAAGACTTCCAGGAAGTGCCGGTCCAAGATCACGTCTATTCAGGGATCGGATGCCCTTTGGTGAGAAGCCTCCGTGCAGGCCAACTACGGCTCACACAAGGCATCGCGATAAGGCCCGACTAACGGAGGCAACGATGGTCTGGTCCCAAGTCTATAATCCCCTGAGCAATGCGTGGCTGTCGACCCTTGTCGCTGCAGTCCCCATCGTCGTGCTGCTGGGCGCCCTTGGCGTTTTGCGCATCAAGGCGCACCTTGCCGCCATCTACGGTCTCATAGCCGCACTGGCGGTCGCCATCCTGATCTATGGAATGCCGATCAGCATGGCCGGAGCGACTGCAGTTTATGGTGCTGCGTTCGGCCTGATGCCAATCGGTTGGATCATTCTCAACGTCATTTTCCTATATCAGCTCACGCTCGAAAAGGGCTACTTCGAAGTAATGAAGAACAGCATTGCAGGGTAAGCCAGGACCGTCGAATTCAGCTCCTGCTGATCGCCTTCAGCTTCGGCGCCTTTTTCGAGGGCGCATCGGGGTTCGGAACACCCGTGGCTGTGACGGGTGCCATCCTGATCGGCCTGGGATTTTCGCCGCTCGCCGCCTCGGGTCTGTCGCTGATAGCCAACACCGCACCGGTCGCTTACGGCGCGCTCGGTACGCCAATCATCGCGCTCGCGGCGGTGACCGGCCTCGATCTTTACGACCTTAGCGCCATGGTCGGCCGGCAACTTCCGTTTTTCTCGCTCATCGTGCCCTTTTGGCTGATCTGGGCCTTTGCCGGCTGGCGCGGCATGGTCGAGATTTGGCCGGCCACGCTCGTGGCGGGCGTCACCTTTGCCATCCCGCAATCTCTGATCTCGAACTATCACGGCCCCTGGCTTGTCGACGTTCTCTCGTCCGTGGTGTCAATGGGCTGCCTTATTACCTTCCTCCGTTATTGGCGACCCAAAAAGATATGGACATCGACCATGCCGGCGATTGGAATGCCAGCCGATCTGGCAACCGAACAAGCAGCGCCCAATCCCGGAACGTACGAGGTCGCTGAGACTGCGCCGGCGCGCCAACTCGTGATCAAAGCATGGATTCCGTGGCTAATCCTCAGCGTGGCTGTCATCCTGTGGGGCACGCCACAATTCAAAGCCTTGCTCGACGGCATCTCGGTCGTGCGGTTACCAGTGACAGGCCTGCACAACCTAATCGAGCGAGTGCCTCCCGTGGTGGCTAAACCGACGGCCGAAGCTGCCATTTATGTGTTCAATTGGCTGTCGGCCACTGGCTCGGGCATCCTTGTGGCCGCCGTTGTTGCCGGGCTAGTCATGGGCTTTTCGCCGCTGGGGCTGGTCCGCAGCTATTGGAATACGCTCAGGCTCGTGCGTTACTCGCTACTGACGATCGCATGCATGCTTGCGATCGGGTTCCTTACCCGCTATTCCGGCGTCGATGCCACGCTGGGGCTTGCCTTCGCCAATACGGGTTGGCTCTATCCCTTGTTTGGTACCATGCTGGGCTGGCTCGGCGTGGCACTCACCGGTTCCGACACGTCCTCGAATGTGCTGTTCGGGAGCCTCCAACGCATTACGGCCGAACAGCTGGGGCTCAGTCCCATCCTGATGTCGGCGGCGAACAGCTCCGGCGGTGTCATGGGGAAGATGATCGATGCCCAGAGTATCGTAGTTGCCAGCACAGCCACGCGTTGGTACGGCCACGAAGGCGACATCTTGCGCTACGTCTTCTTGCACTCGATCGTCTTGGCTGCCCTGGTTGGTGTCCTCGTCTCGCTTCAGGCGTACGTCGGTCCCTTCACCGCCCTGGTGATCCACCACTGAGGCAGTGGGCAGGCGCATCGGTCGCCGCCCGATCGAGTGTGGCCGGTTGGCACCACCTGACGCTCTGTTCAGATGGGACGTTGGATTGAAGCGCGCGATCATGAGAGTCGTTTGTTTATTCCTTATTATGTCGATGCCTTCTCCGAGGTCGGCATCGCCACGCTGCAGCTGTCGGAGCGGCTCGACCTCGAAGTCGTCTATCCGCTCGACCAAACCTGCTGCGGCCAGATGATGGCGAACAGCGGGAGCCAGAAGGACGCGACCGGAGCGGAGGCATTGTTCATCGAGAATTTCAAGCAGTTCGATCAAATCGTCACCCCGTCCGGGAGCTGCGCCTACCACGTGCGGGAGCATTTGGATGCAATCCCGCAGACCGCGGAGACGCAGAGGGTGCGAAGCACCACTTACGAACTGGTCGAGTTCCTGCACGACGTCCTCAAAGTCGAATCCTTCCCCTGGGCCGAATTTCCATACAAGGTCGGCCTCCACAATTCTGGCAGCACGCTTCGCAAGCTTCGCACCGCAAAGGCATTGGAAATCGACGAACCATTTTTCTCAAAGCCACTCGATCTGCGCCGTAAGGTGCGCGACATCGAATTCGTGACGCCGAGCCGGCCGGATGAATGCTGCGGCTTCGGCGGCACTTTTTGCATTTTCGAGGAGCCGGTCTCCGCCAAGATGGGTTACGACAAGGTCGCAGATCAGCGCATCAAGGTCATCAAACAGGCCGCGCACCCCGGAAAAGTTGGTTTGCCCGCCGTTCGAACGCATTTACGGTATCGGTGAAGATCGAGGAAAAGACACGGGATGCGATGGCTGACAGGACGTGACTGCGGAATTCGTAATCGACCAAGAATCCTATCGTGGAGTGTTGATCGTCCTCTGGAACGAAACTCCAGCTAGCCTTTAAGTACCGAAGCGGACCATCGAGGGCTTCGACATCAATGCGGCGACGGGATGCGTCTCCGATCGTCCGGTTGGCGTAGCCGATCTCGAGCACCGAGAATCCCACGACCATTCGCGATACGATGATCGTTCTGCACGGATTTTCGATTTTGCGTGACAGCAATCTCACATCTCGGCAATGCGGCAGGAAACTGGGATAGCTCTCCACATCGAGCACAAGTTCGAAGAGATCAAGCCATGGGTGGTCCATGCGCTTTGTTACACTGACCGGAGCCGAGAAAGCAGTCGAGCCGGTCGTAGTAGAGGTGAACATTCAGGCGGTGACCGTCTTCCTCGTCCAGCTGTCGCTTTCCCCGTCTTGGATCAGTGCAGAGGCAAACCGGCCACAGTGTCGGATCATCTCCATTTCCGGGTTTGCTCACGCGCTTGGATACCGGCCACATACGCAATGCATCTTCCGGGCGGGTTGGAGCAATTCCGTTCCCGCATTCCCCAATAACCAAGAGCCGATGCTTTCCGGTTCAAGGATCACTGGCATCCGGTCGTGAATAGTGCTGACGAACGAATTGGCCTAAGTTATGAGCATAGTGCAGGAAGCATTTATCTCGTTGTTTGCCCGGTCTCGCCACTCCTCCCATAGACCGGCAATCGCCAGAACCGATCCGTTTCGAGGCGTGAAGTAGTACGGCTGTTTCTCCTTACCTGAAGTGTGCCATTCGTAGTAACCGGAATGAGGTACCGATTACGCCTGAACGCATCACGGAAAATAGGCTTCTCGGCGACTTCGGCACGCGCGTTGAAAGTGGCCGGGAGCTCCTTGAGCGACTTCTTCCACCATCTCGGGATCAACTGCCAGCGCATCGGGACAGCAATAGGCCGTTGTTGCCGGGAATGATTACGCTCACCGGATCAGTCGGGCAGATGTTGTAAGCGGGTTGGAGATTTTGCGGTGATTGAGCGAGCCGATAGAGGTCGATCAGTTCGGACCAAGTGAATTTCTGGGTAAATCGTCCGCACATTTGAGCTTTCACTCCTAGTCGCTTAACGCATTCTTGAGTGTTGCTATCAGGTCAACCTTGCCGGTGTATCGCCGTGAGAGCGAACGCCGATCTTGATTTCCTTACCTCCGTAGTTCCTACCATCGAAATCGAATATTCCCGAGAAAGGTATCCCGATTGACTCCCCGACGCTGAAGCAACAGGGTGAAGGGGTAATCCGTAATCCGACCGCAGGCACACATCAGGCGCAGGAACACGACCAGCAGGCAAGCGCGCTGCAGGCGGGCGGTAATATGGAAGGCAAGGAGGTCCGCTTCGGGATCGTGAATTCGACCATCTGGGCGACCGCCACCACCGACGCCTCCAACGGTTCCGTCAACTCGATGCACGACAGCTATACGCCGATCGGCGGCATGGTGCCGCTGGTCAACATCCAGGTCGGCGAAGTGATCTTCGAGTCGTAGTGCTCCAGGCCTTAGGCCTACGCCAATCGTCGTACGCCCAAAGTCGTAGAATGCATTGGCGATATTTCCCCGACCGTTTCAAAGCAGAGCACCGGAGGGCGTGAATATGGAGCATGCGCAATGGGATGGTGGTTGCCCGATGCTTCGCATGGGGGGCCCCGCTTTAAGGGACCCCCTGGATGCGAACGTGCCGAAGCATTACGTCCCCTCCCCCTAGCGGATGAAACGATGGCCCTTGAATTGATCTAGATCAGAATTGGTGGGAGAATAAGCTGGTCTCTTGCGCGGTCCTCGATTGTTAAGACTTTGGCGCTAGGGGGCGCCCAGCGATGAGCACAACCGATCCGATTCATGCCATTGCCGCAAGGCGGTGGG
>WNGE01002908.1_pt1 | contig 29532 bp, 24 predicted proteins | sample 5400651 | NCBI WGS metagenome assembly WNGE01 (sample SAMN13153370, study PRJNA577476) | soil metagenome | isolation source: 60 cm soil or saprolite under grassland replicate 2 | place: USA:California | collected 2016-06-15
ACGCGCAAAGGCCACGCAGATTGCCCGCGTGGCCTGATGCTTCTGTGTGACGGGCTTCAGGTTCCCAACTTACTTGCCCAGTTCACCGCTCGCCACGGTCTTGTCTGCGACATGCTCCTGTTCCACCGGCTGGATCTTCACCGAAGCCAGAATCTTCTCCAGCCGCTTGAAAACCTCCGCGCGATCCACCGGCTCAACGCCGTCCGCGGTGCCGTAGCCCGCCGTCCCCAGCCCGAGCACGAACTCGTAGCAAGCACCGTTTTCGTAGCTGTGATAGTACTGTGCCTCCGCCTGCTTCACCGCGTTCGCCGAAAAGTCCGAAGTCATCTCCATGTCCTTCGAGCCAACTTTCACCTTCTCCGCGTCCACCGGCTCGCCGTCCGCATTGCGCGTATCGACGAAGGCGAAGTGCGAACATTCCTGCTCCGACAGGCTGCGATTCACATGCACATTGAAAAACGCAGACGTGAAATCCGTCCCAGGATACGAAGCCGCCGGCAGCGCCACCGTGGCCACGGCAACTCCTCCCGGCTGGACGAAGTTCATCGGCACTGCGCCCATGTCGGCAAATTCGGGCTGAGCCTTGTCGCCCGTCGCCAGCTGACACTTGCGCGGATAAACAAAAGACACACCCGAGTTAGCATCGCTGTAAGTCACCACCGTCGGCCGTTTCTTATGCACCTTCTTCGGCGCCGTCGCCGTGGCCGTCGTGCTTGTCGCAGCCGGGGCGGCCGGAGTCTCCACCGGCTCAGAAACGCTGACCAGCGCCGGTTTCGCCGATTGCTTCGAGCAAGCGCTCAGCCCAAGAAATACCCCCAGAATCACGAAGCCTGCCAGCATCGCCAGCTTCTGCTGGCGCGACCAGGACGAAAGCATTGTCCCGGTAAATGTGTTGTTAGTTGTTGCCTTAGTTGTAGATTTCCAAATCGTTGCCATGTTCACCTCCCGCTGCCTGACGCAGTCGCAGGAGATAAAGGCAGGAGCACGACCAATTCGCGCGATGTTGATTCAGCGGCGCTTAGACCGTTCCTAGCTGCTATCGACCGTGCCCCACCAACCACGCCGTGTCGCTCCAGACACGTCTCCAGCACAGGAGCGAATCGCGGCTTAGCCACCGTACGCCTAAACTGTTTCTGCATTGTTATGCCGGATTCTCCGCCACAAAGCTACCGCGGCCGCCTCGCCCCTTCTCCCACCGGTCTGCTCCACATCGGCCATGCCCGCACCTTTTCGATGGCAGCCCAACGTGCCCTCGACCACCACGGCACCCTCATCCTGCGCAACGAAGATCTCGACCCCCAACGCTCCCGCCCCGAGTTTGTCCAGGCCATGATCGAAGACCTGCACTGGCTGGGACTCCAATGGACAGAAGGCCCCGACTGCGGCGGCCCTCACGGCCCTTATGCACAGAGCGAACGACGCGCGCACTATCTCGCTGCCTGGCGCCGCCTGCGCGACACGGGATTCATTTACCCCTGCACCTGTTCCCGCAAAGACCTCGCGCGAGCCGCCAGCGCGCCCAACGATTCCGACGACGAGCCGATCTATCCCGGCCGCTGCCGCCACCGCACGGACGCAGCACAATTCCCCGAGCCCGCCGGAGTGAACTGGCGTTTCCGTGTTCCCGACGCCGAGGAGATCACATTCACCGACTGGAATCTGGGTCCGCAGCGTTACGTCGCCGGCCAGGACTTCGGAGATTTTCTAGTCTGGCGCCGCGACGACGTTCCGGCCTACCAACTCGCAGTCGTGGTCGACGACCAGTCCATGCGCATCACCGAAGTCGTCCGCGGCGCCGATCTCCTCAAATCCACCGCCCGCCAACTTCTCCTCATTCGCGCCCTCGCCCACTCCACCCCCGATTATTTTCACTGCAACCTGGTACGCGACCCATCCGGAGTCCGTCTCGCCAAACGCCACCATGCCCTGAGCATCCGCCATTTGCGGGAGAACGGCGTGCAACCCGAGCAGATCCTTGCGCAATTCGCCGTGTGAACGTCCCTTTTGAATCGAAGCGGAGGCGGGGGCCATCCTTAACGTATGGAACCCGGCCGTGTCTTTCTGACTGCGGAATGGCGGCGTCTGGCCATGCTGAGCTATGAGGTCGACCGGGAGCTGCTGCTCAAGTTTGTGCCGCGGGGCACCGAGTTGGATGCTTGGAACGGGAGAGTATTTGTAAGTCTGGTGGGCTTTCGATTCCTGAAGACGCGGGTTCTGGGTCTTCCCATTCCGTTTCATACGAATTTTGACGAAGTCAACCTGCGCTTCTACGTGCGGCGGCAGGAGGGGCACGAGGTGCGCAGAGGCGTCGTTTTTATCCGTGAGATTGTGCCGCGCCGGGCGATCGCTCTAGTCGCGCGGAATCTCTATAACGAGAACTATGTTGCGCTGCCCATGACCCACGAGATTGCCGATGGCCAAAGCGCTCCGGCAGTGTCTTACGGATGGCGAACCTCGTGTGGGTGGAGCGCCATGACGCTGGAGGCGGAGGGGAACCCGCAGGTGACGAATGCCGGCTCGGAGCAGGAGTTCATCACCCAGCATTATTGGGGATATGCCGCGCAGCGCGACGGTGGAACGGTGGAATATCGGGTGACTTATCCTTCGTGGCGGGTCTGGACGGCTCGGCGAGCAGAATTCGTGGGCGAGGTTGAAGAACTCTATGGTTGCGAGCTGGCAGAGGTATTGCGCGGGACACCGGCTTCAGCGTTTCTTGCCGAAGGATCGCCAGTGGCCGTGATGCGCGGGCGGAGGCTGTGAGCCGAGCGATGGGTGTTGACTCGAGACATGCCGTTCGAGGGTGGGTGCTTTACGACGGGCACTGCGGTTTCTGTTCGCGCTGGGTGAACTTTTGGAGACCGACGCTGGAGCGGCACGGATTCAAGATCGCAGCCCTTGAGGAGTCTTGGGTCGGTGAGAAGCTGAAGATGTCTCCTGAAGACTTGGTCACCGACATCCGGCTGTTGTCTCCGGCCGGCCAAGTCATCTCTGGAGCCGATGTTTATCTGAACGTCATGCGTTGTATCTGGTGGACCTGGCCCTTGTACGCGATCTTCACCTTGCCGGGGTTCAATCGGCTAATCCACACAGGGTATCGGTGGTTCGCCCGCAACCGCCACCACATCTCCCACGCCTGCCGACTTGCAAAAGTACAGCCCTAGAGACGCGCGTCGCCGCGCCCTCTACGCTATTCCTGAAACCTGAGAGGTGAGACCTGCTCTCCTCCCACCTGCGCTCTAGGCTGTCTTGGAACACTGAAATCCTCCAGACCTACGGTTCAAGCCTGTTTTCCAGGGGGTACCTTACTGGAAACCGCATAAAATCTGCACAAACTACTACTTTTCCACAGCCGACTGCGTTACTATGCGCTCGAACCCAAGCCAACTGTATTTTCCTGAAGGAGGAATTTAATGGCTTCTGGTATGACCAAAACTCAACTCACCCGCCATCTCGCCGAGAAGATCGGCACCAACAACAAGACCGCTGCAACTTTCCTCGAGCATCTCGCGGACGTCGCGATTAAAGAGACCAAGAAGAACGGCGTGTTCGTCGTCCCCGGCCTCGGCCGCCTGGTGAAGGCGCATCGCAAGGCCCGCATGGGACGCAACCCGCAAACCGGCGAACCCATTCAGATCAAGGCCAAGACCGTCGTGAAGTTCCGCGTAGCCAAAGCCGCCAAGGACTCGATCGCTCCCAAGAAGTAATGTGGCGCGGACACTCCCTTCGGCTTCGCTCAGGGCAGGCTTTGTCCGCGAAAGCGAGCAGTCAAGAAAACGCTGGTGCCCCACTCATCGCGTACGTTGCGAGGAGTGGGGCCACGCATTCCTGCCAGGCTGCGGAAAGTGCCCGCCCGCCGGCCGTCTTTTGGTTGAGTGGCACCTGCAGCACTCCGACCTCACAAACCACGCTTCAAGCCTTGCCCTCTAGCCAGTCCGTGTGCGTTATCGGGGCGGTTGGGCAACGCCGTGATGTCTCGCTCGGATTTTCGCCTCCTCTGCCAAGATCCGTACCGCAAGTTGGGTTTCTCGAACCATCAACACGCATCCGGACGCCAACCCCAGGACTGCCGACGCGCCGGTCAGAACCGCAAGCGCGGCAGCTGCTTCGAAAAGAAGCCTCTGGCCGTAGTAGGCTGCTATGGAACCGCCCACTGAGACCAGAGCTGAGGCCGCGAACAATCCGAGTCCAGCGTAGAAAAATCGCAGAGCCTTTAACAGTAGTTGAGCCCGTACTCCCAGCGGCTCAAGCTGTGCAAACCACCTTTGATAATCCGGACTTCCGGGCTCGAAGGCATCCAACTCCGCCGCCACCACACGAGTCCGATCCACGACACGTGCCAGGCGGTTACTCGTGCCCAGCGCGAGCACCGACGAGGCATTGGTGAGGATGGCGGGAGCCACAATGGCCGTCAGCACAGCGAAGGGGTTGCCAGTGACTGTGGAGTATTGCACTGCTGCACCTGCTTTCCCGACTCCGGATTCCCACTGATGACTATCCTGATTCCTGCTCCCATGGGCGCACCACAGAACGTAACATCCGAGAGCGGACTCCCACTTCGCCGTCAAGACGCTGACCGCTCGCCACGCAGCATACGCATTTTTCCTTCAGCCAACCCAGGTCGCCGTCCACTCTCTACTCTGTTGATTCCGCTGGCCGGGCGCCCTTATATTCCAGCCGTGCGCCGGGCGTCGTCCCATTCCATCTGCAGACCCAGCTCGCGGATCCATTTTTCTACATAGGGGCGGTCCAACGACTCCGATCGCATTTTCAATATTGCTGCCACGTCCTCAATCTGCCGTTGCGATTGCGCCAGCTTTGACCACTCGAGTTTCGCGATGACTATGTCTTCGGCGCTCGCCACAAAAAGAGGAAGGCCTTGCACATTTGCCCGCTGCCGACGGCTGAACTCCTCCTGGCTGAAGGCGCGGGACTTGCGGATGATCAGATCAACCTTCCAACCCGTTGCCAGGTCGATCACGTTAAACAAGGACTGCCGTCGATGAGCTTCGAGCGCCGCATCCAAGTCTGAATAGTATTCGTCAGCCGGAAGGTTCTGGATGAATGTTCTTAACTGCGCTGGGTTTGCTTCGATTACGAGGTCGATGTCTTGGGTTGACCGTGGGGTGCCGTAATAAGCGCTGGCAAACGATCCGGATAGCATGTAGGGAATGCCAGCTTGATCGAGCCCCGCTGTGATCCTGCGGAAGACTTCCGGGGCGCTCATCGCAACCGCGCTGGTAGTGGCGCCGGAAGGAATGCCAACCTAATGAGTTCTCGTGCGACTTGCGTTTCCGGCCAGTCCGGGTGCTCTCGGCGGATACGCTCCTTGGCCAATTCCCGGGCAAACAGGCTCATCTCAAAGGCCATCAGCAGGCGCTGCTCTCCTGTCATCGCCCGCTGAACTTGGAGCTGGACAGCTTGCGCCGGAGGGCTGGTATCAGTGAGGGGCACGGCCAAAATGTTACCACGCACGTCTCAAGGCACAAGTATCAACACGCCGGTTGCTCGTGTTGCTGCCGCTGCAACGGCTACGCTTGCTGCTCTAACCCCCAGCAATAGCCCCGATGACGATCAACGGCTCCGCGCCCGACGCGACCGCGTCCGGCAGCGGGGCATCCGGCGATTCGTGAGACAAATCCTCCTCGCAGGCGAAAAACCGCAGGAACGGCCGGCGCTGTTGCGTGACGTGGTCGCGGATCGCCCCGCGCAGCATCGGATAGCGGGCCTCGAGCGCGTCGAGGACCGAGCGCTGTGTGGCCGGGCCCACGACTTCGAGCGTTACCTCGCTGCCCACGTGCGCCAACGTCCGCAGATGATGCGGGAGCACGACTCGAATCATGCCAGCGTCTGCACCTCCATCGAAAGCACGCCCGGAAGATCCCGAACAATCGCAGCCCAGCTATCCCCCGCATCGGCCGAGCAGTACACCTGCCCGCCGCTGGTGCCAAAATACACGCCGCACTGGTCGAGCGAGTCGACGGCCATCGCGTCGCGCAACACGTTAACATAGCAGTTGCGTTGCGGCAGACCTTTCCTCAGCGCCTGCCACTCGTTGCCGCCGGTGCGGCTGCGGTACACGCGCAGCTTCCCGTCTGGGACAAAATGCTCCCCGTCGCTCTTGATCGGCACGACGTAGATCGTCTCCGGTTCGTGCGCGTGCACATCAATCACAAAGCCGAAGTCGGTGGGCAGGTTCCCGCTGATTTCTTTCCAGTTGTCGCCGGCGTCGTCCGAGCGCATGACGTCCCAGTGCTTCTGCATGAAAAGCACGCCGGGACGCTTCGGGTTCATGGCGACGTGGTGCACGCAATGGCCGATCTCGGCGTTCGGGTCGGGGATGTATTGCGAATGCAGCCCGCGGTTGATCGGCTTCCAGGTCACGCCGCCGTCGTCGGTGCGGAAGGCGCCCGCCGCCGAGATGGCGATCCAGATCCGCTGCGGATTACTGGGATCGAGAATAATCGTATGCAGGCACATGCCGCCCGCGCCCGGCTGCCAGTTGGGGCCGGTGCCGTGACCGCGCAGGCCGGCGAGTTCGTGCCAGTTCTCGCCGCCGTCGGTCGAGCGGAACAGAGCAGCGTCTTCCACCCCAGCGTAAACCGTATTCGGATCGGTGAGCGACGGTTCCAGATGCCACACCCGCTTGAACTCCCAGGGACGCTGCGTGCCGTCGTACCACTGATGCGTGGTCAGTGGCTTGCCGGTTTCGGCAGACGCGTCATAGACGAACTTGTTGCTTGCGGCCTTCGGGGGACCTGGGGCGGGCGGTTCTCCGGGCGGCGTTCCGGGCTGGAGCCATGTTTTGCCGCCATCGTCGGAGCGTTGAATGATCTGCCCGAACCAGCCGCTGGTCTGCGATGCGTAGATGCGATTGGGATCGGCGGGTGATCCTTTCAGGTGATACAGCTCCCAGCCCGCAAAATGCGGGCCGCTGACGTCCCATTTTTTGCGGTTGCCGTCTGACTCTAGAATGAATGCGCCTTTGCGTGTGCCCACCAGGACCCGGACCCTGCTCATGCTCCGCTCCTCTTCGATTTTTGAACGGGTGCCCCACTCATCGCGGTTTGTGCGATGAGTGGGACTCTACCCCGTCGAGACAACCGCTTTCTCCGGCTGCCCCACTCTTTTGAAGGGTGGGATAGTCCGGATGTGTCCACTACGCCGCCTTTGCCGGCTGAGGCCGCATTTGTTTCATGAACTCGCGCATGGCAGCGATATGGCCGGGCGAGCGCGTTTCACTCCAGGCCTCGTAACGTTTGGCTGCCTTTTCCAGGTGGGCGAGGTAGCCATTCATCTTGAAACGTTCCCGAGCCTGCGGGACAACGGGTTTGGCGAGTTCCCATACTCCAAAAAATTCGCCACTCGTTTCGAAGAAAAGATCTTCATGCAGGAGGCCGTAGTTGAGCAGCGCGCAGGCTTGTTCCCAGTACCCGAGCACCATCCCCACAAACTGGCCTCCTTCCGTTCCGGGTGCTGCGATTCGCATCGCGTCATCGAGACTGTTCACCTGGTAGTTTTTGAAGAACCAGTCTCGGGCTTGGCGCAGACGGGCTTCGCGGCGCATTTCAAAGACTTGTAGATGAAGTTGAGCTTGTTCGTGCGTAGGTTTATTTTCCATTTTTGATTCTCCTTCCCTTTCTGTGTTGTATTGAAATTGACTAAGGTTTTGAAAGGGCACGGCTTCAGCCGTGCCATTCAGGCCGCAAAAAAACGCGGGCTTTACAGTCTGTGTCGCAACCCCGAGCGTAGAAGGAAAGTGGACATCCTATCACTCCAGCCGCGAAGCGGCGACACACGAAAGCCCGGCACGCCAGTGCCGGGAAGACAAAGTGGAACAACCCCAGAGTCCCGTCAGGGACGGCACCGGGTTGTGACTTTGAAGTCAGCAGCGTGAGAGAGCGCAATTCATCCCCCTCCGTGCCCCATTAGCGACTCATACTCCCTTCTGTTTTATAGTCGATCAACCCAACTCGAAATCGACATCCCCACAAAAAATAATCAGTAAAGTCTCTCGCACAGGCCGCCTCGCGTCAATTCCATCGAGCTCTCACGATGACCGCCTCGAAAGGCCATCCACTGCCATAATTCTGCTAAGCTGTGCGGGCTATCATCGAAGACGAGAGGAGAACCTCCGTGCAAGTCGTGGCTGGAGTGGATCTGGGCGGAACTGCCATCAACTATACGATAGTGAACCAGCAAGAGCAGTTTCTCATCGAGGGCCTGTGCGAGCATCCCGCCCTTTCCAAGCAAGGGCCAGACGTTTGTCTCCAGCAGATCGCCGACGGTCTCAAGATCGCCACCGATAAAGTTGGTGTCGCTCTTGACGACGTGGTCACCATCGGCCTCGACACTCCCGGCCCGGCCAGTGCCGCGGGCCAGCTCAGTGCCCGAGGGTCCACCAACTTTGTGCATCCGAAGTGGGCAGGATTCGATATTCGCGAGGGCTTGGCCCACAAGCTCGGCAAGCCGGTCTGCTACTTGAACGATGCCAACGCGGCCGCGCTCTGGGGACACTATACGATCTTTGGCGCTAACAGCCGCGAGACATCGATTTCCGACGTCGTCGGTACCGGCAATGGCGGCGGCATCATTCTCGATGGCAACGTTGTCAAGGGCAAAAACGGATTCGGCGGAGAGCTGGGCCACGTACTGATTCCTTACCAGAGCATCACCGGCACCGGCGGTATCAAGCCGCAATGCAATTGCGGACGGATCGGCGACCTGGAGTCGCTCTGCTCTCTCACCGCCATCGAAAAAACTCTCCTGCCGTATTTTCTGCCGCGCTATCCGGGCCACGATCTGGCAAAACAGGACCCCCACCAGGCGGCCACGGCGGTACGCGGGCACGCCGATAAAGGCGATCCCATGTGCAAAGAGATTTTCCGCGTTCAGGCCCATGCCTTGGGACTCTTCTTCGACGAAATGGTGAATACCTTCGATCCCGACGCCTTAATCGTCGGCGGTGGCGTCCTCGAGACTAGTCCGGAGTTCCAGCGCTGGTTCGTGGCAGAGATCCGCGCGGGCATGCCCACCCAGCGCGAGGAGCAGGCCGGCATTCCAATCTACGTCATGCCCAATGGCGACACCGCTGGAGCCCGAGGCGCCGCTCTGGAAGCGCTGAAACTCGCCAGACAAAGCGGCCTCGCCTAGTGTCCTGAGTCACAAATCCGCTGATTCGAGGTCACCGATTCGGCTTTTTCCGCATCCTATTGCAGCCCGTGTTACAGCCCTAGTGGGGCGAAGTCGAGGGTCCCGAAGAGACAATCCTTGACAATCGATCCCCCGTTTAGGCGTACAATCGGGCCAATTGTTTTCGCTCCAGGGGGCATTCCATGAAAAGTCTTCTCGCTTTTGCCTGCCTTCTTTCCATCTCCTGTTTGCCAGCTTCAGCACAAACGCGGTCCGGAGGTGGGGGAGGCCGGGGTACAGCCGCTCCGACCCGTCCGCGGCTTCCCGCACCCGACCTGTCTTCCAACTCGACGATCTTTCTTTCCGGCAAGGCAGTAGTGGACGATGGCAGCCTGCTCACCGAGTCGGCCTCCATCCAGACGGTCTGCAAAGGCCAGAAGCGCACCGAAACCCATACCGATTCGCATGGCAACTTCAGCTTCCAGTTTGGCGGCCGTTTTACCCCTTCCAACGAGGCGCAGTTTGACGCCGAGACACCCTCAGGTACCACCGCCCCGGGACGCCCCGATCGCCGCGACCTGCAGGGTTGTGAACTCCAAGCGTCGCTCCCCGGCTTCACCTCCGAGGTCATTCAACTCAGCGGCCGATTTACCGGCGACGAGAGCGCAGATGTTGGGCGCATTGTTTTGCACCGGCTCAGCAACGTCGAAGGGTTCACCATCAGTGCGACCACCGCGCAGGCTCCCGCCTCCGCCAAAAAAGCGTTCGAAAAGGGCCAGGCACAGAAAAAGCAGGGCAAATTAGACGAAGCACAGAAATCGCTCGAGAAAGCGGTCGCCCTTTTCCCGAAATTCGCGGTTGCCTGGTTTGAGCTCGGGCGCGTGCAACTGCAAAAAAACGATCCTCCCGCCGCCCGCCACTCCTTCCAGCAGTCGATTGCCGCCGACTCGAAGTATGTCAGCCCCTACCTTGGCCTGACGCAAATTGCCCTGCGCGAGCATAATTGGCGGGAACTCGACGAAACCAGCGATAAGCTGCTGGCTCTGAATCCGCTCAATTTCCCCGACGTTTGGCTCTCGAACAGCATCGCCAATTACTTTCTGCAGAATTTCGACGCCGCCGAAAAGAGCGCCCGCCGCGGACTGCAAGTCGATACCGAACATCGCGTACCTAGACTGGAATACGCGCTCGGCATGACGCTGCTCAAGAAGCCCGACTATCGGGAAGCGGCTCAGCATTTGCGAGCCTTTCTCAGTCATACCACCAAGCCCGCCGAAATCGCCGAGGCCCAAAAGCAACTACAGGAAATCGCGCGCCTCTCGGCCCATGGCAGCGTAGCCGCGAACGAAAGCAAGTAGCCCGTGTGGCGGCGGACACTCTTGTCCGTTGATCGCGCTTCGACAACAGCCATTATTTTTCGGTCGGCGCGGGCGTGACCGCACGGAGGCGAACCAGAGCTTCTAAGCGGAGTCGAACGGTGTCGGCGGTTCGGCAGGCCAGTTCTCGAAAAGCGCGAGAAGTGGCGCACCCCCAGATGTTTCCGTCGACGTTAAAGGACAACCCGCGCTATACTTCCCCGCTAAAGTGGCCCATCCGCACCCGCCCAGTCCTCCCGTCCTATAATCGCCTAGACGGGAATTCTTTCGTGGACAAGCTGAGCCCAATCGAACGGAGCAAGCAAATGAGCTTGATTCGTTCCAAGCATACGAAGCCCGAGATGCTAGTGCGGCGACTTGTCCATAGTTTGGGGTTTTTGCGCGTTTTGAGAAGGACAATTTCAGAGCGTGAATGGCATCCGCCAATTTAGCTTCGGGCGGCTTGCTGACGAGCAGGTGAACGTGCTCCGGCATTACTGCTTATCCATAGACGCACAGGGCGAATTGACGGCGCGTGTTCTCCAGACATTGAACGAAGAGGTCGAACAGCTCGGGAGCCGCGAAGTTTGGTTGGCGGCGATAACAACTGAAGGTTACGAAGTGGGATTGGCCGGATTCCTGGAAGCGGTGCAGACCGCGGGTCATGCGGCCAACTTACACTATGTGGTGGTTCAGGGAAAGGGCCGCAGGTTAGCGCCCACAGAACGGGCGCGAACCTGGGGCACCCGCCCCCCATCCGCGCGGGAGTTTAGGAGGCAGAGAGCACCGTTTGGCGGATTGGGACGGTGACCGAGAAGGTTGTGCCTTTGCCGGAACTGCTGGTGACGTCGATTTGCCCGTGATGCGCTTCCACGATCCGCCGGGCCAGCGACAGCCCCAAGCCGGTACCGTTTCCCTTGGTGGTGTAGAACGGACGAAAGATGTTCGGCAAATGCTCAGCCGGAATACCGCGGCCCGTATCCGATACCGTCACTACGGCGGCGCTGTTTTGCTCGGAGACCGCAACTCGCACCAAGCCTGAGCCCTCGATTGCCTGCACGGAATTCAGCAGCAGATTGAGCAGCACCTGATGGATCTGGTCGCTGTCGTGTTCAACCTCAGGCAGATCCTGCTTGGGCGCGAATTCGATCTTGATGGGCTTGGACATCACCTGCTGGCGGGCCAGCATGACCGCATGTTCCACGGTCGTATTCAGGTCGCTGGAGCGCATTTCCGGCGTGCGCGGGCGCGCCGTTTCGAGCAAGTCGGTCAGGATCCGGTTGATCTGCGTAACTTCCTGCCGCACTTCTTTTACGACCGCCTTGGCTGGACTAGTGGCTGGCAGATCGCGGCCCACAATTTCGATCACGCCCGCGATTCCGGCGAGCGGGTTGCGAATTTCATGCGCGAGTCCAGTGGCGAGTTCGCCCAGGGTGGCGAAATGCTCGGCCCGCGACATCTGGGTGCGGTGAAGGTGCTCGATCTCTTCCCGGCTCTCGCGCAACTGCTGCACCATGAGATTGAAGTTCCGGCCGAGATCGCCGATTTCGTCGTTACGCCGGGCAAAGCTCACGGAAGCGGCCAGATCGCCTTCCCCGACCCGCTCTATCTGCTCCTGTAGTTCGATCATGGGGCGCTGAATGGTCGAAGCCAGCACGACGATGATGACTCCGCAAATGGCTACTGCCCCGGCTCCGGCGATCACCAGCACGCGGTGCCGCTCGGTGTCCTGCAACGAAACGGTGGATAGCAGAAAAAGAAGCATACCGGCCAGCAGCACAACCGCCACCGGCCAGATCGTCTTCAATTGCCAGTTCACGCGCATTGAGGACACGGCGTTTTTGTCCTCCGCAGCGATAGCGATGCTTGCATTATCATCCGCCCGGCTACTCGACAACAAGGAGATGGGCTGGTCGAAACTTTCCGGGCCGACCTGGTTGGAACGGCTTGGGCTGACGCGACGAACCTCGAGAGGATGCGAGGCGGACTCGGTATCCGTGGTAGCTTTCATGTTCTGGCTCCGATCGGCTTGGTCCACCTCAGGCATAGGCATGCAGTCCCGACAGCAAATAAGTGACTCCGAAGAACGTGAACAGGACTACCGCAAAACCCAAGATTGCAAAATAGGCGGCGCGGCGTCCCCGCCACCCGCGAGTTACACGCATATGAAGATAGCCTGCATACACGAGCCAGGTGATGGCAGCCCAGGTCTCCTTGGGATCCCAACTCCAGTACGATCCCCAGGTCTGGTTGGCCCAGTAAGCGCCGGCGGCGATCATCAAAGTGAGAAGCGGGAAGGCAACTCCGATGGTCTTGTAAGTAAGGCGGTCCAGGTTGTCGGTGTTGGGCAGCAGACGCTCCAGATCGAGACGCCGCCACAGGAGCAGCAGGTAAAGCAGCGAGATCAGCACTCCGCCCACCAAGCCCGAAAGGATGAATGGACTGGCGGCCAGGGTGGTGGGGAACAGTCCCTCCGCGTCGAGCGACGGATAGCGCCCATCGCGGGCGCGGACCAGGAACATAACCACGGCCATTACCTGGAGCAGAATGCTGATGAATACGGCGCGATTGGCGAGCGTGAGGAAGCTATCGTCTTTCTTCCAGCGGGCAAGTCCGTAGCACACGAGTGGCGAAGCCACTACCAGCAGAGCCAACGTCATCACCCAGCCGAGGTCGGGAACCGTCACGAACAGCCGCACGCCCTTGGAGAGGAAGACCTCCGATTTTTGCTCCGGATTCCACGCTACCAGGTTCAGCCCGCCCCACTTCTCGAAGCGGGTTAAAACCACGCTCGCGTAAATGGCAAGCGTGCTCGCGCTGGTCACTGCGAGGAAGGTCTCGGTCTTCATTTTGTCCTGGATCAGGAACATCATGGCCAGAGCGAAACTGAGCGCGCAGGCGGCATAGGCCAGCATGGCCAGCGTGACGTGCACGTGCAGCCAGGTCGACTGCAGGGCGGGAACCAGAGGGTGCACATCGGTCCGCAGCAACTGCATCAGCACCACGCCCACAATCGCCACCGGCATGGTGACCGTACCGATAACCTTCACGCCATATTTCTTTTCGGCCACCAGCGTAAGCACTGCCAGCGTCCATACGAAGCTGAGCAGCATTTCGTACACGCTGGCAAAGGGCGGATGTCCGGCTTCGTACCAGCGATGGGCAACGGCGGCGGTATTGGCGATCAATCCCAGCCAGGTGGCGAGCGACGCAAACTTCACATACGACTCGGTGCCCGTCACACCAAATCCTAAATACAGCGCTCCAGCCCCCGCGTAAAAAATCAGGGCGCCAAAGAGCAGGTTGGTCTCGCTCAAAAGATTGCCACTCTTGACCACGTTCAGAAATGCCATGAACAGCAGGAACGCAATCGCCAATCCGACCAGTACGATCAGAGTCATGCCGGTTGCCGGTTGCTGCTGTTCTGTTTTTGCTCGCGCCATTTACATCCTCCACTGAGCCGGTTCAGTGCCCCAGTCTAGTTTCCCACGCCGCTAACGATTTGCTCGCTCAGCGAGGGCCTGGGAATGGTTTTCAGTGCTTGTTCCACCAATGCCACCAGATCGTTGAAGCGCTGCTCAAACGCGTCCCGGTTGCGGTTGGCGCTGCCGCCGATCCAGAGCGAGTACTTGCCCGTTTTTGGGTCACGGACCGGTACTGCCCAGAAGCGCAGGTGGACCACGTAGAACACGAATGCCAGCCCAATGCCCATCAGCACGACGCCGGACCAGACTCCCCACTGTCCCGGCTCATCGGAAACCTGCAATCCCGTGAAGTGGCCCATCTTCAGATCGGTGGCCTGGAACTGGTAGGGCGCCTTCGAGTTGTCGGCGACTTCGTCCATCGGCGGGAACCACACATCGAAGTCTTTCCCGGCGCGCTTCGAAGTCACCACCAGGTGGGCTGCCGGATTTTCCAACTGGTTCGATTTGCGGTATACCTGCCCGTCGCGAACTGCGTAGTCGGGGAGGAATTCGGCGAAACGCACGGTGACATCGGCGTCGAGTGGAACCGTGTCGTTCATGCGCAACGAGATTCCCCGCTTCTCACCGGAGCCGTTGCTCGGAGTCGCGACCAGCACCAGCTTGTCGACTTCGCCATTTGGGCCGTAACTCGATTGGTAGAAGCGGACACCGCTGTAGAGAAGCGGATCGTTTACGACAATATCTTTCTTCTGAATATCCCGTCCGTCTATCACCACGGCCAGCTTGGACCACCACTTCTTCGGGGTGCCGTCCCGGTAGTTTTCCTGACCGGCAGCATCGCAGCGAATGGCAAAGGGGAGCGTGCGCGTGCGGCCGTCGCGCAATTGGACTACGTTGGAGGTCTGCCCCTCGTTCAAATTGAGCGTGCCGCGCCACCCCCAAAGACCGTCGACGATCACGCCAAAGAAAATGAGCAGAAGACTGGCGTGCACGATGTAGACGCCCATCTCGGAGATCCGGTGCCGTTCCGCGAAGATTCCGAAGTGGTCTTCGCGCACCACCCGCTCGGGTTTGAATCCCAGGGAGTGGAGTGCGCGCTCGGCCGCGACCAACCCGGTCTCTTCATCCGCGATGGCCAACGACTTTTGCGGGTGAAGCACGCGCTGGAAGCTCTCATCCGGATACTTGTACGGGCGCGAGAAATAGCGCCACGCATTCGGGAAGCGCTCGATGGAAGCCGCGATAATGCTGCAACTCACCAGAACCATGAGCGCCAGGAACCACCACGCGTGAAAAACATCCGTCAGGCCGGTGGCGTCGAGAACAAGGAGGGCGTGGGGCGAATAGGCGTTTGCCATCTCGTCCGGTTCGGTGTTCGGTCGTTGCAGGACGATGGTGCCGGCCGCGGAAAAAATTACGACCAAAATAAGAAGGACCACGCCCGTCTTAATTGAGGCGGCGGTTTGCCACAGCTGGCGGGCGTTTGCGCGGAAGTTCGCGGCCATATTTCTCCCTCGTAGCCTGTTCGGAGTGCACGTTCCGCGCCAGAAGCAAGCATGCCGCTAACCGCCTCAATTCAAGATAGTTGAAGGGATTTACGAAGTCGTCGATCGCTTCGGTCTTGGGCCAAATCGCGCACCCGCAATCGGGGCCACTCGGGATTTCACCCATCACACGAGTCTGGTGATGGCCGTCACGCGCCAGAGTGATTCGTTCCCAGTGGGATACCCGTAGACTTTCCAAACGGGTCTCTTTCCTCAAGAAAGTCCGGCCTTTTCTAACCTGTGGTGTCCGGCTCCTGCGTGATGCAGATCACAAACGAACGTGACTTCGACTACACACCGTCCCCGGGAATTCGAGTTGAATCGGAGGCAGGGCGGAGACATGCGACTTTCCTCCATCTTGGCAACCGGCGGTGAGAACTTTAGTGTTTTGCGCTTTGCTTGGGTCTTTTCACCAGTTTGACTGCGGGAGAAGGCCCATTTAGGAACTCCGCTACGGCTGATGCATTTCGCAACACATCTACCGACCACCACCAACTTGTTGCAGTCCAGTCACTTATGAAGACGATGAAAATCTTGACAACACTCAGCGAGGCGGCGACCTTCGTGCACCATTACTGCCCGGAGACTTGGGTGAGCACCCTTCCACAGTTCGCGAGCCGGGCCCAGAATCGGAACCCTGGGCTTCCTTGGAGTCAAAGCTCCCCGCTCGTAGGCCCGCTGATGCGCATCGTGCTGGGCCTGAGCTTAGCGGTGATCGGTTTGCCGCGCGCTTGGAGTGCCGTTCACCCCATTCCGCTCGATCCGAAAACCGATAGCGCCAAGTGCCTGGAGTGCCACGAGGACAAGACCAAGGGCAAGGCCGTCCACTCCGCAATCGCGCTGGGCTGCCAGAGCTGTCATGAGATTCGCGTCAACAAGGACATCACCCGCGTAAAGCTGATCACCGCCACCCCTTACAAGCTCTGCCTCACCTGTCACAGCGATAAGGATGCGGCCCAGATCAAAGGAAATATCCATAAACCGGTGGCGCTGGGCTGCTTGAGCTGCCACGATCCGCACACCACGGACAACAAGAATCAACTGCTGAAAGCAACCTCCGGGGAGAAGAAAGACAATCTTTGCCTGACCTGCCACACACAGGGCATGAATGTTCCGGAGAAGGGCAGCCGTCATGCCGCCCTCGACATGGGTTGCGACACTTGTCACACCACCCACAAGACAAGCTCGGAGCCGACACCGCAGAACCAGTTCCACCTGACCAAAGCGACCCCAGCGCTGTGCGTGGATTGCCACGATCCCAAGGATGCGAATCTCCAGAAGGCGCATCAGAATCAGCCGTTCGGTAGCGCGAACTGCCTGAGCTGCCATGACCCACACCAGTCGGCGGCGCCGAAACTGATGGCCAAGTTCCAGCATCCACCCTTTGCTGACAAGAGCTGCGAGATGTGCCACGCCCCGGCTAAGGACGGGAAAGTGGTTCTGGCGCAAGCCAACGTAAAGGACCTGTGCGTCACCTGTCATGACGACAAGGCCAAACTGATCGAATCTGCGAAGGTACAGCATCCCGGCGCGGCCGGCGATTGCACCGACTGCCACAATCCCCACGCCAGCAGGGAGCCAGGGCTTCCGAAGACTGACTCGGTGAGCATCTGCATCGCCTGCCATACCGACATTGGCGAGCTTGGCAAGAAGAAGGTTCACCATCAGCCGGCATTTGTACAGGGCTGCGCCACCTGCCACGAGCCGCACGGCGGCGCCAACAAGAAGCTGCTGCGCGCGGCCACGCCGAATGCGCTCTGCCTCGAGTGCCACAGTGTGGACTCGAAACCGGCGAAAGTCGAAAACTCAGATTTGCTGACCATTTTCAGCGGCAAGGTGCGGCTGCCGGGCAACTACTTCACAAAAAATAAAGTGGTGCGGTTGCAGATCAAGTCCGGCCAGGGACACCCAACGCCGAGCCACCCCGTGCAGGACGTGATGGACCCGACCGACTTCACCAAGGTGAAGACGCAGGTGAGTTGTCTGATCTGCCACCAGCCGCACGCCGCTGCGGGCCGCGGCATGCTGGTGGGCGACGTCAATCCTGGCATGGCGTTTTGTCAAAACTGCCACAAGGGAATGGTTGGAGTAGGGAATTGATGTTCACGCTAACTGCCAATTCGATCCGGAAGCTGCCCAACTGGGTTTCCTGGCTGCTGGTGGCATCCCTTGCGGTGATGCTGGTTCCCGCCGCGCATGCCAAGAAGAAAAAGAAGGAAGAAGCTCCGGCGCCGGCCAAGACGCAAGGGATCGATCGCAGCCAGATTGACACCACCAAGCTGGTGTGGCCGCTGCCGCCGGATCTACCCCGCATCAAGTTCCTCTCCGAGCATTTCGGGGAAGCCCCCAAACCGGCGGAAGCCAAACCAGCCAAGAAGAAGCAGGGCTGGATGGACCGCATGGCTGGCGTGCAACAAAAGGAAAGCGGCGATCCCCGCGAGCCCTCGCACCGTCTCGGCTCACCTTACGGGATTGCGGTGGACTCCAAGGGCCGGGTTTATGTCGGCGACAGTTTTGTCGCGGCCGTCTTCGTCTTCGACCTGGAGAAAAATCAGGTTCAGTTTCTGCGCAACGGCCACGAGGCCAGTTTCCGCGCCATCATCGGGATCGCGCTCGACGATAACGATCGCCTGTTCGTTGCCGACGCCGCGCTCCACCAGATTTCCGTTTTCAATCCGCAGCTCAAGCTGGAAACCACCTTCGGTGGGGACGATCTGAAACGGCCAAGCGGCATCGCGATTGATACCGAGAATCGGTTCCTCTATGTCGTCGATACGGGACTTGAAAAGGTATTCGTGTTCGACGCCGACAGCTACAAGCTGCTGCGCACCCTCGGTGGCCCTGCCAAGAAAGAGGCGGACGACGATCCCGGTACCTTCGCCAAACCGACCAACGTCGCCCTCGACAAGGATTGGAACGTTTACGTCACCGACACGCTGAACAATCGCATCCAGATGTTCGATGCCGACGGCAAGTTCATTTCCATGTTCGGCAAAGGGGGCGACGCCCCCGGAACCTTCCAGCGGCCGAAGGGCATCGCGGTCGATTGCGATGGCCACATCTGGGTCGCGGACGCCGGACAGGACAACGTGCAGATTTTCGACAAAGAGGGGCACCTGCTCGCCTGGTTTGGTTACGGCGGCACCCTCCCCGGCCAGTTTGGTCTGGCCACCGGCATTGCCATTGACAAGAACAACCGGGTCATCGTGAGCGACCAGATCAAGGGTCGCATTCAGGTTTTCCGTTACATCACCGAGGCCGAGAACGCGGAAGCGAAGGCTCAGCTGGAGAAGAAAAAAGCCTCCGTGGCCGCGCCACCCTCGTCCCCTGCTGCCGGCCAGCCGGCACAGGCTGCTGAGGTGAAGCAATGAGCGGGGAAAAGTTCTGGCCATTCAGGAGAAACACCTTGATCACCAGAGACGGACGGCGCCGCAAGGCTTCCGCCGGAGTTTTTAGAAACAGCTGTCTTAATCCATCAGGAGGTCTCAAGACCAATATGAAAAAAGCAATGTTCGTACTGTTAGCGATTCTGTTCGCGATCGGCGTTGCTGCTGCCCAGGACGTCCTTGGGCCGCACAACGTCAATGGCCACGGTTGCGCTTCCTGCCACTTGCCGCACAGCGGCCCGGCCGGAATCAACCCGGGCGACTCGGATTTTGCCGACCAAGGCAACCTGTACCTCTGGGGCCGCAAGTTGCAGCCCAAGAACTACACCACCTTCGGCGGTGGCACTCTCGCCGTCCCAGACAGGATCACGGTCGCGACCGATCCTCTCTTCCACACCGCAGCCTGCTTGTCCTGCCATGACAGCTCTGTAACCATTGCCGGCATGACCGGACTGAGCTTCGAAGCCTATGAAGGCAATGCGGGCATCAACACCTACATCGGGAACGACGCCTCGCAACTGCAGAACGATCACCCGGTGCACGTGGCCTACACACCCAGCACCTACAACTGGCAGGTTACGATTGACGCGAACGGCACCCTGACCTGGCCCACGGACGCCAATGCGGTGAGCTTCACATCCAAGTACGGCCGTACGGTTCGTTTCTACGGCAGTACCGGTGGCCAGGCGATGGTGGAGTGCTCGACCTGCCACAACCCGCACCTGGAGTACAAGTACAAGGGCACGATCCAGGGCGTGAAGAGCAACGTCGTTGCTTCCAAGTGGTTCATCCGCGGCTGGTTCGACGAGACGGCGGGCAGCACCTCGGCAACCGCCTTCTGCCGTCAGTGTCACTTCAGCAAATCCAACGAGTACGTGAATGTGACGAGCTACACGGTCAACTAGCAGCAACTCTGGGGAAGGAGACTCCCGTCTCCTTCCTCATCTTTAATCTTTACCGCAAGTTAGCGGTATGCAAGTGAAGGAAAGCAAAATGAAGAAGCTCCTGATTCTCGCAATCGCCGCCTGTTTCTGCCCCTCGCTGCCGGCGCAGGTGGCCAGCCATGCGCCGGCCGTAAGCATGGCCAAAGTTCCCCCGGGCCGAGGTGAGTTGGATCGGCCGGTGGCGAGCGTCAACGGGGCAGTGCTGACGCAGCGCGACCTGGTGCGGCAAATGGAGAACATCTTCCCTTACGCCCGTCAGCATGGCGGCCGTTTCCCGAAGGACTCGGAAGCGGCGATTCGGCAGCAGGCCATGCAGCAGATGGTGTTTGAGGAACTGGTGTACCAGGAAGCTCGACGCCGCAAAATGACGGTGGCGCCAGCCAGGCTCAACGCGGCGCTGGCGGATTTCCGGAAGCAGTTCGACTCGCCGCCCGATTTCCAGGACTATCTGCGGAACGAGCAGGGTGGAAGCATGGATCGTCTGCGCCAAAAGGTGAGCCGCGCCATCCTGATCGAAGATCTGCTCAAGCTCGAAGTGAATGGCAAGGCGAAGATTACCGATCCGGAACTGCGGAAGTTCTATAGCGACAACAAGGAGCGCTTTCAGAAGCCGGAAAGCGTTTCTATCCAGACCATCTCCATCGTCAATCCCGAAACCTTCACCGCCAAACAGAAAGCCGACGCTCGCAAACGCGCCGAAGACGCCTGGCGCCAGGCGAAGACCACGAAGAGTTACGACGAATTTGGCCGGCTGGCGGAGAAAGTCTCCGAAGACGACTGGCGGGTCATGATGGGCGACCACAAATCCATTCACCGGGGCCGCATGCCTGCGGCGGTCGAAAAAGCGGTCTTCGCCATGAAACCCGGCGAGGTCAGCGGCTTGATCGATACCGGCGACTCGTTCTGCATTGCCCGCGTGAATGCCCGGGAAGAATCCAAACTGGTGCCCTTCGCGGAAGTGCGAGCCAGCTTGAAAAAGGATCTGGAAGCGCAGAAAGCGGTGGAACGGCAGAAGGGCTTTGAAGCGCGCTTGAAGAAGAACGCCCAGGTCGAGCAGATGTAATCGTGCGGAAAGGGCGATGTGAAGTTGCGGTGGGCAAAATTCGGAACGATTCTGCCGGCCGTACTGGGGCTTTGCACCCTGTCTTTTGCACAGGTGAGCGTCGGCGACAACACGCAGATGAATCTTGCCGGGGACGCGTCCTTTGGCTACACGGGAGCCTTCGACGGCCAGGATTCCAACAACACGGTCTTCGGTTTCAACGGGGATCGCGTTCAGCTTCCAGAAAGCCTACGACGGCCAGAACCAGTTCAATTTTCCGGGGGCGGCGCAGGGCTACGAAACCCACGGCAGCAGCACCAGCTTCGACGTGAACGCCGGGGTGTACTACGAAGACTATCCCACGCTCAACGTGGCTTTGGGCAGATCGTTTTCCAATTACGAAGTGCTCGGCTCCGCGGGCAACGGCGAGGCGGACGGGCGCATGTTCTCGGCTACGAGTAGCTACAGCTTGGCCGGTTTTAATCTAACCGGAGGCTACAACAATACGCGAACCGGCAACTCGCTGCCGGTGGTGGCCGGATTCAACTTGGCCGACAAGGTCAACGCGTACCAGCATTCCTATCACGTAGCCGCCAATCGCCGCCTGCTCGACTGGGCGCACTGGGGCGCTGGCTATTCCCGCGGTCACGTGAACAGCGATTACGTGCAAAACCCCGCCAGCGGGTCCTTCCAGGTCGTAGATTCTGTCCTCAGTATGAATCCCGTGCAGAAGCTCAGCATGAACGTGCATGTGGATTATACGGACAACTTCAGCGCCCAGGTACTGTCCGGGATCGTTGGTGGATCGAAATCCAGCAGCACCAACAACCCGTTGACGCTGGAATCCATTTCCAATTACCTCACCTACGGGACGGATGCTTCCTACTCCCTCATGCGGAACCTGGTCGTGCAGGGCAGGGTGGATCATCGTGAGCAGAGTTCCTCGTTTTCGAAAGAGGGGGCGTCCAGCAACGTGGCGACCACCTCGACCGGATACAGTCACACCCTGCTGGGCGGAAATATCGGTGGAAGTTACGGGGTGTCGTGGTACAAGACAAACCAGAACCAGGGCGCAGTCGGCCAGTCATTGTCGGGGAGCTACAACCGCAGCCTGCTGGGATGGAACACGGGAGTCGGCGCCCACTATGCGGAAAATGTGGCCACGGCACTGGTGGGCTACACCAGCAGTGGCTACGGAATGAATGCCAGCGTGGGGCACTCACTGTGGCGGGGTTGGAATTTCTCCATGGGCGGCAACATGGGCAGAAGCCAGACCAACGGCTTGGGGGACTCGCGCGCGTTTGCCAGCAGCTACTCGGGCTCGATCTCGGCGCCCCGCTTCTCGGTGAGCGGCACCTATGGGCGTAACTACGGCAATTCCCTCCCCTTTGGCAACGGAGGCGGCGGAGGCGTATTGCCCGGCACCATCTTCTTCCAGGGAAATTCCTGGGGGGTCGGGTTCGGCACCACGCCCATCCGCCACCTGAGAATCTCCGCCACCTACTCCCACATGCAGTATCATTCGGATAACGTCAACACGCTTACCGAGTCGCTGACGAACCGGTTTGAATCCAAGACGGAATACCGCTGGCGCCAGATGACATTTAATGGCGGCTATGCCTACCTGAGCCAGGGAATCGGAGCGACCTTTAAAACGCCGGATAAGGTCAACGTGTTTTACGTAGGCGTGACCCGGCACTTTGACATCTTCTGATGCGGACACGTGATGCGCATGACAAGACGGGTGGGCGCAGTCGCGACGATCATTTTGGTACTGGCCGCCAGCCTGAACGCAGCACGCAAGCCGAAAGACAAACCAAACGCCGAGATCGAAGTTTCGCCGCTGCAGCTTTCCAGGGGGCGCACGCTGATCTACGAGCGCAGTTTTTCCTCGGAACGCGAAGTCAAGCTGAAGCGCGGCTTCTGGACCCGCGTCCTTGACATTGTGGCCGGAGTTCCCGACTACCACTTTCTGGTGCGTCCCTACAGTGTGGTGACCGACTCGCAGGGACGGATCATCGTCACCGATCCGGACGCCATGGGCGTGCACATCTTCGATTTCGGCAAGCAGAAATACAAGTTCCTTTCGCGCGAGGGCGGGAAGGACCCGCTCCGGTCGCCGCAGTGCGTGGCGGTGGACGCGCAGGACAACATCTACGTCACCGACTCGGAGACGGGGAAGATTCTGGTCTGGGACGCAAATCTGAAATACCGCCGCGCCATCGGCAGCCTGAAGGGCGGCGAAGGATATTTCAAGCGGCCGACGGGCATCGCGGTGGATTCGGCGGCCCAGCGGATCTTCGTTTCCGATACGCTGCGCCACAAGGTGTTCGTTCTCGACCTGCAGGGGAATGTTGTGCAGGCGATCGGGAAACGCGGCATGGCCCCCGGCGAGTTCAATTTCCCAACCGAACTGAGGCTGGTGAGCGGGGAACTGCTGGTGGTCGACGCCATGAATTTCCGGGTGCAAGCCCTGGATACGTCGGGTCAGGTCCTGTACCAGATCGGCCGCATTGGCGAGATCAACGGCAGCATGTTCCGTCCCAAGGGCGTAGGGAGAGACAGTGATGGGAACCTGTACGTTGTGGACGGGATGTTCGATACCGTCCAGGCTTTCAACCGCAAGGGGGAACTGCTGTTTTACTTCGGCCAGAGCGGCGACGGACCGGAGGAGTTCCAGTTGCCCGCCGGACTGACCATTGACCGGAGCGACCGCATTTACGTCGCGGATTCTTACAACCATCGAGTACAAGTCTTCCGGTATTCCGGAACGCCCAAGCCAGCGGCCAGCGGCGGGGGTGAGCAGTGAAGAGGCTGCTTGCATCCGGGTTGCTGGTGCTGGCCATGGCATCGCTGAGCCGGGCACAACTGAGCGGAGAGCAACTCGGAACCCATGATCTCAGCCCCGGCAACATCAGTCCGGTACAAGGCAGGGCCACCAATGCTTGTCTGTACTGCCACGCACCGCATGGATCGCTGACCTCCCCGACTCCGCTGTGGAACCAGCAATTATCGGTGCAGACCTACCAGATGTACGGCAGCACAACCTATCACCAAACCGGGGTGCAGCCGCCGGTGGGAAGTCCCAGCAAGCTGTGCCTGAGCTGTCATGACGGCACCGTTGCGATCGGACAAACGGTGGCGTACGGCCAGATCTTTATTGCAGGCTCCCTGAAGACCACGTCGAATTTCGGCAGCGATCTCCGGTCCTCGCACCCCTTCAGCCTGAAGACGCCGCTGGCGGATGCGCCCAACCTGAATGTGCTGCTGCAGCAGAACCCTCCGCAGACCGCCGATCCGGCGGTTCGTATGATCAACGGTACCGTTGAGTGCACGACGTGCCACCAACCGCATTTTGAAAATGTCGATACGCACAAGCCGATGTTCCTGGTGCGCGATAGCTCAAGTTCACAACTTTGCCTGGCATGTCACGACCCGTCGCGTGTGATCAACGGCCAGGCGAACGAACTCGCAGGCTGGCCTTTGAGCGCGCATGCCACGTCAAGCGCCACGACCATGAACAACCCGTACGTGGGCGGATACAGTACAGTTGCTCAAAATGGCTGCAATTCGTGCCATATGCCCCACAACGCGGCGGGCCCGGCACGGTTGCTTCGGGGCCCGGACCAGCAGGATTGCGTGAGTTGTCACAATGGAACAAACACGCAGCCCAGTGCTCCCAATATCTTCGCGGAGATGACCACAGCCAACGGCGTCACCAAGATCCCACACCCGGTTCCGGCGGGATCCAATCAACATGATCCGACCGAGACGGCGCTCCTCAACAACAACCGCCATGCCGGGTGCGTGGATTGTCATAATGCTCATGCCGCCCAGCCGACTGCGAACCTCAGCAATCCTCCCGGGATACGTCTGTCCCAAAATGCGGTGGTTGGGATCAGCGCGACCGACGGCACGACCGTTCTGAGCCCCGCCGTCAATCAGTTTGAGAACTGCCTCCGTTGTCACGGCACGAGTTCAGGGAAAGGCACAAATACCACGGTAAATTACGGCTACCTGCCGGTCCGGGCGGTCAACTCGGGAGACCCATGGAACGTGATTCCACAGTTCAATATCACGTCCACCTCGAGTCACCCCGTGACTCATGACCGTTCCAGCGTGTTGCCGCAGCCCAGCCTGCGGACGCAGATGCTGAAGCTGGACGGGACGAACTCCGGACGCGCGGTCGGCGTCAGGATATTCTGTACCGATTGCCACAACAGCGATGACAACCGCGAGTTTGGCGGTGCCGGCGCCAACGGACCTCACGGGTCGCAGTATGCGCATATTCTGGAGCGGCGCTGTGAGATGAGCCAGACCACCTCGCCGGGAGGGCCTATTGCCAATCTGTTCCCCAATCCCGATCTCACCGCGACCGGGCCGTATTCCTTGTGCGCCAAATGCCACGATCTTTCCCAGGTGTTAAGCGACGCCACCTTTACCAAGCACGCAAAACACGTCAACGGCGTCGGAGTCTCTTGCTCAACATGTCATACAAGCCACGGCATGGGCGGACAAAGCGCAACCATCTCGGGCGAAAGGATGGTCAATTTCGATCTCGGGGTTGTGGCGCCCAACGGAGCAACACCGATGACCTACAATCGCAGCACTCGATCATGTACCCTGACGTGCCACGGCGTCGCTCATACCGACTTCAAGTACTGATTCCCCCAAGGCAGAGGACACTCGAAATGCCACTACGGGATGAAGCGCAAACGAGGCCCACCCCTCTCTGGCCTTATGCAGTGACCATTTTCCTCAGCGCATTTCTTCTGTTTCAGGCCGAGTTCATCTTCAGCAAGTACCTTTTGCCGTGGTTTGGAGGGACGGCGGCGTTGTGGACCACTACCATGCTCGTGTTTCAGAGCCTGCTGTTTGCCGGGTATGCCTATGCACACTTTCTTTCCACCCGGTTCGAGCCTGGCAGTCAGGTGCGGCTTCACCTTGCCTTGCTCGCTGTGTGCACGGTATTAATGGTTGTTTTGGCTTTGCGGTGGCCGTCTCCAATCAGTCCGGGTGCCTCCTGGAAACCACAGACACCGCAGTACCCTGTGCTATCGGTCATTTTCATATCGCTGATCGGCGTCGGCCTGCCCTTCTTTACCCTGTCAACCACGAGCCCGCTGTTGCAGGGGTGGTACCGGATTTCTTCGACGCGCTCTCCATATCGGTTGTATGCAGTCTCGAACATCGGCTCTTTGGCCGGTCTGTTTTCCTATCCGACCGTGATTGAACCACTCGTAAAACTCCGGATGCAGGCATGGGGCTGGTCTTGTTTTTACGGATTGTTCGTCTTAGGCGTTCTGGTCTGCGCGGCCTCCGCCAGGAATGCAACGATCAACCTGGGTCAACTTAACGAGGTTGGCGAAAAGACGCCCAAGCCGAGCTGGAATATCCGCTCGCTATGGCTTGTGCTGGCCACATGTTCCACCGTCGCGCTCCTAGCTTTCACGAACATGATGTCGCAGTATGTGGCGGCGGTCCCTCTGCTGTGGGCCATTCCGCTGGCACTGTACCTGATTTCGTTCATTCTTTGTTTCGGCAGACCTCATTGGTACCGGCGCGGTTTTTACCTCGCGTTATATGGGGCAGCGAGCGTGGCCACTCTCATGGCGATTGCCACTCCGGGTATTCGTTTTCAGTTGCTTGCGTTTTCGGTGCTCTTGTTCGCGATATGTATGTTGTGCCACGGGGAACTCGTCAGGATAGCGCCGGCTCCGGATCATCTCACCTCTTTCTATCTGAGCATTTCTGCAGGCGGAGCCGTGGGAGGGTTTCTGGTCGCGGGGGTTGGACCGGCGGTCCTCTCACGCTTCTGGGAGTTTGAGTTTTCCATTGTTGCCACCGGCGTTCTTACCGGCCTGATGATGCTTCGCGACACCGAAAGTTCACATCGGTTATGGCCTATACTCACCGTCCCAGGCATCGTGTTCGGTCTCGGATTGGGCGGGTGGCGGATGAGCACCACGATTGCCGAGGAGTTTCGCCGCCTTCATTATTTTGAGGTGGCCGCAACTCTCGTTCCAGCAGTCGTAATCGTCTGCGTCGTGTTATCGCTTGGTCCGCGCAAGGCCTCCCGGATCAGTCCCGCGGCGATCTCTGTCTTTGCCTGTGCAGCTTTATTCGCCTACACCTTCTCCCAGGCTTCCTGGGGAATTATTGGAACGACGATCGCAAGAGCTCGAGGCTTCTACGGCACGATCGAAGTGCAGGAACAGCAAGATCGCATCGTTCTCGTACATGGCAAGACAATGCACGGCGCGCAACTGAAAGCTCCTGCCTTGCGCAATCTGCCCATCACCTACTATTCGGCAAGCAGCGGCATTGGCGAGTTCCTCCGTTCCCATCCCAAGCGGAACCCGCCGGTCCCGATGCGTTTGGGAGTCGTAGGACTTGGTGTCGGTACCTTGGCAGCGTATGGACTTCCGGGCGATTATCTCCGCTTTTACGAAATTGATCCCGACGTTGTTAATCTGACGAGGGGTTCCAAAGCGATTTTCACTTACTTGAACGATTCCGGGGCCAGCGTGGACATTGTTCTCGGGGACGGAAGAATCTCCCTAGAGCGTGAAGCCCTCGCTAATCAGCCACAGCACTTCGATATCCTGATTCTTGACGCATTTTCGGGCGATGCGGTCCCGATTCACCTCCTGACTCGGGAAGCGTTCAGCACCTACTTGCGTCACCTGACACCAGATGGCACTTTGGCAGTTCATATATCAAGTCTTACATTCGACCTCACACCTGTTCTGCTCGGTGCGATGAGGGATCTGGATCTTTATGGGACCGTGGTTTACGACGAGGGATCGGAGGAGGGCTTTTCCAGCGTCTGGGTGATTCTTGCGAAGGATCCATCCCTGTTGAATTCTCCCGGCTTGCGCCAGCGCGGTTCGGCTTTGTCGGCGGGCAGAATGCCGGTCCAGTGGACCGATGACTACAGTAACCTGATGGTGCTGTTGAAGTAGTCCGGCTCTTCCTGCCGTGCGGTATAACGGTTGCTAACCTTCGTACAATCAACCATATGTTCTTGCCGGATGCGAAGCGCACGAAACCACGTGAACGTGCAAGCGCGAGCCCGTTGGAGAGATTCTGATCCCGCAGGAAGTTCAAAAGCAAAGAATGGGTTGGCTGGCAAGCCCCTGCACCGAAAAGCTCGGTTTGTTGGTCGGGACGGCGAGATTTGAACTCGCGACCCCTTGCACCCCAAGCAAGTGCGCAGGAGAATCCCTGCAGAAGTTGATGACATCAAAAGGATTAGCGGACATTACTGGAGTTCCGTTGACTTAGTGGTACGGCTTGCTACAATGAGGCGAGAAAGCTTATGGTAAGCAGACTAGGTGAGCTTGCGGATTTCATCAACGAAGATTTGCTGCCCTTGTGGCTGCGGGATCAACTCATTGCCCGACGTGACGAAATCCTGAAGCAGCTAAAGGAAAATGGGCAGGGTACGTTCACTTTCGAGGGTCCGAACGGTCAAGAAATTAGCTTAGAAATAAAGGCTGAAGCACCAGTAGGAGCAGGAGCCGCCGCGTAAAAATCAAGTCTTGTGCTAGCAATCGCATCCTCGATTCTGTTTGTCCTTTACTTCCTGCTCCCTCAACTACTCTTCACTTTCATTCTCGGCAAATTCGTTCCTCTTCGCAGTCTCGTTCGAACGAAGATGGAAGAAGTGAACGACGTGTTGTTTTTCCTGTTTTTCATTTTTGTCCTGGTCCTCTTCTTGGTTTGGTTCGTACCGCCGTTTACGCACTTCCCATTTGGATTCGACGACAGTCCTTCTCTTCGAAGGCTTGATTACAAAATCCTAGTCGATGACCTCACGGGTGACGCCACTGTTCGAGCCGATCATGATTGCGTTTGGAGAGCTTTTGGCAGATGTGCTCGCCGTCAAGGAAGGGTGCTGAGCTGTTACTACTTTTTTATCATCGCGGTGGCGTGGGGATCTGGTTCCACTGCCAAGAACTACGGTAAATATCAGCAGAACCATCCAAGGTATAGATGGCTTGCCGACACATTTCTGATACCGAACCTTTCAGAGTGGTATCCCCTCCTCACGAATTTCACGATTAAAGACAAACGCACAAAGGTCAAGGTCGATATTCTCTGTGATGACACGCTCTATCAAGGGTTTGTCCAAGAGTACTTTCTCGGCAAGGAGGGAGGGTTATCGGGGATAATTCTCACCAGTCCGAGGCGGTTTGATCGGCAGGCATACCTAGCGGCGAAGAACGCTGGAGAAAATGTAAAGCGGGATGAATCGCGTTGGCTGAAATCTTGGTGAAGTCCGACATCGCGGTGGTAGAGGACTGGGAAAAGAGTAGTAGAGATGCGGCCAAATACCTATCGCTAACTCTCCAGCGATGGATTCGCGAACATGGCGGGGTTGCAATCGGGCGCCGTTTTGATCTAGACCTCACTCTCAGCGACCGGCTGGTCGACTACTCGGATGAGCGAGGGCCGGAAGGCACACTCTACCTGATCGTCGATCCAGATGGTGCAGCATTTGTGGTTCTCAACCCAGCTATTGAACTGCTTGGAAGAGTACATCCGCACCTGCCGGCGACATTCTTCAGGCATTTCGTTGGATCGCTCAACCGCTGGGTGCGGGTCTACGACTACCACGACGCAGAAGAGCGGGTGGACATGCTGCGCGAATGGTACGAAGGCGAAGAGAATCCCGAGCAGTACGAAGTGCCGGACATTGAGG
>WNGE01001487.1_pt1 | contig 29523 bp, 36 predicted proteins | sample 5400651 | NCBI WGS metagenome assembly WNGE01 (sample SAMN13153370, study PRJNA577476) | soil metagenome | isolation source: 60 cm soil or saprolite under grassland replicate 2 | place: USA:California | collected 2016-06-15
CGGGCCAATTTCGGCGTCTCGTTTTCACGAGCGCATCGCGTGAACCAGCAGCGCCGAGCGGGCAACGATGCGCGCCGAGCGGGCGAGGATGCGGCCATCGTTGTCGTGAAGTCGCGTCCGAGATCCGCGCGTTTAACGCGCAAGCCCGAATGCGGCGCGCTGGTCCGCCCAAACACAAGGAATACCTTGCAGCAACCGCTTGACGGTCAGGGATCGGGGCTGGCGACCTTCGATGATCGCCTCGACAATGTCGGGCGCCAGGTAGCCGAACCGCAAGATTCGGCGGACATAGGCGTCGCTCAATCGGAAGCGTCGGGCGATCTCCATCGTGTCCGCATATTCACCGCTTCGAAGGTCTCGCATCCAGAGCTTGGCACGGGCGATGGCGAGAATGAGGGCGTGGCTGAGTCGTCGGGGCGAGGAATCTCGCCCGCCAGGAATGATGATCTCCTTTCGGGCACGAGGCCGCGGGGCCGGCAACGGCGCTACGTGGAACTGCGGCACGCCGCCGTCTTCGTCTGGCGTGTCGGTCGCGGCTGTTGCCGCTAACTTCCGGCTGATTTGAACCTGACCGCGTTGAATAACGACCCGCTCGACGGTGTCGCGCACCAGTGTGCGCGTCTCGGCGCTCCACCCCGCTAAGGGGCCGTCGGCCGAGAGCTCGGGTCCAGACAATTCCCGGCCCAGGAGGACCTCGACCACCAGCCGCTCGACGTCGTCGGCATTGACACGGGCGAGCGAGCCCGCGTCCGCCCGGCGGTCATGCAGCAACGCGCTGCTGAGGTAGTAGCGATAGCGGTTGTTTCGGCGCACCGAATAGGTCGGGGACATGATGTTGCCGCGGTCATCATAGATCAGTCCGCCGAGGAGGGCGCCGGTCTCGACCCGCGACTTCCGTCGTGTCGTGCGATTGTCCGTAAGTCGGTCCTGGACCGCGCACCATAGCTCATCGTCCACGATTGCCTGGTGCTCGCCCGGATACGCGATGCCCCTGTAGACGACTTCGCCCCGATAGATGCGGTTCCGGAGTAGATGGTAGAGGGCACCGCGGCCGAACGAGCACCCGCCGATCACCCGGCCGGAGGTTAGTACGCGCTGCTTGCTCCGCACTCCACGCCGGTCAAGGTCCGGCCGTAGTTTCGAGACGCAGCCGACCGCAAGGTATTGTCGGAAGATCAGGCGGACGCGATCGGCCTCGTCCTCGTTGACCACGAGCTTGCGGTCCTTGACGTCGTAACCGAGCGGGATGGTGCCGCCCATCCACATGCCCTTGCGCCGCGAGGCCGCGAATTTGTCGCGGATGCGCTCGCCTGCCACCTCGCGCTCGAACTGGGCAAACGAGAGCAGGACATTGAGGGTCAGTCGCCCCATCGAGGTGGTGGTATTGAACTGTTGGGTGACGGCCACAAACGACACGCCATGGGCCTCGAACAGCTCGACTAGCTTGGCGAAGTCGGCGAGTGCCCGGGTCAGGCGATCGATCTTGTAGACGACCACGACGTCGACCTTGCGCGATCGGATGTCGCCGAGCAGCGATTGCAGGGCCGGGCGGCGCTGACATGGACAGATCCTTCTTCGGTTGGCGGGGGCGTCTTTCGCCGCCACCACCTAAACCCCGCAATGGCGACGAGCCGGCGGGGCAGGATCCGAGCAAGGCCAAATGGTCTTCAACGTTGCCGCAACAGTGATGCTCTTTTCGCGCCGAAATACCAGTCCTTTCTGAATAATGTTATGGCTGGTTTCGAGCCTAGCTGATCATGGAATGATCCTTGCGGGGACTCAGCCGATGTCAACGAGCGGCGGCGCCCCGGTGAGTGGCACGACCGGTCCCGCAACGGGCCCTCACTGGGCTTGATGGGCGAGGAATTGGTTTCAGGCGCGGCGACCGGACGGTTCGGCAGGCGCGGGATGCAGCACTGTGCGGCTAATCTCCCGCTCCACGCAAGGGTCGATGCCCCAGATCTCTTCGCATCTTCCGGCTGCCTCGAGACAGCTCTCGCTCTCCGTGTTCCCCTTCACGCTTTCAACAATTCCCGCGCGTCTAGCTCCACCGCCTTGAATCCCCACTTTGATGCAACATTGACGAGGTGCGCGGTGCCGCCGGGGCCATCGGGATCGCGTTCGCGGTTGTAAAGCGCGATGAGCGTGAGCTGGCGTGCATTCATAGCAAGCGCATTGAACATCATCCAAAGATTGTTCCGTTGCCAGATATCATAGCCTTTCTTGTCGGCCAGCCAGCGCGGCAGTTCCTTGAAATCCGCCAACACGCGCGGCGGTACGCGTTGGCAAAGCTTTCGGTAACGCTCAACCCAGGCTGGCCCGCCTCGATTTACCGACTCAACCTGGAACTCGGCTTCCGGCAACGCGAGAAAGAGAAGCGTCGGGATGCCAAGCGACTCACAGATTTCGTGAAACAGTATATCGCCCCCGCAAGCGCCACCCGCGAGGCCGAGCGACACGCCGCCTTCCTCGCTCATCTCGTTTCGCAGCGCCTCTTCGATCATCCTGCGCGCTGCCTTCTCGGCCTCCGGCGTGCGTGGAAAGCGAGCCTTGTCCGCCGCACGACCCGGTGCGTCCAGCATGTGGCCGGTGAATAGGACCACGCGCGTCGGCGGCGGAACCTTCTCTGGCGCAGCCTGATGCATCTCAGCGAGCGCGGCTTTGACGTTCGCGGGCAGCAGGCCGAGATCCCTAAACAATAAGATATTGCGCCGCGCCGCATCGACATGGAACGGACTGGCATTTACGAGAGCATTGCGATAGGCACGACCAACCTGGGCCGGCCTGTCGGACGTGAGAAACAACAAATCGGCGCGACTGATCTCTTTCCAAATATCGTCCTTCTCATATTTCCGCGTTATCGCATCATCCATCCCGAGCGCAAGGTGAAGCACGGCTGCAATATGCGCAGCGCGTTGCTCGCATTCTTTGAGTGCCGGCCCCGCCTTGTCGTTGTCGTCAAAACCCTCTTCCCAAATCGCAGGTAGTTCCCTCGCAAGATCAAGTTGAATTTTCAGCATCGCGAGCGCGTTGATCCCTGGATAGAAACTGTCGAGATCCTCGGCAAAACCAGCCAGATAACACTTAATGGAGTCGGCAAGGTGCGGCGAGCGCAACGCGTTTGTGCGGAGTGCGTCGGCCGTCGTCGGCATCCATTGCTCAAGCCAGCGCGTTTTGGCGTTGCTGCCGAGCAGCGAGTAACCTTCCGCTCGTTGGAAACGTCTCTCCGCGTTTTCTTTGGGGGATTCATCATAGTCAACGGGCGGCTTGGTGCGTTCCAGCACCCGCGCGATCGCTTGCTCTGAGCGCGTTATGTAATCTAGCCTGGTCTCCACGTTTATCGCGGATTCCGCGAGCTTTTGATAGATCGTGCCGAGGCGATAGTTCGCCTGAAGATCGTCGGCATCGACTCGCCGCAGCGCTTCAAAGGTCTCTTTGGCCCCGGCGAGAGCACGGATTCCAAACTGCGCCTCACCGACAAGCCGCAGTCCGCCGCTACCCCACTCGAAGCCGCCCGCCTCCTCCGCAAGCAAGCGCAGATCGCCGGCCCGGCGCGCATTCCGTGCGCGTTCCACCTCCTCTTGGAAATCCCAGGGCACAACCATCAGTGCGTAACGGTCATGCGGTTTGAGTCGGGGCAGCAACTGGAAGACGGGGCTGTCCTTGACGGCCGAGGCAAGCGTCGACCTCAGGGCTTCGAGAAATGCATCGAAGCGTTTCGCGGGCTCGGCCGGGTGGTACAGGAAATACCGGTCGGTTTGCAGGTCAAAGGGATACTTGTCCGTCGAGCCCTCTGCGCGGATAAGCAGGGTGTGTCGGTCTTGGAGACCGTGCCGGATGCCAAGCTCGTAAAAAACATTGGCATTGTAGATCGAGACGTCGGCGATCACGATATCGGAGAGGACGAGCAGCCGGAACATGTCCTCGCGAATGTTCCCTTGTCGTGTGATTTCGCCCGTCGTTCGTCCCTCAATCCCAAGCGCAGCGAGCGCAGGCGCGATCAGTCGCCGTTCCACCTCGTCAAAATCGATCCCTTCCTTAGATCCAAAGGGCCGAACGATAAACGCGCGCGTTGGTGACATCTCCAGCCTCCCAGGTACCCAGGTTGGTCATATCGGCGGAACCGGGCGCGTGTCTACGATCACTTGATGTCGAAGTTGACTGCGAAGTGTTCGGGTTTCACCTGTTTCGCCGCGGCAATCCGCCCGATCTCAGCGAGTTCATCCATGTTCGCCGGATCGTCCATTTCCGCAATCTTTGCGAGGTTGCCGGCCGTTTGGTCGATCGCAACCTCGGTCTTCATCCAGCCTGGCTCCAGGAGCACGTCGTAGCGTGCATAGGTCGCGAGTTGCGGCCCGCCCTTGCTGTCGATTTCCATCTTCTGCACCGCACGATCAATCTGCCATGGCGTAATGCAGTTTGTCAGCCACTGCAGCATGCAGTGATTCATTCGCGCGCAATCGTCCATGAGCGATTGCAGCGAGCGCACCCCTTGCTCTGCCGCCAACATTTTTTCAAGCTCTTCCGACGTGAATGTCTTCTTGTACGCTCCGGTTCCCAACGAAATGAGCAGCAGGTTGTCCTTGCCTGTGCGCCACCGGAACCCATGACCGTCGAGCACCGCGAGCATGAGAAGCTGCAATGCGGGGTCGTTGAATGGGCTGACGCCGCCATCAACGAACGCACCCTTCACGACGGTCCCGTCACGCGACGAGATTTCGATGGTCTGCGGCTCAAAATAGGTCGGCGCGGCGGTACTGGCGCGCACCACATTGGTCAAACGCAGCTGCCCGTCCTGCGGGGCATATCGTGCGTCCGGATGGTTATGCAGAGACCACGGACTGCCCGTGTCGAGGCGTTTCGTCATAATCATGAGGCCTGTACGAATGTGATCGCTGTCAAGCGTCGTTTCCGCCCCGAGTTGCGCATCCAGGGCTCGTTGCACAGGCTCGGAAGGAAATTTTGGCGCTAAAATGCCTTTCTTCCAGATCTTGTTTACGAACACGCTCTTGCCCAGCTCACGGTAGAGCTGCTTCAGCTGATCCACCGACATACCGCACGCGAGCCCGGCCGCGATTATCGATCCGGTCGATGTGCCGCCGATAAGATCGAAGTAATCGCAAAGCATGAAATCTTCTCTGCCGCTTCGCTTCTTCAGCATGTTCTCTATAGCGCTGAGATACTCGAGGGTAAGAATGCCGCGAATGCCACCACCGTCGAGCGAAAGAATACGCTTCGGCGTCCTTGTCCGGTCTAGATGTTGCTGCTTGCTTAGAGGCATTTGTGTCTCCTTGGGCGACGATTATTACCGCGACGCAGCGTGGAATTTCCGACTCTCGATCCGATGATTGGTTTTTGATCTCCGGAGCAATGCGGCAGATCGGTTTTAGTGCTATCCTGTGGAAGCTGAAACCTTCCGGGTCATCTACCGTCTTTATCTCGAAGGTGAGTCTGCGACTGGCCCACTTGGAGTCAAGGAGACGACGTAGTGGCTGAAAAGCCATGGCTATCGCACGCGAAGCGGGTCCACCTTCGGGTGGGGCCGGTGTACAAGATTCCGATGACCAGCCGGCCTGGGGCCTCCCTCATAGCTCTTTACGGATCGCGCCGACAATCTTCTTACGCGATCTGGCGCGGCGCACGAGCGCGTCGCTCTCACCCGAGCGATCGAGCCAGTCAAATAATCGTTGCACCGCGAAACGTGTTGATGTCGCGTCACGGCAATTGGAAAGAAGCATGAGTTGAATCTTCTGCACTGGATCGACAACGTAAACGCCGAAGGTCGTCGTGACCACGGTTGCATCAGGAAACCCGAGCAGGTCTATTGCTTGGCTCTCTGTTACGGATTTCTGGCACGCAATCAGATGCACCGGGCCACAAACCGTATCGTCACCGCCAACGTGTTGATAATCCGCCAGAAACGGCTTACCGACCAGCTCCCGCGCAGCCGCCACGGAAACGGCAGCCGGAATTGTATGGGCAAGGAACAGTATCTCCGATTTCCCGACTTTGACCCGAACGGTCGTGGTCTCTATCTTCATGTCACGCGGCCGCCTCTGGCGTTCGGCAAGTGCATCAAGGCAGGCCGATTCCATCGCGAGCTTTCGCGCTCTGTAGTCGAGCTTGCTCCATTCCAGTGCCTGGCCCAGTGCGTAGCTATCCTTGCGCAAGAGCCCCGCCCCGCCGCGCGTGAGAAGCGAGACCGCCTCGACCAAAGTCAGTCGGACATTGGTGATCACCTCTCTCTCGCTCGCGGTAGGGGCGCCAGAGTAAAGCTGTTCCTTCTCCACAAATTTCTGGAACCGCACATCCCGCTCGGTGGATGCTTTCGCTCGTGGCAGCTGAATGGGCGAGCAACTCGCTTTCGAACTTGTACCGCAGGCGGCGCTCAAGGAGGCCGAGCGCATTCGACAGAGTCGTTGTGGCCGGCGCTCCGAACGGGTCTCCATAGGCCAGAGGCGGGCTTCGAAATTATCCGTACCGTCCACACCATTTATTACACTCTGCAGCGCGCGCGCTCTATCTCACCGGGAGCACGCTGGCCGCGGATGGCCGGGCCTGCTCGGGAGGCGTTCGGCCGCGGGCACAACTTCGCATTTGCCGGCTTGACCAAAGGCTGAGGCAAGGTGAATATTCCCCTTGCAATTGGGCCGTCCAGTAGTGCGGCATGGACTACGCAAAGATTTCGCATCGCCGCAGCGCTGCAACCGTATCGCGACTTGAGGCCAGTGGGGAGATCGCGCCGTAGAGCGCCAGTACAGGGACAGGCTGAGATGGTGGCGCCTCCGAACTCAATCTCAACACCCCAGCACCGGCCAGGTCGACGATCCGGGCTCCGACGTTCCGCTGCTCGCCAGATAAGGAAAAACTTTCGCAATGCCTCAGTATTCTTCCATCCATTCCGGTACGACTCTTTTCGGCCAATGGGGGTGGCCCTCACCGAGACATTGCTAGCGAACGTTGGACGCTGGAACTCGATATGGATCAGAATATTCAATGACAGACCCAATTTCAGAGTATTGCATATTTTTCAGTCATAAAACCAACAACGAGATTGTGACAAAGCTGATAATGGATTTGCTTGATCGGCATACCGAGGGCATCAAGTATTTCGCGACTGCTGGCCAAGTCGATCAAGGACACGATCAACGCCATGGCAAGCGCTGACCGGCGGGCGGACAGTCCGGTATTCCTGCTGCTGCCGGCACTGGCACCGACCGATCCGGCGAAGCTCATCGTCGTGCCGAGCGAGTTCCAGGAAACGGTCGAGAAGGCCGAGAACGATGAAGCTGGCGGGCGCACGACGCTGGCTCTCCTGGCTGAGGAGGCGAAGCGCAACGTCTGGGCGCGTGAGGGCGTGCGGCTGGTCGGTCGCGCGCAGCGCCGGATGAGGAGCTTCAAGGCGGCGCGCGAGTAATGGGAGTTCATTCGAAGCGGGATACCGGACGATGTCGAGGCTAACCTGCAGCTTGCGACCATTTTCCACCGCCTGGGTGATCTCGCCTCCGCATCGCACGCCTGCCGCCGGGTGCTCGCGGACGCCGCGGCCGATCGCAAGGCGCGGGCGGACGCGCGCAGTCAACTAGCGCGGAACGACAAGGCTTGCTGGGTGGCGGACTTCCGCACGGCGGTGTCGGAGGCACAGCTGCGGGCGCAGGCAATTTCCGACGAACGCCTCACCGGGGCGTTTGAGGGCTATATGGCAGGCTTTGCGGAGGGCCTCAATGATTACTACTCGGGCATCAATGCGCTGGGCCTGCTGACCGCCATTGTTGATCTCGGCGAGAACGAACCGGATGCCTGGGCAGGCCGGTTCGAGACGAAAAAGAAAGCCGACGCCGCGCTCGACGATCATCGCGAACAGCTCACCTACGTGCGTGGTGCGGTGCGGATGTCTTTGGATAACGCCAGGCGCCAAGTCGAGCACGGCGGAAAATCCGATGAATGGCTGCCGCCTTCCGAAGCCCAGTACAGCCTGCTGACGGCCGACAATCCGGCTTACGTTAAGAGCGCCTATAGGGCGGCCAAAAACGCAGGGAAATCGGGGTTCTCGGTGGAATCCGAGGCGGCTCAGGTACGCATGTTTCAGCTGCTTAGCTTGTTTCCCGATCGTTGCCGTGCCGCGCTCGAGGGGCTCGGCATTAGGACAAATTTGCCGGGGCTTGGGCCGACAGACCCGTCGACAAGCTCGCCTCAGCGCGACCGCGTCATCGTGGGCACCGGACATCGCGTCGATGGACCGGACCGCAAAACGCCCCGCTTCCCGAACACGCCCGACGCGATCGCAAAGGCGCGGAGCTGGCTGCGCCAGCAGCTGGAAGCCGAAAAGGCGAAGACGAGGGGGGTGGTGAGCGGGATCGGCGGCGCCGCGAGCGGCACCGACCTGCTGTTCCACGAGGTATGTGCAGAACTCGGCATTCCGACCACGGTCGCACTCCCAATTCCCAGGGACGACTATTGTCAGCAGTCTGTCATAGACGGCGGCCCCGATTGGGTGGAGAGTTTCAATCGCCTTCTCGATTCCATGCCGGTGATCACGTTGAGCGACAGCGCTGAACTGCCTGCTTGGGCCGCGTCCATTCCGGACTACGGGGTTTTCCAGCGCGGCAATATCTGGATAATGGAGAACGCACTGCTCCGACCTAACGCCGACGTCACCTTGCTGGCGCTATGGAATGGCCAAGCCGGCGATGGACCGGGCGGCACCGCTGACATGGTCAAGGTTGCAAAGTCGCACGGCGCAAAGGTCTGTATCAAAAACACCGACGAGCTGTTCGCCGTCTCGCAGTAAGCTAGGGACCCACGCACCCCGAAAGGCAACGCCGAATTGAACTACAAGCCAGCTCCAATCAGCATCTTCGAAGAACGCAGGGAAATCGGGGTTCTCGGTGTAATCCGAGGCGGCTCAGGTGCGCATGTTTCAACTGTGTCCGCTTTGTGCGGGTTGGCACGCTTGATGATCCCGATCGATGCCGCCCAGACATCCACATATTCACGTTGTCGAAGCAGCCCTGGTTGACGCTCCCGCCGGGCGACAAGCCCGTGCCGGTCGCCCGCCGTCTATCCGCCGAAGAGCCTGGAGCGGCGACGAATCATGCGAGAGGGTGCCTGTTCGACGGGATCGTTGACCGTCGCCACAACGATGGGAATCGAGCTTGTCGCCTCGGATGACTGCCGTCGTATGGCCGATGAGCGACGGCGGCAAATGACTGTTGGACGAGCCCCGTTAGGGATACGTTGCTCTTGAGAGCAACTTGGCCGCACGGAGGAACGCACCTCGATGCCTGGCGTCTTTCTGAGTTATCGCCGACCGGAAACCGACTGCGCCGTGCTGCTGTACGCATGGCTCGTTGAGCGATTCGGCCCGCCTAACGTTTTCTGGGATCGCGAGGACATCGATCCGGGGAAGGACTTCCGCAGGGCGGTCTCGGAGCGGCTGCGCGACTCCGAGGCGCTGGTCGCCCTCATCGGGCCGGCGTGGACTCCGTCGCCGTGGATCCAGAAGGAGATCGGCGCTGCACTGCGACGGAAGATTCTGGTGCTCACCGTCCTCGTCGGCGAGACGCCGAATCTTCAACCTAACGCGCTACCGAAGTCGATTCGCTCGCTGGCTGTGCTGCAGACCCTGGAGACACGCGATCTTCGCTTCCGGGACCGGTTGGTCACAGCGCTCGAGAGGGAGGTAACCCGGTCGTCGGCCGAAGATTCGATCGACAGCGTTCGGATCCAGCGCCTAACGAAGCTGCTTCGCAATCAGTCAGACTATCGGCAGTCAGAGGCGCTCGAGTTGATCGTCGACGGAAAGATCGACGAGGCGTCCGATGTTCTCAACGAGACATTCGAGCTCCTGATGACGCTACTGGAGTTCAATCCCGGCGATCCGGACATCGAAGTGCGGCTCGGCTTTCTCTACAAGGATCTCGCGCAGCTGTTCGGAGCGACGGATTCCTTGCGCTTTCGGCGACACGTGCAGAGCGGCATGCAGCTCTTCTGGGGCGCAAAGTCCCAGGCGACGTTGCCGCGAGCGCGTGGAACGGCCTCGGCAACCTGCACTTGTTGGCTAGCGACTACGAGCACGCGATCGAGTATTGCAGCCGCGCAACGCGATTGTCTCCGACGTACGCGCACGCGTGGGCGGATCTATTCCTGGCCTACGTGGCGCAGGCGGAGGCGGGCACGGTCGACCTCGCAGCGATGCGCCGTACGCTCGCACAACTGAAGGCGACGGCGAAGGGCGACGCACTGCTCAAGAGGAAAGTGCCGGATTGGGAGGCGATTCTCGAGGACTGGGAGAAGACGCAGTCGTCGGCGCCCGAAGCGCCGGAATAAGGGGTCAGTCTGACCCTTATTTGTGGTAAAGCGCTCGCTGACGACCTTCCCGTCCTTCCAGCCCCGACCCGGCCAAGCGTCCCTGAAATCGTATCAGTCCACGATGAAGCTGGTGGTTTACTCACATCGGACATATTTCCAGTACTTGGCAGACCTCGAGCTGCTTGGTAGGAGGCCACAGCGGCAGCGGTTAGGCCTCCATACAAGCTGTCCGGCTGAAGCTGTGCACCAACAGCGTCCAGTGAAAGCTGTATATATCAATGATGATGGTCCCGCTAACCGCCGAACCCCCGGCGCGATCCGGCGGAAGAAATCTCTTGCCATCCACGACCTTCCTACGGTGATCACTACTATAGCTCATGTCCGGATCCGTTTCGGACTACGTTTTCGCAGCGCCTTGCATCCCTTCGAGTCAACGTATTCGCTGTAAGCTGCCACCCAGTTCGTGGCGATCAATTCTTGTGCTTTACTCAATGTCATCCTTCCAGCGCATACTAATATCTTTAGCTTAGTTTCGACTACATCTTTGACACGGGCTCCGCACGTGATGTTATAAGGCTCCGGCCAGAGATTTCGGGAATCGCGGGGATGCCCACCCAGTTGTAAGCTGATGAGATGGTCTTCCTCATAGCTTGCTGGCTTCTTATCTCGATAACCGTACTCATCAATTTGCCGTTTTTTTAGAGCGTTGGTGTAGCTAGTGGGCGGACGAATAGTGGCCGTCCAACCGGGTCTGCAAATCGTCCGCTTGATGTTTTGTTGCGTCACATCAGGATTTATCCGTCCAGGCGTACGGTCCGCATCGGGCAGCACTCCAATTGTAACACTTAGGTCAGCGCCCCAGACCGGGGAAGCTACTGCTACTAGAATGGATAGTGCCCCGAATAATCGACGCCACATATGACGCCTCCCCTACTGATGCCTCCAACTACAGTCCCGAAACTAGGCTAAGCAAAAAGATACCGTCGAGTGTGAGGCGCTTCACCTTACAATTATGTGGTACAATTATGTGTACGGTCCTGTGCCCGAGTCTGCCAGTCAGCGCTGCCAATTGTACCGCAAATTGTGGGCATTTGATTCACTGCGACCGTAGTCGGCTCGGTAGCCTACCGGCAAGGTGGGCTTCTCATCAGTTGTGCCTGGCGGTGTCAAAGAGTACATTGCTGCGTTCCGTCTGGGAAGACTCGCCATGAGTGAGCCATTACCTACCTCGCCAAGCTTAATTGCAGAGAAGGCTCACGATTTCCAATGGGATGGGCACGTTCTCGAGCCCGGGGTGGCGCTTGCGCTATCGGGTGGCGGTTTCCGGGCGATGCTCTTCCATGCCGGCGCGCTGACGCGGCTCAATGAAATTGGCATTTTGTCAGGCGTGGCCCGAATATCGAGTGTATCAGGCGGCTCAATTGCGTCGGGATATCTGGCGTGTATCTGGAGCCGATTAGGATCTCCAAATGCCCTCGGCGCATTTGACCAATTTCAGCAAAAATTCGTAGAACCTATACTGGGCTTTTCTCGCCAGAGGATTGATATTGGGGACATTCTGACCGGTTTGTTACCTTGGACCTCAGCCGCGGATCAGGTCGCGGCCAGCTATGACAGCGCGCTGTTCCACAACATCACTCTTCAGGCTATCCCGGATCGGCCACAGTTTGTGTTCTGCGCGACCAACATGCAAACAGGCGTGCTGTGGCGCTTCTCCAAACTCTACGCTGGAGATTATCTGGTTGGCCGGATTGACAGACCGAACGTACCGCTTTCAAAGGCCGTAACTGCATCTTCTGCCTTCCCGCCGTTCCTTTCACCGTTGGTCCTAACTCTTCCTGCGGGTAGCATTACCGACTGGCCAGGGCAGCCCACGGAGACGGAACGGGCAATTGACCCCACGCCATTTCGATCCCACGTCCTTCTTACTGATGGCGGGGTTTATGATAATCATGGGGTTGAGGCGGTGGTGAAGCGGTATATGACGCTCCTCGTCAGCGACGGAGGTGCCCCTTTTAGGCGGAGCGCCGATTTGGACACTGACCCCATTCGGCAGTTGCAACGGGTGGTCGACGTCACCGATAACCAAGTAAGAGCCCTGCGTCGCCGTGATCTTATCAATCGATTCAAGGCTGCCCAAACGGCTGAGGCCGCCGGCAAGCTGAACCCGAGCCAAATCGACTTTTATGCGAGGTTCGGAACGTACTGGGGTATTGACACCGATCCAGCTAAGATAACTCCTGACGGCGCCCTTCCCTGCGTTCCGGGAACGATTCACCGACTCGCGCGCCTGCCCACGCGACTCAGCGACCTTGGAGAGCTGAATTCCAAGCAGCTGATCAATTGGGGCTACACCATCTGTGACCGATGCGTGCGAGTTCATTACAACCGGCCGGCCATTCAGCAAGCACTCCCTCCGGCGTGGCCTTATCCAGAGGCTGCGCTTGGCTGAGAACGCATGGATGGATGGTCCACCCGATCTAAAAAATCAACCGAAGCTCGGCCGTGGTTGGCTCAGATGGCGCTCTAAGGAGGTTCGGCTAACGGAGCGATGAATGGATCCTGATCCAGGCGAGCTGCACCCCTGGTCGGGCACAACGATTACGGCGCTCTCCCAGGAATGGCCCCAGTGTCAGGCCGACCTCGTGCGAATAGGCGGTTCATCGCGATCAGGCCTTAGCTGGACCGGCTTCATGCAAGTCCAGCAAAAATCAAGAGTTCGCTTCGCAACTTCGCAAACTGAGCTCCTAAAGGAGGGAGAGATGCTGTTAAAATTAGGAGTTAAGGGGCCGGAGGTCCTCCAGCTGACAACAGATCTGGTTCAGCTTGGCCTTCTGACCCGGCCCACCCAGAATTTCAATGCCCAAGTACAAACCGCAGTGACGAAATTCCAAGCGCAAAACCTAGATCCACAAGGTAACCCACTTGTAATCGACGGAATAGTCGGACCACTGACAAGGTTCGCATTGGATGTGGTTCTGGGGCGACGTTCTGCTCCGCCATTAAAACCAACGCCGACGTTGCCACTTCCGACTGCTGAAGGGTCCAAGTCTGGCAATGCTGCCCTGCTTGTCGCAATCGCAGAAATGAATCGTGGCGCGGGGGAGCAAGAGGGTGACAACTTGGGGCCAGACGTGCACAAATATCTAAATGGACTCGCTCCAGATGGGAGCAGCTGGTGTGCGGGATTTGTTTCGTTTTGTTTTGCCAATTCGGGTATCGATATGCCCTTTAAATATTCAGTTGGCGCTCAGAATATCCTCGGTCAATTTAAGAAAAAACGATGGATTTACGCGGCCTCCATCGCGCATCCACCGGAGCCGGGTGACATCATCGTATTCACGCGCGCAACCAAGGCAGAGCCCTGGCTGGGGCACATAGGACTTGTGCACGGTTATGCCGATGGGATCGTAACTACTATCGAGGGGAACAGAGGACCGTATCCCTCGAAGGTGACAAGCTTTACCTACGTCCTTGGACGGATAAACAAGCTTCTGGGATTTGGGCGCCCCCAGCCCTAGTAACCAGGACGCAGGTTGCGCTGCAAGAAGCAGGAACTGCCTATGACGAGTTGCTCAGGGCGGCCAAAGCGCGGCGCGAGGCTGAGAATGAGAGCATCGCCCGCTACAGCTTGAACCGGGGACGCATTTTCCATCTCGAGTTTAAGCCGGTTGATGCGTTTCCGTACTACGCGGAAGCCTACGGCCTGCGCCCGTCTGATCCGGACTATGTGCTTCCCTATGCAGGGCTGCTGCTCTCCAAGGGCGATCACCGTCGTGGGGAGCCGGATTATGCTGGCGCGATCCCACCGGTGCAGGGCCGGTCCGGCAAGGCCATAGCTCGCCATTTGCGTGAGCCGGCGGTAACACCGGCCACGAAGCTTTCACAGCTATTGCGTGGGGTGTGCCATTGAGCTACGTCACAGGGGCGGAGACTGTCTGAATGGTCGAACGCAACATGAGCTATGCCGCTATGCGAAACATAGCCGTCCTATTGGGGTCAAACGCCACGCACAAAAGGATTGCGTCGGAATCTGGGGGTCGTGAAGCTACGCCTAAGACGTCGGGTAATAAAGCTCCGTCCACACCTATGAGCCTTCGTGAATTTATTCAGAGGCGGATGAGCGAATTGGATAAGAAAGAATGCTAAGGTCACAAGTGTCCGGAGCTTCGCCGAACTTACGCCGAAAGAATGGGCGAACTCTGGCCATCCGATGAAGCTACCGTCGTGAGTTTAGGGCTCTCATGTTGGAGTTTTGTGCCGCAGGAGCACCTCCGAGATGGCGGCCGAACGCATACAGCACTATCGCGCACGCAAGCGCGAGCAAGCATCACTGTGCCCACGGTTGATACGCGGCAAACCGCTTTCGTGAGCGCACGTTTTACCACGCGCGAGCCTTCAATGGGAGAGGTGGTCATGGTCGATATTAGCAAGTTGAAAAAGGACAATGAGACGCGTTGGCGAAATATGAAGGCCGATCCAAACCTCGCGAACACCATAGATAAGGTTGCAACCCGACTACTCGCAGCCGCAGTCAAAACAAGATATCAAGCAGTTTCTAATAAGACAAAAGTCCCTTGGAGCATTATAGCCGTCATTCACGAGCGTGAGGCTTCGCAGAGCTGGAAAGCCAATCTGGCGCAGGGGGACCCGTGGAACAAGGTTTCGATCCATGTTCCGAAAGGTCGCGGTCCTTTCAACAGCTGGGAAGATGCTGCGATAGATGCTCTCACAAACTGTCCACCCTTTGCGGCAAATTGGAAAGACTGGTCCATTGGCGGAGCATTGACGCTTCTCGAAGAATACAATGGATTAGGATATGCAGCCATGGGCAAGCCTTCGCCTTACATCTGGGCCGCAACTGATCAATACAAAAAGGGCAAATACGTTGCGGATGGCCACTATGATCCGAACGCGATTGATCACCAACTTGGCTGCGCGGCTCTATTAGCACGGATGAAACAACTCGATCCGTCAATTAGCTTCTAGGAAGTGCATGAATCGATAGCGAGCATCGCGCAATAAGTGCCACGTAGTGCAAACCGATTGCCATAAGACGCTTGAATGAGGAAAAATGATCGGCTGCGCTATAAAAGTCTGGCCCAGTTTGCCACACCAAATGGGAATCCAGTCAATGCGGAGCTGCAATCGAGCGGCCATGGCTGTCTTCGTGCTAGCGATCTCGGCCGCTGCGAGCGGGGGGGAAGATGATTCAAAAAAAGAACAGTGTCCGACCCGTGACCTTGACGCCATCGAGATGCTGATCCATGAGGCGTCGTCATGTCAACGCGCCATAGCCGTGTTCGAAATCTGCGAGCTCGGTGCAAGCGGTGATGTCAGCCTGGGCGCCGCCGCGACTGAAAAATGTGAAGGCGACTTTCTGGGCAAACTAAGCGCCGCGCAGAAGCGAGTTTATAGCCGCAAGCAGAAACGCTGTGCGCGCAAATATCAGGACAAGATAGGCACAATGTACCGGTCCTTCGAAGCGTTCTGTGGGGCCTACGTGGCACGCGATTATTCGGCCAAATTTCTGACCGCTCCTAAGCGCAAATAGCGAGCTTCAAGCCAGACGATACTGTTGCGGTTGGGAGGGCACGCTGGCACGTGATTGGAAAGGCAGTCAAGCGCGCCTTGGCTTCCGGCAATTCCGCCGAGTCATCCCAAATCCCGGCGCAAAGATCTGGCGGTTTTCATCGATCGAGAGGGCTTCGTGTGCGTGCGGGACCCGTGGGTTCAGCGTCGCGTCGTGGAAGGCGTGACACCAAAAGACGAGCCCGCTTGAGCCTGGAACGCCAAGCGCTCGCACGGTGTCCCAGACACCGGTGAAAAAGGGAAAGTGAGGGTTGCTGGCCTCGATGGATAAGCTATCGTAGCGATTGCGATATTCTGTGAGGAAACCAGTACTCGATCTGTCGGACGTTGTCTGACGAGCGTGAACCTTCGATACTGGCGAGGATCGTCTGGTACGCATTTGCGGCATGGTTGTCCCCTTTGCTCGGCCGCGCTGAGCGGTCAATCCCCAACGCCGCATAGCGGCGCGCCGAAGGCGCGGGGCTTGACGGCGAAGGCGCGGACCGAGCAATCATCCGCGTTTGCCGCGATGTGCGTGGTTATCGAACACTGTCCGAGAGATCGAGTACCAATTTCTACATATTCTGCGCCAAGAGCCTTGCGCTCCTGCTCCTTATCGTGCCCCCATAATGCTTGCAGACAACCGCCTCCTCAACAAGCGCCTGAAGTATGCGATAATCCCTGTTACGCGCGATGGCTATTTACGGCCAATTGCCTGTGAGTCCTTTAGCAGTGTGGACGATGGCATCACAAACCCTCCTGTTGTCCCCAAGTCGTTAATTATTGCTGGCGCAAATACCTTTGACAAATCCGCCATGGTCGCGGGAGCAATGCGCATTAGTCTCAGTGCGTCAGTGCGTTATTGATAGCAAGATGCCAAATTGGCATGGGATCACTGTATCGGTCCCAAAATGCGGCGCGGAGCACGTCAACGATACGCCCCAGTTTCTCTCCAGCACTGCTGCGAACGTCCTTGCCAAGCGCACCCTGAACGTCCTGAGAGAGCAAAATCGATTGAAAGGTGTCATCGCTGTAATTGGAGTCCGTGAATGTTGACGGTGCTGATGAGGGTTGACGGGTTTCCTCGGCAGCTCAGCACAAACGCTCGCCATCAGGATCGCAGCGGTAATAAACGGATGATTGCGCATGGAGCTTCGCTGATCTGCCCGCATGGTAGCCTACGTCGATACGCAACTCCAAGGAGCTTGAAGTCGATCTATGAAGCTTTCCGCCCCCACGAATGTTGCGCTTGTTGAGATGCCCTGATCGTCGCCTGTGCCTTCTCGACTGCTTTGGACCTGGGGCCATACACAGTGCCAGAAACGAGGTTCCAACCTTTCGAGTCCAGCACCTCCCAAGTCCAGAAAGCCAATCCATCGCCTCGGACCTGCTTTCGGATGTTGTAGTGCAATCGTTCTCGGCTATTCATGGCTCGGGGGGTAACGGTATTGTCGCACCTTTGTTCTAGCGGGTTCGGTATTGCGGCTTGACGTCATCCGCGTGCGTGCGGACGGTCAGAAGCTGCTCTTCAGACATTGCGATCCCTTGCACCGACAGAAAAACAAAGTACCATTTTCAGGAGCCAGCCGCGGACAGGTCAAGACTGGTGTCGGAGGGACGGACATGAAGTTGCTATTTGGGGGATTTATCGCTGTTATTCTTCTAATTCTTTATGAGTACGCTGTTTACGAGGCAGTAATGGTGGTGATGTGCGTCAGCACCTCGGGCTGTTCCCAATACACAGCGGACAGCTTTACGCCGGGATTCTCCCACGCCATGAGTTTGATCGGCGGCCTCGTGTCGGCGTTGGTGATTGCCGAGCTTGCAGTCACCAAGCCCGGCGAGGCGCCGGTTGCGCGAGCGATCGGCGGCGCGGCTGCCGGTCCGACACTGAGTTGGACACTTACTATCGTGACTGCGATCTATCTCGTGGTTTGGGTGATTGCCGGATTGGCGGCGTACGTGATCGGAACCATGTGGTATCCCGGGAAGCTGCAACCTCTGACAGACCTGGGGCAGTCATGGTTAGGTCTTGCCGTCGCCGCAGCCTATTCGTATTTCGGCATCAGTCCGGCAGGCGGAAATTCACCGACTGCGGGGTCTCAAACGGCTCAAAAATAAGATGCGCGCCATAGTCGACCTGATTATGTATGTCGGTCGGCATGACATTTGGCTTCGGTCGCAAATCGCGATTTAGGGCGCAGTTAAAGGACCTCCAGGTATGCATGCAGGCAGCAATTACGGATTTTGCAGTGCAGGTAACAGAGGATCATTTTTAAGTCGCGAGGCGGGCCAACGCTGCTCAGTGATCTGGTTCATACAGCAGAACTCGTAAATATGCTATCAATTGTTGTGGCGTAGGATGTCCATGCGCCAGGATAGTCGGCGCAGCTTCATTCGAGAGGGGTCGCCATGCAATTCAATCCCGTCATCGTGGATCTGTCGCATTTCGACAACGTGCACGACTGGGATGCCGTACAAAAGTTTGGCATTCTGGGAGTCATCAACAAGGCCACAGAAGGGCCAGGGCTCGTCGATAGGACTTATGCGATCCGGCGGAAACCCGCGAGCACGGAATCCTGTACGGCGCCTATCATTTCATCCGTCGCGGCGATCCAATCGCTCAGGCGGATCACTTCCTCGAAGTGGCACTGAACGTTGAGCAGCCAGATGAGTTGCTGCTCGCATTGGATCATGAAGATCGCGGCGTGCCGCTATCTAACGCCAAGCAATGGCTCAAACGCGTTTTTGATAAAACCGGACGCATGCCGGTTCTCTATTCCGGCTTTTTAATCAAGGAGCAGGTGGGCCAAGGGCATGACGATTTTTTGGCTCGACACCGGTTGTGGCTGTCCCATTTCAGCTCGACATAGGTCCGGGGCCGCACCAGGTGCCAGGCATTGAGATTGAGGGCGGCATTGATTTGAATCATTTCGGCCGTACTCCAAAGGAACTCAAGGACGAATGGGGCGGAGGACCGCTGACGGCCTGATTGAGTTTTGGCGGACCGGTCGTCTCTGGCTATTCTATCCATCCGTCAGCTTCTGGTGTCGTGGCCAATGCCTAGGCGATTGTCTCCCTGGAGCGGACGAGGTGTCGAGATGTTAAGGTCCAGGCTGGCTTGTGTGATCCTCATGCGGCGTTGGTTCGGTGATTGAGAAATCGAGTATGAGTGCAAGTGATCTGAGGCGAGCTGCTATACTTTCGGTTCCGCTGCTGCTGGCACACCACGTCGGCCGAGACAGTGACGGGCTCCAGGGCTTTGGCGCTCGCGTCTCTGGTTGCAATGGCTTCGCCACTGGTAAGCCGACATGAAAAACGCGTCATGACGCGCTTGTTCGGCGGCCATTCCGATTTAATCTTTCCTGCCGACAGAAAGATTTCCGTTGCCGCCAATGCGGTCGTCTGCCGCGTGAGCAGCGCTGACATCACGTGGCGCTCTTGCAAGCTCACCTTTGGCACGATGTCGGCCAATCTGGGCGGGCGCGAGGCGCATGAGCTTTACGCCGCCATTGCAGAGGCTGACGGTCCGTCGGAAGGCGCGGCGGGCTCAATCTTCGAAAGCCTGTCGCACCTCGTGTGCACTATCGATCCACGGGAGATCGCGCAAAGGGGCGGCGGAGGCGCCGAGTGCGTGTTCGATCCCGGCGCACCTTGATGGGTCTGTCACCGTCAGGCACTTGAGCTGCTGGCCATGGATGCAATGGACACCAGTAATGGGATGGTCCGCCCCGTCCTCCGGCCTCAATCTGAGGCGCTTAACAAATGGGGAGGGGACGAATGATTCGCAATAAACCTTGAGGCGCCGCTATCTACGGCATCGACCTGGGAAGAACCTCTTCCACGTGGTCGGGACTCGCGACTGATGCTCGCGGCAATATAATGCAGCGAGCGAACTTCCGTCGTGGGACCGTGCTCGCATTCTTTGAGCGTGCCGAGCCGGGCCTGGTAGGCATGGAAGCCTGTCCAAGATCGCAATGGCTCGCCAGAAAGCTGCAGGCGATGGGCCATACCGTCCGGATCCTCCCGGCTCAGGCTCAGTTTGTGAAAACTTACGTGAAGTCGAATAAGAACGACACGCTCGACGCTGCGGCAATCGCCGAGGTCGTAATTCGCCCCACGATGCGGTTTGTGGAGCCCAAGCAGTCAGAACAGGTGGACCTGTAAGCCCTGCATCGCATTCGCGATCAAATGGCAGCCGAACGCGCCTGATCTGCCAATGCGATCGTTTTGTCCGGAAATATGGTGTCGCGATGCACCGGGGTGCCGGGTTCTTCAAAGTCGATCTGCCCCGAATCATGGCCGACGAATCGAACGATCTGACCCCGATAGTTCGGCAACTCCTCGGTGACCTTTACGAGGACCTGAGGCGACTAGAGAAGCGCATCGCAGCAGTCGCCCGAGAGAACCAGACATTCGAGAGCATCCTGGAATGATCCCCGACTCAATGCTGACTGCTCGCCAACCACCCGGCTATTCCCCATTCTCTTCCTCTTGTGGAACGTTTAAGAACCGTTCGATTGGTATCAAAACATTCTCATCGACGCTCGGACAAGCGTCGATTGTTCTTCGCTTACATACGTCAATTGAGTACACCGGATGAATTTCCCATAACGATAAGGCGCAAATCGCCTGGGCGCGCTCCAGATCGCGCTGCGCTTTGAGGCGCCGGGCCGGCGACAACCGTCATTTCTGGCCGGAACGTCGCGCCAGACGGAATATCACGCGATTTGAGCCAGTCAGGTATGTTATTTATGTCTGGCATTTTCATATACCCGGTATCCGGAAGGCTCATCATATTCCTCCCCATTGGCCCCCTTGATGAAACCGATCTCGTAACCACCGGCGGCGAGATTACGGGCCCCTGAGCTTGTGTTACATCAGTAAGGAGAGGCAATCCCGCGACTATGCCGAAGCCAGTAACAAGTTCGCTAACTCGATAATCAGTTCGCGATGTTGGGTCGTTATGACGTCCGGCGGAGAATCAGGCCAAGGTTGGCCTCAGCCGCGAACGCAGTCGGACGGCAAGCCCGACAAGGGGGCGGTATCCTCTTGTTCCCTAAGCCTTTTTTTGAGAACCTGGATTTTGAAAAAGGGTACAAGTCAGTTGTTATACCTTGTGTTGTACCGCCTTTCCACGCCCTGGATCGAGGACTGTCGGACGGCTCCGCTGTTCGACAGCACGGAGAAAGATCACTGTGATCTCCGTGCCATGCCTGTGAGGCAGCCCGGCATGTGGTACCTTGAGCGTGAAAATTCGGATGGTCGAATAAAGCGGCGGGAGTTCCTCGGTCTTCTGGCCGGAGCAGGAAGGCGGCAACACATGAGCCGGCATCTTCTTTTGATATCGCTCATAGTGAGTCTCATTTGTTCTATGGGTAGCGCGGTGGCGCGCCCGCCCTGCGACCCGAGACGAGGAGATACTTCGGTCAAGTCTGTGCAGGCTCTGAATGTCCTTAAGACCCGAACGAACATTCCGAGGTCGAAAAACATAAATTTAGACATTACCCTTGCCGCTCTTATTAAGCGAGGCAACGACCGAGGCCGATGGGATTCTAAAATGGCGGCCACTATCGTCGGATACGTCGCGAAGGTCGGCGTTGGCGGCATTGAAAGCGTGAACTGTCACGCCAAAGACGCCGCGCACCGAGACACTCACATTGACATGGTGGTATCCAAGAAGGATGCCAAAAATACGAAAAAACACGTAATCGTCGAAGTGACGCCCCAATTCAGATCCCGGCATCCAGCTTGGACGACCGCAAATCTGCGTAAGTCGTTGCTCGGTCGCTGTGTCAAGATCACCGGCTGGATATTCTTCGACGCTGAACACGCTAACGCATCGGTGAATACCGCTCCATCCAACCGCAAAAGCTGGCGCGCAACCGCCTGGGAAGTGCACCCAATTACCGATATCAAGCCTCACGCCTGTCCGCGCTAGAGCATTAGTCTAAGGTTCTGGAGCGAAGAACATTGTCTTGTGCTTCGACGGAACTGGACAGCAATATGGAAGCGCAGCAATGTTGTAAAGCTGTTTCAAGCTATCCTACACAATAGGACCAACAGCTTTGCTTTTACGATCCAGGGATCGGCATTCAAAATTCACAAATCAGTCCAAGACCGCATGAATGCGGATCGAACCCCGAGGTACGCTCCCGCGAGCCTTCTTCGCGCAACGTTCACTGTAGAAAAAGAGCGCTAGCTGTAGGGGATGGAGGATGCGCAAGCGTTACCGCACTGAAGGGAGTTGACGGCTTCCTGTCGATCATGATCTTGAGGTAAGTTCGTTAATTTGGGAGCTGCAAAAGGTCGATTTCCCCAAAGCGCTCATGTAATTCCCTCACGAGGTACGGAGCGTCTTCGGCGCCGACGTTGCTGTCGCCGGCTGGACCTCCCCTCTCGCGCGCGTAGGACCCTCCGGTTGGGACCGGTCAGGCCCGGTTGTTCCATGGCCCCGAATATCCGCCCGGCGGGGTGTACTTGCACGACACGTGCTCCCGTTCTGGCTCAAATACAACCGTAAGCACAACGGCTCTGAGCTCGCGAACGGGGGCGCGGCATGACCAAGCGCGCGTGCAGGCGACCTACGGGCGTATAAAGTGTGAGCTACGTCACGTCCCGCTTCCATTACTCAGTGTATTCTCCAATGCGCGGAGAAGCGTAGGTCGCGGTTGGCAGCTCAGGAGGGAGCCATGGGACTTGGTAGTTTCGTCAAAGGCGTAAGCAAAGGGGCCGGCAATATCGCCAAAGGCGCGGTCAAGGGCGTCGGCAAAGTGGCGTCGGGCGCCGCCACCGGTGTCGGGACCGTCGCCAAACAGGTCGCAGGTGCGGGTGGGGGCATCGTTAAGGGCGCGGGCACCGTCGCCGGTGGCGTGGCAAAAGGCAGTGGTGCCTTCGTCGACGTAGTGCGGCATGCGGCGACCGGGCACTTCAAGGATATTCCGAAAGACCTCAAGCGCGCCGGGAAGTCTTTCTTCGCAAGCGGCAAGGCGCTCGTCGGAGTCGCCGAGAGCGCAGGCCAGCTTTACATCTGGACGAACAACGCTTTTGTTTCCGTCGTGGTCGCCGGCTCCGCCGGTGCGAACGCCCTGATCAAGCATCGTTCCCTTACGTCGCAGGAGGTCGGTTTTTGCGAAAAGGTATTCGGCACCAAGATTCCGTATAAGAAGGTGGTCGTTACCAATTTGCACAGCAACAACGATCGCGCGTTCACCATCCCCAACGTCAATGGCGACATCCTGGTCAACCTCGGACCTGCATACAAGAATCCGATGGCGTTTACGTCGGGAGGTTATCCGACGCCGGGTCAACTCCTCATTCACGAGATGACGCACGCGTGGCAGATCGCCCACAGCAAGTTCCTTCCCGGACTCGTTTGCGAAGGGGCAGTGAACCAGACCAAGTACACTATCCTGAAGATGAAAGGCGTATACGATCCTGGCCAGGATTTCACCAAGAAGTGGTCATCGTTCAATGCCGAGCAGCAGGGGACGATCATCGACAGCTGGTTCATGGATCCCAGCAGGACCGACGCCTATGGCCTCAAGGGCGCCGGGATGAGCGATACTGACTCGCGGTTTCGATACGTGCGCGACAACATCCGTACGGGAAGAACCTAGCGAGCCCGCCCGCGTTGGACGCGAGCGATCACCTCGCGCATTATGTCGTGCGCCGAATTGCGCGAGGAACTGGCTGAGCGCGGAACCAAGCCGGTCATTCCCAATCGCTGCAACAGGATCCAGCCGTTCAGCTTCAACCGCGGTTTCTACAAGCTACACTGGCACATCGAGGCCGCCTTACAGGCTGAAGGACTTCAGGCGCATTGCAACTCGCTACGATAGACTGGCGCGAAATCTTCTGGCTTCTGTCTGTCTCGCCGCCGGTATGGTGGATTTAAAGTCTGGACCCTAGATCCCGAACATCCGGGCGAAATTCGTTCCTATCATGAGGCGGCTCCGAGGGTGGCCGATGACTATGCCGAAATGACCAGTCATGGCACTAATTCAACAACAGACATTTACAAAACGAGGGGATCGGACGGCATAGGTTCTCCCCTTGGGCAGAAGTGCTAAATGACGGAGCTCTGGGTAGCCCCGAGCGATCGCGGAAGCAGACATGGCGAGGAATATCGTGATTCTTTCCGACGGGACTGGCCAAGGCGCCAGCATGCCGAGAGCGGAACGCAGTAATGTCTGGAAGCTCTGGGATGCGACGAAGAAGGCTGCTCCTGCCCAACAGGTAACTTTCTACGACGAGGGGTTGGGTGCGGAGCACAAGGCCGAGTGGTGGCGTTGGGCCTACGACCTCCTCAGCCAGGCGACGGGGCTCGGAATCTCGCAAAACATCAAGGACTGCTACACGGCGCTCATCGAATACTATGAACCCGGTGACCGGGTTTTTCTGTTCGGATTCAGTCGTGGCGCCTTTACCGTACGCAGTCTCGGCGGCGTACTGTCGCTTTGCGGCATTCCCCAACGAGACGCGGCGGGAAACAGTCCTCGCGACCGTCAGAATAAGAAGGGGCGATTGGCGCTTGTCGAAGAGGCGGTTGAGAAAGTCTACAAGCATTATGGCGCCAAGTATAGGGAGCAGGAGCGCAAGGCCCTTGGCGCGGAATATCGCGCCCGTTATCACAGCTTATCCATTGAGGCCAGCAGCCCTCCCTTTCCCTATTTCATCGGAGTCTGGGACACGGTGCGCGCGCTGGGCGTTCCAGGCTCAAGCGGGCTCGTCTTTTGGCGTCATGCCTTCCACAATGCCACGCTGAATCCACACGTCCCCTACGCACGCCAAGCCCTCTCGATCGATGAAAACCGCCAGGTCTTTGCGCCGGAAATTTGGGATGAGTCGGAGGAATCGCCGGAAGCCAAAGTGTCCGGTCGTATCAAGCAGGTTTGGTTCCCCGGTGTGCATTCCGACGTCGGCGGCGGCTATCGCGAAACCGGGCTGTCCGATCTGGCGTTGGAGTGGATGATCAAGGAGGTGACAGCAGTCGCGCATCCGCTCATCGTTGATATGACGCGGTTGAAACTGAAGCCGTCATACGAGGGCATCCAGCACGATGAGCGGACTGGATTGGGCCGCGCTTGGACTGAAGGCACACGGGAAAACGTGGGAGACGGCAAGGGGCCAGACATCCTATATGAAAAATTCGTCTACAACCGTTTTAGCTTGACCAAGGCACGCTGCGTGACCGGTGACCGACCCTACCGTCCGAAAGCACTTGCAAAGCACAAGGATTATCTGAGCTTCTATTGACGTCCGATAGGCTCCTCCTGCGCACGCTAGTCGGCGACCCGGTCGCTTTCGGATTCGTCCCCAATCTCGCCCGTGGCCGGATAGGGGGTCAAATCGAGCCGCGGGTCAGACGCTCAAATGCAATTGCCCCTACCCCCGGCTTGGTGGGGGGCCGGTCTGCCCTAGATCCCGTCTTGATCCGCCAGAACTCGAGCTCAATCGCTCTTCATCTCGACACCTATGATCTTAGGCACTTAGCGTACCCAGTGCTGATCCGTAGGGACGGGATTATTTTATGGAGCAAAGAACCTCATGACCTGTGGCACGGTGGCAATCCAACAATAGGTAGGGACGCCGTCAAAGCGCAAGTCGATGAAATCTTCCCCCTGAGTCGATTGCAACAGCACTGTGATCGCAACAATTCGTTGCATTTGAAGCGGGGTGTGCAATACTCCCGACGCGAGCTGCGTCTTAGATCGAACTCGAAACACAACAGAAATGCACGGAGGGCGCAATCATGCCGCTGCAAGAGCTGGCTCACGGGCCCAACCCCGCTCGCGATGACGTGCAACAAACCGATTTCTGCTACGACGTCGTCCCTCGTTACGTCTGCAACAATTGGCAGGAGATCGCCGCCGCCCAGGGACCTGGCGCCTATCCTTTCGACGTGATCGTCATCGGCGCCGGCATGTTCGGTGGGTACTGCGCCGAAAAGCTCTACCGCTCTGGAGGAAGCGCTGCCTTCAGGATTCTACTGCTTGACGCCGGCGGCTTTCTGCTTCAGTCCCACATCCAGAATTTACCCCAGCAGCTCGGCGGCTCGGTAGGTGGCCCGTCCTATTTGCGCGCGCGCGACGATGTAAGCGGGGCGCAGAACGTCATCTGGGGTATGCCTTGGATCAGTAACGAGCTCTTTCCCGGATTGGCATATTGCGTCGGCGGCAGATCGTTGTTCTGGGGCGGATGGTCACCACCCCTGACGCCCGACGACCTCAAGAAATGGCCGAAGGACGCAGTGACGTACTTGAACGGCGCCACTGGGTACGCTTCCACCGCCGGCGAGATCGGCACCGCTGTGACTACCGATTTCATTAAGCAAACGGCCCTGTTCAACGCCCTATTGGGGCGCATCACGGGAGCGCTTCCCTTATCGGGCATCACCGAAGCCGGGGAAGCCCCGCTGGCCGTCGTCGGCTCGGCCCCGCGCTCTGGATTGTTCGCCTTCGACAAGTTCAGCAGCGCGCCATTCATGATGGACGCCATTCGAAACGACGTGGCGCTGAACGGTGGTGGTGGTGATTCCCGGCGGAGAATGTTTCTCGTACCACGGGCCCAGGTGCACCGGCTGAACACCACGGGAAACCGGGTCACCTCGATCGATATAAGCGTCGCCGGGGTGCGGCAGCCGCTATCGGTCGCGCCCGGATGCAGTGTCATTTTGGCAAACGGCACCATAGAAGCCACCCGCCTCGCGTTAGAATCCTTGGGCATCGGGTCGCAGCAATTCGGGTCGCCACGCGTCGGCAACTTAATGGGTCATCTTCGCAGCAACATCACGGTGCGGGTAAAACGCACGGCATTGGGGCTTGGCGCGCCGACGGACCTCGAAACGACGGCATTGATTGTCCGCGGGAGCGCGCTCGGGCGTCGCTTTCATCATCAGATCACCGCCGCGGACGTCGTCGGGCCCAACCCTGAATCGGCAATGTGGAGCATGGTGCCGGACATCGACATGATCGACAAACTGCTTGCCAACCAGGATCCCAATTGGGTGTCGATCACTTTGCGAGGCATCGGCGAAATGGAAGACCAGCCGGCGGTTGCCAATATCGACCCGGCTAAGAGCTGGATTGATCTCAGCCAGGAGACCGATCAATGGGGCATGCGGCGAGCGTACGTGAACCTGGTCACCACCCAGAACGATCGGAACCTCTGGCAGGCGATGGATAACTCGGCATTCGACCTCGCCCTCGTTATCGCCGGCAATAATCCCGCAGATATCGAATACTGGAATGCGCCGACAGGGCAATGGCAAAGCGCACGGCCGCAGGCGGACGCAAGCGGCCGCGGCTTCTGGCAAGATCGGCTCGGCACCACTCATCACGAAGCGGGCACCCTGTTCATGGGCAGCCCGGGAACTTCCATCACCGACACCAACGGCAAATTCCACGGCAAGGACAACGTTTACGTCGCCGGCCCGGCCGTGTTCCCGAGTCTCGGGTCGGCCAACCCGTCTCTGACGGCGCTGTCGCTGGCTCGCAGGACGGCCAACGCCATCGTTGCGTCGGCCACGCCGAAGCCTGCCGCCGGATTTGCTCCGCTCTCGCTCTCGCCGTCGGACTGGCAGATGGTGAAGCAGCCGAATAGTCCTGCAGCGATGATCCATTACGGTTCGGTGCTGGAAACTTCGGGATGGTACGGTCTCTACTGGTATATCAAGGAGCAGTTCAGCAATTTCATCCTGTCGCTTCAGTGGCGGATCAGCCAACGAGAGGAGAATTCGGGCGTCTACATCCGTATCCCACCGCCGAACGTCCCAAATCCTCTACAGGCCGCGGACGCGCAGGGACATGAAATCCAAATCGACCAGCGCGGCTTCGATTCGGTGACTGGAACCGAAGGGCATGCGCTGAAAGTTGCCGGCGCGATTTATGATCTGCAGGCGCCGTCCGCCTCGACCCAAGTGCAGATCGGTGCCTGGAACGAATTTGTCATCGAGGCGAACGGGCCACGCATCAAGGTGACGTTGAACGGAAATCTCGTCAACGATTACCAGAGCTCGCGACAGCAGACGGGCTATATCGCGCTACAGGCGCACGACTTCCTGTCGAGGACGCAGTTCCGAAACCTCTGGATCAAGAAACTTCCGTAGCTGGAACGGCCGTATTGGCCGACTATCCGACTACGGTAGTTCACGCCGAGTCTCGCGCGCGGACTTGCCTCGATAGCACGTCAGTGGCAGGGCCACAGCTCGCCGGCCTGAGCGCTCCCGCCGACCACATAGATCTTGCCGCCGACCTCGGCCACGGCCACCCGTTCCGGACGGAGGGCATTGCCGACCGATCGCCGCCGCGCCGAGGATTGGACGCGCGTGATCGATACGGTGCGCAAGACCTTCGGCGGCACCGACATCGTCGTCAACAACGACGGCGCGCCGCTGCTCGGCGGGATCGAATCGTTTGACGACGTTACTTGGCAAAAGGCGGTCGAGCAGAATCTGATATACGTCGCGCGCATGGCGCGCGGCGTGCTGCCGTACGGGGCGGCGGCAGCATCCTCAACATCACGGCGATTTCCGCCATTCAGCCGGTCGAAACATTCGGGCTTTCGGTGGCAACTTGGAGCGGCGTCATTGGCTTCGCGAAGACGCCGGTCTTCGGCTTCTCATTTCTCTTGCCGAGACCGATGATTATCGCGGTCGATTTGAGATCGCCGGTCATGAACCGATCCACGAGCCGCGTCACGCCGACGTCCAACTTGCTCATCTTCACGGACCGGCCGTTCTTGTTGACCGTAACGAGCTTGGACAACTCCTTCTGGACTCGGGCCTCGAAGCTGGTGCTCCCCTTGGGCCTACCCTTCGGGTTCCCGGACTGGCCAGGCTTGAACTGGAACTGCTTGGGAGGTTTCTTATTGCCGACTTCATAAGGCGCCTCGCTTCCATCGCTCGGCGGGTGGCCTGTGCCTGTCGCAAACCTCATCCGGCTGGCAGATGATCGCGAATCGGGCGATGTTGTCGCCTGATGTGGGACCTTTGCAGACTGATCTGGTGGGTGGTCGTTGACCTGTTCCGACCGAGAGCAAAGCTTGAGGCGGAGATCCTGGTGCTGCGCCAGCAGATCAACGTCCTGCGGCGGACCGCGCCAAAGAGGCTTCTGCTTAGCAGCATCGACCGATTGATATTCGTCGGCCTTTATCGGCTGTTCCCCGATGTTCGCGGCGCGCTGGCGATCGTCAAGCCGGATACCGTGATCCGTTGGCACCGCGCAGGGTTCAGCGCCTGTTGGCGCTGGAAATCGAGAACCCGCGGGGGGCGGCCAAAGGTGCCGCCGGAGATACGCCAGTTGATCCGTGACATGAGCCTTGCCAACCCCCTATGGGGTGCACCGCGGATCCACGGCGAACTGCTCAAGCTCGGCATCGATGTCGGGCAGACGAGTGTAGCCAAGTACATGGCGCGGCGGAGGCGCCCGCCGTCCCAGGGCTGGACGACCTTTCTGCGCAACCATGCCGACGGGATCGTCGCGATGGATCTTTTCGTGGTGCCGACGATTTCGTTCCGGCTTCTGTATGGCTTGCTGATCCTGCGCCACGATCGGCGCCGGATCTTATGGCTGGGGGCCACCGCGCACCCAACCGCTGAGTGGATCGCCCACCAGCTCACTGAGGCATGCGGCTGGGAGA
>WNGE01004624.1_pt1 | contig 29522 bp, 22 predicted proteins | sample 5400651 | NCBI WGS metagenome assembly WNGE01 (sample SAMN13153370, study PRJNA577476) | soil metagenome | isolation source: 60 cm soil or saprolite under grassland replicate 2 | place: USA:California | collected 2016-06-15
ACCCGCATCTTGACAGGAGGAGAAGTGAAATTCCTCCAGATTTGACCATGACAAAGATCACGGGTTGGGGAACGAAGACGTGTCGCGCGATGAGCACACGTTCGTTGGGAGATGAGGCACAGGAGCGTTTCCTGCGATAACCACTGTTCTGCAGAGAACAGGGACGAGAGGCAAGCTTCCATTCCTCAAGTATCGGTGCTGTCATCACCCCGGTTTCGCCTCCGGTCTCCGATGTCGCAGTGGTGCTCACTGCCGCTCGATGAGAAGGTCGAGAGCGCACCAGGTGATATCCGCGCTTTTTTCCAGTCAGGAGCCTTGTTGCGTTTCTTGCTCACCGACTGGAGGTGGTGCCACGATATGCTACAGAGGCATTGCCTAAAAGTGGATAAAATCGCAAGTTCTCATATCATCGCTAAGTTGATAGCTGGCGCAGTGGCTCCGCTATAGTAGTGTATCCATAGAATCACTGAGAGAGTCCCGCTTATTCATATATGTGAAGCAAGCGGGGCTCTTTTTTTATTCTTTGCGCAGCAATGCATGGTATACTATTGAGCAGGAATAGAACACGCTGAGAGTATGGCACCCGACTAACAGGAAGCAGGATAAGCATGCTCAATACTACTGCATCACAGGTGGTCAATAACTCGAAGTTTTCCCGCAGCTTCGTCAGACCACGCTACGACAGCTATTGCTTTTCTAACATCCCTGGCACGATCGAATTTCTCCTTACCGGCAAAGGACAGAGTGCACTCCCGCTAGATGTTCTAGGTGATCTGCCCACAAAGTATGACAAAGTCGTTCTCTTTTTCATCGATGCCTTTGGGTGGCGCTTCTTTCAACGTTATGCCGAAAGATTTGGCTTCCTGAAGATGGTTCTTGCGCAAGGGGTTGCTTCAAAAATGACCTCGCAGTTTCCGTCAACAACCGCCGCGCATGTGACTTGCATTCATACTGGACTTCCTGTCGGGCAAAGCGGCGTCTACGAATGGAGCTATTACGAACCCCTGCTCGATGAGATTATCTCTCCGTTACTCTTCTCCTACGCAGGCGATAAAACTGCACGCGATACTATTAAAAGATCTACCTCACTTCCCGTCGAAGCATTTTTCCCCAGGCAGACGTTCTATCAGACATTGCAGAAACAAGGGATCGTTTCGCACGTGTTGCAATATCGCGCTTACACACCTTCGACCTTCTCAAGTGTTGTCTACCGTGGGGCACAGGTTCATCCTTATGACACGCTGCAAAGTGCATTCACGTACCTGAACGAACTCCTGACAACTCCCGGCAATACGCCTGCATATTATTTCCTTTACTTCGACCGCATCGATGTCGCCTGCCACCATCATGGACCGTATAGCAGACAGCTTGAGGAGACGGTAGAGAACTGCATGACAATGATAGAGCAGCTTTTTTATAAGAACGTGCGCGGCAAAATCGGCAATGCATTGCTTATGCTGACAGCCGATCATGGTCAGATTGAGGTTGATCCGCAGCTTACCTGGTATCTGAACAAACAGGCACCAGGCTTCACACGCTATCTGCAAACCAACAAAAAGGGGACAGTACTCGTTCCTGCCGGTTCGCCTAGAGACATGTTTTTGCATGTTAAAAAGGAATATATTGACACCGCAATTGCCGAACTACGGCAGCGTCTCGCAGGCAAAGCAGAGGTGTACCGTACCCAGGAATTGATAGAGCAGCACTTTTTTGGCTTACAGGAGCCCTCAGCGGTATTCTTGAACAGAGTGGGCAACGTTGTGATTCTCCCTTACAAGAATGAAACCGTCTGGTGGTATGAAGATAGTAAATTTGATATGCATTTCCTGGGCCATCACGGTGGGTTGCTGCCTGAAGAAATGGAGATCCCTTTGCTGATCCTGCCACTCTCCCCGTAGAGGCATGCCTCTACGAACCTACCCCTGGGGGTAGGTGCTGACCTTTGGGGCTTTAGCCCCCCACAAGCCATCCTTTTTAAAGGTTGGTAAGGGATTTTGGGCTTTAGCCCTTGCAGTGCATGCCACTCTATGGTAGGCTGGATCGATGGAAAAGACGCGACGGAAGAAGCCAGCAGAGCCGAAAAAAGAAAAAGAACCACGAGAGAAGACGCCAACCTTTTTGGTAGAACTCCCTCTGGTTACGAACGAAGGAGAGGCCAAACGCATCAGAGCACACTTGGAAGCGGGTCGGCAACTCTATAATGCGGTGCTCTCTGAAGGCAACCAACGTCTCAAGCGCATGCGTGCTTCCAAAGCGTGGCAGGATGCGCGGGCCATCCCCCAGACCCAGAAAGCAGAACGCCGCACCGCCTTTTCCGCCCTCCGCACGCAGTACGGCTTTTCCGACTATGCCCTCCAAGCGGTTGCGATCACGTTGCGTGCCGATTGGATCGCCGATCACCTGGATGCACCCCTTACGCAGAAGCTCGGCACCCGTGTGTATCAGGCTCTCAACCGCGTCTGTCTGGGAAAAGCACGTCGTGTCCGATTCAAGAGCAGAGGACACGGCTTTTCCAGTCTCGAAAACAAGCGCAACGATACGGGGCTGCGTTTTGTTCTCCAAAAACCGGAAGAAGGGAAGCAAGGCTTCCTGCTTTGGAAAGACGATGCCATCGAAGCCATCATTGATTGGGATGATCCGGTCATTGCACATGCGCTGCGCCATCGCATCAAATATGCGAGGATCATCCAGAGGAAAGCCAGCAGTCCACAAGCAGAAGGCGCGGATTCCCAGGGATACCGCTACTCGGTGCAACTCTCCCTGGAAGGTCTTCCTCACACAAAGCTCGAGCACAAGGTCGGCAAAAATGTGGTGGGCATGGACCTCGGACCATCGACCATTGCCAGTGTGCCACGAGAAGGGGAAGCTCAGCTTTCCGTCTTTTGCGAGGAGATCGCTCATGAGACCAAACCGATTCGTCGTCTGCAACGCAAGATGGACCGACAGAGAAGAGCCGCTAACCCCGATAACTACGATGAAAAAGGGCGGATCAAACAGGGGAAACGGCTGCACTGGAAAAACAGTAAAAGCTATCAAAAAACGCGAGCACGCAAAGCGACCAAAGAACGGAAACTGGCTGCTCACCGCAAGAGCCTGCATGGGAAGATGGCCCATGCTATTGTAGCTCTTGGTAATACCATTCACATTGAAAAAATTTCCTACAAGGCATGGCAGAAGAATTTCGGCAAAAGCGTGGGAATGAGAGCACCAGGGATGTTTATCGAACATTTGAGGCGCATCGTTGTAAGTACGGGCGGCACCCTGCTCGAATTCTCCACACAGAAGACCAGATTCAGCCAATTCTGTCATGGGTGCGGAAAGTACAAGAAGAAGTCCCTGAGTGTTCGTGTCCATTCCTGCAAGTGTGGCATTGGACCCGTTCAGCGCGACCTCTATTCGGCCTTTCTTGCCGCCTTCCTTGAGCCAAAAATGCTCTCTTCCCCTCGTGGGCCTGGGTGTGCAGAGAGTGCTGGTCCTCGTGGCCTGTACTGGAAGCACGCCTGGGATGGTGTGGAAACGCGCCTACAGGCTGCCCACGATGTGGTCAAACAACGTGCGAATGAAGGGCAGTCGTTGCCCAGAAGCATGGGCGTTCCCCGTGCCAGAGCGCGTCAGCCCGAAAGTCTGTCCGAAGCCCTCTTAGAGCCACCTCTCGTGTTTCGGCACGACCGTGTGGAAGCGGAGAAGCACCGAACAGAACCCACTGGGCTTTAGCCCACGTGGAGTTTCAGGGCGTGAGTCAGTCATCGCTCTGGATTGCTAAGAGGCCGATGATGGCCCCACCCAGGACGGTGAAGCCCAGGCATATGAATGCCATGATAGACGCGACCGCTATTAATTCGCTTCCTTTTGAGGCGAAAAAACTGAGCCCCTGAGCGAGAGTGCTCCAATAGTGTCCCCAGGGGAGTGCAAAGGTGCGCCAGAGCATCTCCCATACGAAACAGGCAAATGCGGAGAATAGCGTATCTATGCAGCCGAAACAGACTCCATAAAGCACACCCTTTGTAGTTGAAACCAGCACTCTATGCCGAAACCAGAGCGCGACACAGGGACCGACGATCAGGCCGGGCAAAAGAGCCCTTACCAGCAGCAAGGCGTCAGACAGGTTACGATTTTGCCCATATGCCATGATTGCGAACAAGAGGCACACCAGAACATTCAGGGCCAGCGCCTGCTTTGTCCACCTGTCTTTGTATATTCTACCAATAGCAGGTTGCGGGACCGGGGTGACTGGTAACTGCACATTGTTCGGAGGATAGGTCGCAGGCCGGGCAGACACCTGCTGAAAATTTGCTGCAGGAGCTGGGGTAACAGGCACAGCCACCGCAGGCGGTCCTGCCAGCAAAGGACGATGAGTCATATAATCTGCCTGCGGAACAGAGTGAACCTGCGGCAGCGATTGTACGGATGGAATGGCCTGGTTGCGCAAAACTTCCCAGGAGACATCCAGCGTTGTGTCCAGCATAGCCGCTTTCAGGTCGGAAGCAAACATGCTTAGCGAGGGATAGCGCCCATGTGGATCCTTGGCCAGGGCACGTTGCAATACCATGCTGACCTCCATAGACAGGTCGGGACGGCACGCACGTAGAGAACGAGGCGCTATATGGCGATGCAGATGAGACCAGGCGTGCATATTAGTATTGCCAGTATGCGGCCAGAGATAGTCTCCAGTGAGCAGGTAAAAACAGGTCACCGCCAGGGCATACTGGTCGGAGTAGCGACCGGGGCGGCATTCCCAGACCTCTGGAGCCATAAATGCTGGCGACCCTGCCATAGTAATACTTAGATGCGACTCCTCGGCGTTGATCAGTGAGGAGACACCAAAATCGGAGAGCAAGACATGCGATCCCATCAAGAGAAGATTGGCAGGTTTTACATCGCGATGCAGCACGCCGCGTTCATGCGCATACGAGAGCGCAGCGGCTGCCTCCTCAATAATGGGCAGGACACGGTCGATAGACCAGGGTCGCCTGCCCTCACGTAAGAAGACCTCATCCAATGATCCCTGCCCGGCATAAGGTAAGACCAGGTAAGGGGTGTATGGAGCATTATTTAATCTGCGCTCGTGTATAACACCATAGCCATAGATCGGAAGAATAGACGGGTGCTTCAGAGAAGTCAGGAGTGCGGCCTCGCGTTGGAAATCATCCACGTTTGCACGTGAGCTTATCGACTGGAAAACTTTGAGAACCACCTTGCGGTTATTCAATGAGTGCGCCAGGTATATAACACTTGAACTCCCTCGCCTGATATATGAGACGATAACATAGTCATCAATGCGCACTCCAGCGACCAGACTTTCACAGGCGGTACACCATATTATTCCAGTAGCATTTATATGTTTATTTATACAACAGAGTGGCATAGTTCGCTCCAATAGAAACCATAATAAGGATAAGAGGAGTTTCTTGATAGACGAAGCCAACGCATAATTTTAGGATAGAGATGTGATATGCTCAGGACAGAGAACGCGATTTACTCGTAACGTAGGACTTCCAGGGGACGGACGCGGACAGCTCCCCAGGCGACGAGGGCGGCGGTAAGCATAGCTAGCAAGACTGAGCCACCGACGAGAATGAAGGGTATGTAGTCACTAACGCCAAAATCGGCATGGAAGACGTAGTTGCCAAGCAGAGTTGTTGCCAGGACAATCAAGATCATGGCGAGCAAGGCACCCGTTCCACCAACGAGACCATTCTCGATCAGGACTTCACTGAGGATCGAACCTCGGGTGTAGCCGACTGATTTGAGAATGCCGAGTTCGCGTCGGCGCTCCAGCATGGCCAGGGCGACGGCGTTGGCGATGATGATGATACCCGCGAGCAACGAGAGCGAAGCAATTGTCGTGAGCGTCAGCAGAACATCATTGAGCAACTGGTTAATGAAGGCCGTGAGATTCGCCAGACTGAAGACGAAAGCATGCGGGACAGTATTACCAATTGCATCGAGAGCGCTATTGAGCCTGTCAGGATCGATCTTCATATAGAAGATCGATTGCTCAATACCTGCCGGGCTGAGTCCACGCACGGTATCTCTTGTACCCAGGATCGGGTCCAGGCCGCTGCCAAAGCCCGTAGGCTTATAGATACCAACAACGGTGATGGTCCTGAAGTCCAGGCGGTCTACGCTCGTCAGCGTGATTTTGTCGCCGATTTTTAAATGCAGGGGGTCCAGAGTCGCCAACTGGAAGGAGATCAAGGCATGATCGGTACCAGCATCCCGGGCATTGAGATTGCGACCGGCGGTGATTTTCAAAAACCGCGTGTTGGGAAACTGGTTATTACCCACATCGAAGCCCTCAACGCCACTCAGAAAGTACAGCACACCTCTGCGTCCCAGCGATGTGGTTGAGGGATCAGCTTTGGAACCGGTCGGCAAGAGCGTCTGAATCGGCTGATTGTTAATACTAACAGGAGCCGTAGAAGCAAGCGTATGGCGCTGATAGCTGGAGAGTCCAGGTAACGAAGAGAGCTTATTTTGCAGATTCGTTGTATCGTTGCTCGTCGTAATCGAGACGACGTTATAGTTCAGCGCGTTGGCAATGAGATCATTGACCTGGGCGCGCAGGTCCTGTCCCAGCACCAGGATGAGACCGATGGTGAAGATGCCAACAAACAGCGCCAGCATGGTGGTTGTGGTACGCGCTCGCTGCCGATCCAGGTTGCGTAAGGCCATCCTGGTCACAGACTTGCCGCTACGAGGCAGCAACATGACGATCAGACCCAGCAAAGAGATCACCATGAGCAGGACACCCAGCGTCGGCTGGTACAGGTAGAGCAGCACCGAGAGCGCAATACCTATCAGTACAACAGCCAGGTAGCCAGGATTGAAGCGCTCAGGGACAGGCAGCTTGCTCAGGATCAGGATTACCAGGCCGAAGAACAGGCTGAGCAAGCCCAGGAAGATGAATGCACCATAGACTGAGACGACGCCCAGGAAAACATCATTATTCAGGATAAAGATAGCCAGCCCGCAGAATAATACGGAGAGCAGCATCAGCAAGCCAATGGTCAGCGCGATACTGCTGGCACCACGCCCCTCCGGCAGGTCTCGGATCACGTTCAAAGGACGGATATTCGCCGCCTGTACAATTGGTAAGAGACCAAAGATGAGAGCAGTCACAAGGCCGATTACGACGCCACCACCGATAGTTACTGGATCAAGCACAAACGGGATAGTCAGATCAAAGGTCTGCTGCACGAGGTTGCGCACCAGGTAACTGACCCCTATCGCTGCAGCAGCTCCGACGATACCGCCAACCAGCCCCAGGAGACTGGCTTCCAGGCCGAAGAGTAAATAGAGATCGAAGCGGCGGTATCCCGTCGTTTTGAGCATAGCGATCTCGGTCTTGCGGCGTGAGAGCAGGACCTGCATGGTGTTGACGATACCGACGCCACCGATAAGGAGAGCAAGCAGGCCGGCAATCTCCAGGAATTTGCGGATATTGTCAATAGTATCTTTCTGCTGCTGCAAAGCATCTTGCGCTGTTTGCGTTGAAGCAATCGGGAAATCGGCTTGAATCTGCTTTACGGCAGGAGCAACATGAGCCTGGTCAGCGGTCGTCACATCGATAGTATCGTACAGGAGTGTACCGGGAACCGCTGCTTTATAATCGTTTATTGAGAGCAGGACAACACTTCCCGATTGTACCAGAACGCCTGATGCAGACACAATTCCCACCAGTTTAGCATGAATGGTATGCATGGTACGATCGCTTGCTGCAACCGAGATATCAAAGGTAGCGCCAACCTTCTTCTTATACTGATCAATGAACGGCTGGCTGGCAATCACCTGGTCATTTTTGAGCAGATCAGAGACCGTCCCACTTTTGGGATTGGTAAATGTAGGCGGCGTCACGATAGGATAGTTGTTCGGATCAACCACACGGACGGTAAAGGTCTGACGCAATGAGCTTCTGGTGCCAGCACCAGGAGTTGAGCCCTGCGCGTTGATGACAGCGGTGTAGTTAGAAATCGTGCCGTTCTTCTTGAGATTATCAAAGGCAGGCAAGTCGCTCTGCTTAAATGGCTGATTGCGCGAGGTCACAGCGATATCACCGCCGTTGGCATCGCGTACATTGCCATTAAAAGCATTGTTGATCATCAGACCGACCAGTTGCAAGGCGACAATCGCCATTACGCCGACCGCAACGCAGAAGATAGCCAGCAGCGTGCGTTGACCACCACGAAAGAGCGAACGAGTGGTATAGTTGAGGTAGATTGAGGCTTTCACTTGATGGTGCTCCCATTAGTTGCATCGGCAATCAAACCGTCAACGATGCGAATGGCCTGATCAGCATGCGAGGCGACCACAGAATCATGCGTAGCGATAATAAATGTTTTGCCGGTACGTTCACGTAGGGACGAGATGAGTTGTAGCAGATTCTCGCCATTTTTGGCGTCGAGATTGCCCGTCGGCTCGTCTGCGATGACGATAGCGGGATCGGTTGAGAGGGCACGCGCGATGGCAACCCGCTGCTGCTCTCCACCTGAAAGCTGATTGGGACGGTGAGTCAGACGATGTGAGAGTCCGACCAGTTCAAGGAGTTCTCTGGCACGCGAGGAAGGTGAACCTGTGTGCTTGCCAACGTAGAGCGGAACCTCCACATTTTCTTGCGCCGTAAGCGTGGGGATCAGGTTATAGGCCTGGAAGACCATACCAATTTTATTGTTGCGTACCACAGCCAATCGGCCTTCGGTCATCTTTGTGATATCTACGTCGTCAATCAAGACCTGGCCACTGGTCGGATTATCCAGGCCCGCGATAATGCCAAGAAGAGTACTCTTACCCGAACCGGAAGGCCCCACTATCGAGACAAACTCGCCGCTCAAAATCTGGAAGCTGATGCCCTTAAGAATATCTATACGCTCGCGGCCTAGCGGCAGGCTTTTGGTAATATCGCGCACATCCATTACCACTTTACGTGCAGAGGATTGCGAAGCAAGTTGCCCATCCTGCATACTCTGTACGGTTTTTGTATCATCCATAGACGTGGGGCTCCTTTGTCGTCTGTGAAAAAGATAGAAATCGATATATCGCTTTTATTATACGACGCGACGCACCAATATAGCAGGTTAGGAGGAGAAAAGTTGATATATCAGCATTAGATAGCGACTGATGGCACTGAAGCAAACAGTCTCTCTCTAGTATAGTTACGTCTTCTATAGGAGTTACGTGTCAGGTTGAGATGGGTTGTATGAATGGCACTCCCGATACACGTCCTCTCATGCTGCCTGAGTCAATGAGGCTTGCCAGACTCCCTGTGGCGTCCAACGATGAGCCACGCAAGGGCTGCCAGGAGGCCGATCGCCGAGAGTATGGCACCGATATGCACAGATAACGGGGCGTAAGTATAGTTCAGTTTATGCATCCCCGGACCAACTTTGATGGCAGGCAGTACTCCAGCGATGAGCCGGACCCCCGCGGGATGGTCGTCCAGGTTGGCGATCCAACCTAGAAACGCTGGCGTGGCGATAACGAAATATGCTTCTGTACTGGTGGAAAAGATAAATGTATTCTGCTCGGAAGCCTGCGTGACCGCGCGCACAATGCCGTCGAGCCGCTGGATCTGGTCAAGCGATGGTGGATTACCCTCCGATCCTGGGCTAACGAGGTAGCCAGGGCCAGCATCAACTGTGTTTTTATAGATCAGCGTACCGTCCGCCTCTCCCACCTGCACGAGACGAGGGTCAGTCAGCGGCCTCCGCGATACTACTACACTCACATGCATCAAACCAAGCAACCTGGCATCTGGTTTGACTGAAGGCGAATCATAGGATGGAACCTGGAGCTGGTAGCCGTGAGAGGGTGCACCGCCAGCTTGCTGCATATAGGAGACGTAAGACGCGATCAAGAGCGGATTCCAGCCATCAGCAAGGCGCATTTGTTGTTGCACCGCGCTCACTTGTAAGATATTTTCCTGCACGCCGTATATCCGTCCAGAGCCAGCTAGCCGTGCTACCGTGCCTGCCAGCGCGGAAGGCGTAGTGGCCACGCGCACATCGTCGGAGCGGACGTACCCGGCATCCGTTACGACGAGTGTGAGCGCAACGATAAAGACAATAAGGATACCAGCAGAGACTGTTCCGCGAAACGACACCCGCCGGACACTATGGAGCAGTGACTCAGTACCAAGCCCGGCAAGTAAGGCGATCGGCACAAGCGCGACAAACCAGATGCGAGCGAGGCCCCGAAAGCGATCAAGTTCGGGCAGGATCTTCGCGGCGAGTAAGTAGAACGGCGAGGAGTTCCCACGGTAATACAGGGCGCGGCTGCTGGTCGATCAGCGCATGGAGAAAGTCCTGTAACGGATAGAAGTCCGCGGAACTTACCGAGAACTGGCGCGTTGAGAGAGCCGTAAACTCAAACAGTGGCAACAACTGCACCCCCGCAAGCAGAACACCGATCACTCCAGCCGCTACCAACCCTGCGAGCGACGAGAACAGCGTCCGCCGACTCTCAAGCTTCCAACGTTTCACGAGAAACCAGACTGCCAGTCCGGCAGTCATCAACAGACCGTAGTACGCCATTTGTGGATGCCCGGCCAGCAATGTCAGTGCGAGGCAAATCCCGAGTAGCACACCCCGGCGACGCGGCTCTCGCACTGTCGCCCAGCAGGCCAGAGCGAGCCAGGGGAACCAGGCTACGGTCTGGAGGATGGTCACATGTCCTGCGCCAAGGTGGCTGATCAGCCTTGGAGTCGCCATGTAACTCACTGCGGCCACAAGCGCGGGGAAACGCGATAATCCAAACGCACGACGTGCCAGGAGTAGCATCCCCAAACCAGCAAACACCAGATGTCCCATGATGAGTACGAGGTAGTAGTTACGCAGTGAGAGGAAGTGAACCAGGTGCGTCGGTGGGTAGAAAAGCGCGGCCAGCGGATCGGCGGCCAACGGCTGACCACCGCCGTAGTAAGGGTTCCAGAGCGGCAAGCGATGCTCCTCTACAAAGGTACGTTGGATCAAGAGTGCAGTGGGCCAGTGGCTGATCATCAGATCACTGCGTGGCCCACTCGCGGGCAACTGATTCGGTATAATGGGCGCGGGCAGAAGGAGCGCGATTGCGACTACGACGAGAGTGGTCAGTTGGCCTACTACTGGCAATCGGGGTATCAGGCTCACTCGCCAGTATCGGCATCTCACTTCTTGCTCTTTGTCCATTCTTTCGCCCCTCATCATGTAATTCTACTAATTTTAATGCTTCGATGTATTCCGCATTCGCCTGTTCATATGTTCAGAACTGACTGCCAATGCGTTACCATTAAAGACGAGTAGATCGAGTCTAAATAACAGAAAATTCACTGAGAGAACAAACAAGCTATAGATATTGGAGCATGCTTTCATGCGTATGCCGTTACAGGCAATGTGTGATTATTAATAAGGCTGATATCGAAAACAAAAGAGCATCAGTATTCTTAGCACAACGCTTGCAATTACCTTGACGCGTCATCCACTTTTGGCACTAAATAATACATAGTTCTAGCAGAAAAGAGGGAAGACTTTGAGTTGGCACATCCCCAATATTATGATGCTGGCTGCCGACAGGCTTACTCAGTTCCTCTACTGGTCTACTAAAGGGCGACTGGGTGAAAGGCAGTTAAGCTATTCGGTCCTTCTGCTTCATACGATTGGACGCAAAACAGGGAAAAGACGCACCCATGCTCTATTGTATTTCCGCGCTGGAGATAACCTGGTTGTTTGCGCGTCGAACAATGGCTCTGACAGGCTTCCTGCCCGGTATCTGAACTTGCAGGCGCATCCACGTGTCTGGATTCAACATGGACGAAGGCAACGGGAAGTTTTGGCAGAGACGAGGTACATTGCGTTGACCCGTAGAGGCATGCCTTGCGTCTGCCTCGTGGGTGGGCAGAGACGAGGTACTCATCGGGATATACAAAGAACGGCAACTATGCTATACTGCACGGTAATTATGATGGCGCTTATGCGTCCTGTTTATAGGACGTTATTTATCGCGCTCACCGAAAAATAGCAGTCATAGGACATTTTTCAAGCGTATTCAAACGTATTATAAACAGCATTAAGTGAGAGGGACAGCAATTATGCGTCGAGGAACACTCCCATTCCTCTTGTTGATTATTGTGATAGGTCTGGGCGCGGCATATGTCGTCTTCTGGCCCAATGCGGGCAGCAATGGGAAGCCTTATCTTGGCATCCCCAACCCCTTTACTATCCATAAGGGCCTCGATCTGCAAGGCGGCATTAGCGTCCTGTTGGCGCCTGAAGCGGGACAGCATCCGTCCGACGCAGTCATGGAAGCAGCACGCACACAGATCGAACAACGCGTCAACAGTGGCCTGGCAGTTAGCGAGCCAAGTATTCGCGTACAAAGTACTGGTGGCACGCCAAGTATCTTAGTTGAGCTACCAGGCTTTAACAGTGGTAACGAGCAGCAAGCAATCAATACGCTGCTTAAAACAGGAAAGCTTGAATTCTGGGACACGGGTACAACCAGCGTACCAGAAGGTTCCCAATTCGATCCCAAGCAATATCCACAAACCATTCCTAACCCGAATAAAGCACTCTTCACTGGAGCCGATCTTGATCCCAACAGTCTGAGTGTGGGACAGGACCAGCAGACGGCCAACTACGTCATCAACTTCGCTATGAAAGGCGCGGCTTTTGGAGAGTTGAGTAGCTACACAGCCAATCACGTCGGCAATTATCTCACCATCACGCTCGACAGAGTAGTTGTTTCGTCACCAGTCATTCAGTCACAACTCCCCGGTACCGGACAGATCACCGGTCGCTTCACACTGGCCTCGGCGACCCAACTGGTGAATGTGCTGAAGTACGGTGCATTGCCTGTCTCCTTGCATATTGAAAGCCAGCAAACCGTTGGAGCAACCCTTGGACAGGATTCCATCGATAGGAGCTTGCTTGCAGCCGAGATTGGAATTGGCATCGTTATCCTGTTCATGTTGCTCTACTATCGCTTGCCTGGCTTCCTGGCGGCTTGCGCGCTCGTTCTGTATGCGCTCTTCGTCTTCGCCATCTTCAAGCTGTTAAGTGTTACATTGACACTGGCGGGTATCACAGGCTTCATCCTCTCGATTGGAATGGCAGTGGACGCAAACATACTGATATTCGAGCGCATCAAAGAAGAGTTACGAGCGGGACGCCTGCTCGCATCAGCTATTGATGTAGGTTGGAAACGCGCCTGGCCTTCAATTCGCGACTCGAATATCTCGACGCTCATCACCTGCGCTGTGCTGTACGGGTTCGGCAGCAACTTCGGCGCGACGATCATCGTTGGTTTCGCCACGACCCTGTTCATTGGCGTCGTCATCAGTATGTTCACCGCCGTCGTCGTCACACGCACCTTCCTGAACCTGCTTGTACCGACAGGCGTAATCAATCATCCCGCGTTCTTTGGACTTCCTGCCGGCTCCATTGCCACCGCGTCCGTGGGACGACGGAATAGCACGGTTTAGAGGAGGATGTTGTGTTTAATCTGATCAAATATCGTTATCTGTTCCTGATCATCTCGCTGGCGATCATCGTTCCCGGTACGATCTCGCTGGTATGGCACCGTCTCGATGTTGGCATCGACTTCAAGGGTGGTGGCAACATGCAACTGGTACCGCAGCAGACGTTAAGCGCGGTTCAGCTCACAGAAGCGCTACAGCCGATGAAGCTGGGCGATCTGCAGGTCATTCCAGGCACAAATCCCACGCTCGATGCGAAGAAAACTATCTGGGTACGCTTGAATACACAGGTAGATTCGAATGTTACTAAGACCATTACCACAGCTATCCAGAATAAATATGGCTCAAAGACAACGGTTCTCTCCTACGATATTCCTGTTTCGGGCGGCAAGACATACACAATCGTCGTCATGAGCAACTTCACGAACGAGCCAACTGTGAGCGATATCAAGACTACCCTGGGCAAGCTGCCGAATACAACCCCACCTGGTAGCAACCCGGTGACTGCAACGCCTACACCAGCGCCGACAGCCAAAGCCACAAGCACACCAGCGGCCAAAGCAACGGCAACGAGTAAGGCAACACCTACACCGGCAGCAACACCAACAACGACAGCTAACCCGAATGCCAACATTTCAGTCAGCATCGAAGATGTGAAACAGGGTACAACAAATCAGACGCTCAACATAAGCACAACCACACTGCTGAAGAACAGCGATTTCTCCACTGTGCAAGCCAACATCTTGCAAAAAGGTGGACCTTATGTACAGCTAGTCTCCAACTCGGAAGTCGGGCCCGCCGTCGCGCAGCAGACAACTGAGTATGCGATCCTGGCTGTTCTGGCGGCCTCGCTCTTCATCCTGGCGTATATCTGGTTCTCGTTCCGCAAGATCCCCAAGGCCTATCGCTATGGTGCCTGCGCTATCATCGCCATGATCCATGACGTACTGGTAGTAGTCGGTATCTTCTCGATCCTTGGCTGGTTGTTCGGCGTCCAGATCGACGCGCTGTTTATCACGGCGCTGCTGACGGTCGTCGGTTTCTCGGTGCACGACACAATCGTGGTGTTTGACCGCGTACGCGAGAACTTGCAGCGACGTACTTCCGAGAGCTTCGAGGAAGTTGTGAACGCCAGCCTGGTACAGACCATGGCCCGTTCATTGAATACCTCACTCACCGTGCTCTTCACGTTGCTGACCCTGACCCTCTTCACTGGATCAGGGAGCGTGCACAACTTCACCCTGGCTCTGCTGATCGGTATCTTCAGTGGTACCTACTCCTCGATCTTCAATGCCAGCATGCTGCTGGTCATCTGGGACAAAGGCGAGCTTGGCTTTAATCACCTCGGTGGTGGTCGTGAGCAGGTTACTGGCAAAGGCGAACGTCAGCGTGAACTGGTACGTGCGCGTGGATAATATAAAGATTGCCAGCTTTTCAGGCTAATTGTTCCAGGGCGACTGCGAGGGTCGCTCCTACAATGAAACGCAATAGCAGCAGAGATCGTAGTCATTGTAGGAGTGACCCTCGCAGTCGCCCTGGCTGCGTTCATAGTATCTTCATCCATTCATACTTATCTTCGCTTGACAAATCAGAAATATAAGGACAGACGATGCTAATAGGACTAGATCACATCATTATTGGTGTCAATAATTTAGAGCAGGCGGCACGGACCTTCAGTGAGAAGTTGGGCCTGGTAGTGAGTGGCGGCGGGACGCATCCCAGCGGAGGGACGGCTAACCGCATTATTGTAATTGGCGATACCTACATTGAACTGATCGCGGTGCGAAATCGTGACGAGGCACAACAGAGTATGCTGGAGCGCCTGGCTAAGGGTGAAGGCTACCTCAACTTTGTACTCGCCAGCGACGATATCCAGGCAGACAGCGCTGAGATGCAGAAGCGTGGCGTAAAGATCGTTGGACCAGGTGCAGGCGCCCTGACCAGTGCAGGTGGGCGCACCAGAGGTTGGAAGCGTACCAATGTGGAGCGACCAGATCTCACCCAACACTATCCATTTCTTATTCAGCATGATAGTACAGGCGAAGAACGGCGTTCCCGCCTTGCTGGCTGGAGGACACCGCCCGAACATCCACTTGGCGCGACCAAAGTATTGAGTGCCACAATTGCAGTAGAAGACCTGGGTGAAGCCACAGAACGTTTCCAGCACATCTACGGCATCCAGGCGTCGGAGCAATTTTCGGGTGAAGTTGATTCATGGGATGCGATCCTGGTTTCATTTCTGTTACATGCCAGTCTGCAAAGTTTTGAGCTGGCAACACCGCTACCAACGATACTTGATCCTACTGATGGCGCTCAGTACATACCGGAACCTGGCGCACTTGCCTTTTACTTACAGCGTTTTGGTGAGAGTCTGTGTCGCATCACACTGGCGGTTGATAGCCTGGAAAGAGCGCGCGACTATCTGGATGAGCACGAAGTTGTATATACCTATCGAGAGGAGCCGCGATCGGTAATGTGGATTCACCCTGATCAGGCATGTGGAGCAGCACTGGTATTGCACGAGTTCACGCCTGAGATACCACCCGATTTCCCGCTCGTTCCCTGAAATACCACTATATAGCGAGATGACGTTCGGTAGGAACCCGAGGCAACAACATGGTGTGCGGATTGCTGCGGACGTTAGTCCTGAATAACGAGGCGGAGTTTGCGCTTGAAGGTTTTCTCAAAGAGATCAGCTTTGGCGTAGGCATGTTCAAGTTCCAGATCAAGATCAGCAAGGGGACGGACCCAGAGCAGAATAGTCCAGGCATCCTCAGTGCATAATCCGGGCTCGACTGCCAGACGCAGAACCCGACTATCATGATTGAAGTCAAGAGCATCCGCGATACGCAGGAGGGCAGCAAGGGCCGAGACACGCTTACGCGCGGAACGACTGAGCACGGCAAATTCCTTGTGATCGTTACTTGGTAATGCACGACGATGATAGCGAGCGATGCAGGCGATCTCGTAACGTTCTTCACCATTGAAGTCTGGCAGCTTTGTCTCGTTAATCAAGCGAAAAGAGTGTTTATGATGACGGCGGCTCTCTACCATCATCCCCGTATTGTGCAGAAAAGCAGCGCATTCAAGCAAACGCAACGCATGCACATCCAATGCATGTAAAGGTAGTGTCGCCTCGAACAACTGCGTGGAGAGACGCATTACCTGACGAGCATGAGGCCAGTCTTCTACCAGTAATCCTCCGCTGAAATGCAATTCCTCGCTCGTAGGCTCGGCATATTTCCACCAGCTCAATTCTTCAAGCGAATTTTGAGTCGTCATTTGCAGGTCCCTCCTTCAGGCCAGTCACTGCATATGTACACCTGTAGCATAAGATACAGCTACAACTTCCACTATTCCCATCGAATAAGTGGGATGCGCTGTCATACACTCCTCTCATCTAGTTATGCACCTACACCGATATAAAACTCAACTATTATATGTCCAAAACACCGAGAAGCTCATGGCGAAAGTCTCTGGCCTTAAGCTGATACCAATGTTGGCGGAAGGCATTATACTGATCAGCACGACGTTGATGCAGGTCTTGCAAGAGATTCTCCAGGCCACGCCGTTCATCAGCAGAAGGGGCAACAGCAGGATCTAGCAAATAAGCTACCATGGCAGGATTGATTACAAAGTCCGCCTTCTTTTTTAGCTGACGAGCATGAGCCAGCACATATTCGTAGCCGGTTCCACCGTCCTGAGCACCCAGGCAGAGACGAAGCAGCGCGATCATCACATCGGTATCATGCAGGTTACCAAGTTCCTCCTGAATCTGCTCAACTTCCTTCACGAGAGGAACAACGGACTCAGGCAGAGTCTCTGCAAATATTTCAAGCGTATAGCGCAGACGTTTTGCCGCAATACGCAAATTATGCAATTCTCGCACGTGGTAGGGATTATCGACGTACTGATCCCAATCATAGAGTTCATCGAGCCGCGTCTTTGCAATAATACGAGCGTTGTCACCTGCAGGTGCCTGCGCATTCAATCCCGTAATTGGTCTAGCTTTTACCATGATTGTTTTCCTTTGCAGGCAACGACGCGATCTGCTGCGCCAGTGTGTCATCATCCACAGTCTGTAAAAAAGCTTCTAGCGTCTCCTGATGCGCCTGGCGATAGGCACTCAGGCGAGCAATCAGCCACTGAACGCCGGGTCGTGATTCCTCTGGCACTTGCTCAAGTTGCTGCTGCAAATTGGCCACCATGACATCAGTATCACGTGCTTTGCCCAGGATATCGGCAATCTCCTTGACCCGCTTATAGACTTTCTTAAACTTTTTAGGATCGCAGGCCGACTCGTAAGCATCCAGAACAGCACGCAAGCGACGTGAGGCGACACGCATCTTATGCACAGCCTCGATATCCTCATGCTTGAGCACTTCCTCGCGCCACTCCAGCATTTTGTGTGTACGCTCCAGCAACAGGCGGTAGCCTGACTGAGCGAAGTTCTCGTCCTGCTCATCAATATGCTCTGCATCGGAGTTCTGATGAGCCTGTTTAGCAGTCGCGGCTTGCGCATCTCCTTTCAACTGCGGCAACCATCCATCTCCATAACGAGCATAAGCCAGCAGAACACCTTCACGGATACCATGGGTACTGACACGGATCTCGCTCAACTGCAGATTCACCATCAGGGCATTGATAATCAGAGCGCCTGCGGGCAAGATACGAGCGCGTTTGATCGGCTGATCATAGCGCTGACTGATCGTTTCGGCATCCAGGTCACTCAAAAGACCTTCGCAACGCACAATCTGCTCATACGTCAGACGCGTCTCTTGCTCGCTCAGACCAAGCGCACGACGTACCAGCAGTAATAACGAATTAGCGCTACCTCCAGTAGCAATCAGAGCGGGCAAGGGTTGTGGAATATGCATACCGGCGAAGTAGGTGCGTAAAAAGGTACGCGCAACATCCAGGTCTTCCTCGGATGGCGGATCGGAATGGAGATAGCGATCATGCAGCCAGCCAGAGCCAATCGGGACCGAGGTATGCCAGGTAATGTGTTTCTTTCTGGCCGTCACCAGTTCCATGCTACCACCGCCGAGGTCCAGTACACCGACCAGGGCGGGAGCCTGTGGATCTTTATAGAGTTCGTAGGTTGCGCCATAGAAGGTGAGGAGAGCCTCCACCTCGCCATCGATAATAGAGACATCAAGCCCGGTTTCACGCTTGATATCAGAGACGAACTGCTGACTATTCCGCGCTTTACGAATTGCTTCTGTTGCCACCAGTACAGGAGGCGTATTGGTAAAGCGAGCAGCTAACTCCTTATATCGGCACAGAGTAGCAATTGCATCATCTCGCTTCTGCGATGAAATCTCGCCCGTAGCAGTGACACTTTCACCGATACGCACCAGTTCTTGCTCATCGGCCAGAATATCCAGATCATCTGCCGTACACCTGGCAGCCACAATATGGATAGTATTGCTACCAATATCGATCGCAGCACGGATAGGCGCATCCTGATCTTGCATAAAAGACTCCAGCATTAGAAAACGGCATAGATGTATACCTATAATCGCCCTCTATTATAGCGCGATAGACCCTGCTATACCTCATGTAACAGGCAAAGTATGCCTCTTAAAATCATCCTTTTTGGGGTTATTATCTTTATTATATCACGAAGCAGGGGAGCAAGAAGCTTAACAAAAAAGAGAGAGATCTGACAATGAAGTGATGTGCAAAAAAATCAAATCAGAAAAGGTATTGACAAGTCGCAAGAGTTACGGTATCATAAACCACGTTCCACTAAAGGACGCATCCACGAGCCGAAATGGTGAAATTGGTAGACACGCAACGTTCAGGGCGTTGTGCCTTAACTGGCATGGGGGTTCGAGTCCCCCTTTCGGCACTTCCTTTCTCTCCACGTCTACAGCCGTCTATCCTGAGCTCAAATCTCCCACACTGTGTCTCTCCAGACCACTGTTTTTCACCTGCTGTCTCTCGTCTCTGCTGTCAGTTTTGCTGTCAACTGAGGGCGAAAGGAGGGAAAATGACATTGGTGTAAGCAAAGGTGAGAAGCGCGTTCGTTGAATGGCTTTTCTTTCTGATTGTGAAATAGATTGTGTTTAATGCGAAGAGATACATTTCTTTCGCGGCAAAGAGTGGAAGCATAACCTGAAACTGCTGTAGAGTTATGCTTTCATTCGTTTGTAATGGTCAGCGGTTTACAAATCCGTTTTCTCTCGTCTCCTCGGTGTTATGAATGTTTATTGTAAGCGTCATTGCAAAGAGGAATGTCTATAGAGATCAATCAAAAAGAGATGTATTATCACATATTACGTTAGCTTTCAAGCACAAATCAGGATGTTTCCTATCCTGATTTGTGTAGGTTCGTTAAGCGAAGCTGGAGATCTTCGGATGAGGCCCACATAGTGCCTTTTCAACGCTTACCGCGAACAATATATTAATAATCCCCCCGTTGCTCATACATAACAATCATTCAGACACTGGCTGCGTCTGACTTCATAAGTAATTCGGATGCCACCCATCTTCTTTTGTGATACACTCTCTCCGCAGCGATTTCGCTACCTGGAAAGGATGCAAGCAGTGCAGTTTGTTATGTTCTGTAGAGATTGCGCTCCTAAAGTACCAGCATCTATTCACTATATTATGATTAATACTCTCAAAACGTTTACGATCGTAGTGATATACTCTTCTCTTTAATTTTCAAGTAGCACTTTGTGAAGGACATATTCTCTCTTCATCATTCTTTAGTAGGAGTATCTTGATGACATTTCTGTTTATCGCAACTATTGGGCCTGTTCAGCCCTTCATTGCCAGTGCCCGCCGTACACGCGATCTCTATGTTGGTTCAACGTTGCTGAGCGAGTTGTCAAAAGCCGCCGCATATACAATCGCTCAGCAGGATGGAAGATCCCGTTTGATTTTCCCCGCTCCTTTGGATGAGGAGAAACTGCAGCCGGGTTCATTATTGAATGTCGCCAATAAGATTGTGGCCATTGTTCAGCACTCTACTAGACAAGAGGTAGAGAAGTTGGGCAAGCAGATTTACAAAGCTATCCAGGATCGACTCGATGATGTCAAAAAGAAAGCATTTGGTAACGTTGAGCTTGCGAACTCTGTAACAGCGAGCAGGCAGATTGAGCACTTGGTCGAATATTCTTGGGTCGCAGTCTCCTATACGCATGAGAGTGAGTATCCACAGGCGCGAGAACGAGCGGAGGCGATACTCGGCGCACGCAAACATACACATTTCTTTGGCGAGGTGACGTGGGGGAATGATGCACAGAAATCCTCCATTGATGGGCAGCGCGAGTGCGTGATTCCTCCCAGGTATTACCATAATCGTAAGGACCCGGAGAATAGCAAAAGACTATACAAAAATTATAAGGCAGGGCCGCACGAGCACCTCTCCGCGGTGGATTTGTTGAAGCGTCTCGCATGGCGCAATGACAATCAGGAAGATGTGCCAGAGTCATTGCCGCTGGTCCTCAGTACCTCCCATATTGCTGCAACTCCTTTCCTGGATCTCCTTGAAGATGCAGTAAAACCGATAAGTAATGGCGATAAAGAGAAGATCAAGAGCCTGTGGAATGAGTATATTGACCAGGTTGAAAAACTTGCACCATTCTCGATTGTAGAATACATTCGCGACCTACGGATGAAGCGATATGCTATCACAGAAAATGTTGATGGCGCTCTCCTTTTCAAAGAACGCCTCCTGGAAGATGTCACAGAGCGCAATAAATTGACCACCGTCAATCTGGCTCTGGATGCGTTTTTCAGCATCACAGATAAATATGTGGATAGTCTGCGCCCTTGTCCTTATTATGGCATCTTGCTTGCAGATGGCGATGGTATGGGGAAAGTGATCGAAGCGCAGACTGATCCGGAGCAGCATCAAGACCTCTCACGCAAACTGGCAGACTTTGCAGGTCAGATACGTGATATTGTCAATAAGACGCATCACGGTTCGCTGATCTACTCGGGGGGCGACGATGTGCTGGCGCTACTGCCTTTGCATACGGCTATTCCATGTGCGAAGGCATTATCTGAGACCTTCAAAAAGACGCTCGATACCTTCAAAGATAAAGATGGTAACTCCCCTACTCTCTCAGTGGGCATTGCCGTTGTTCATCATGTTTCTCTGCTAGAGGACGCGTTGGAACTGGCACGCGCTGCCGAGCGTTACGCGAAAGCATATCGTGGTAAACAGGATACTGAACACACAGTCATAGGAGACAAGAAAAAGCAGCTTGATAAGAATGCCCTGGCGATTATCGTCAAAAAGCGTGGTGGTGAGACGAATGAGATGGTCGTTTCATGGGATGATCAGGAGGCACGACTTCAGTTCCTGATCGATCTGTACAACGCCGACATTATTCCAGATGGCATGGCCTATGAATTGCGCACGATGATGGAGCGTCTACAAACCTCCCAACGCGATATGCAGGATGTGAAACTACAGGAAATCGTACAGTTCGAGGCAGCTCGTATTCTGCGCCGCAAGTTATATTTTTCACGTGATCGTGCGGCAAAAATGAGCGATTCTGGTATAGAGCAGAAGATATTCATGCTTTTAGAACGCAATCCGCCTCCACCGAAGATACGCGAGAAGCTCACAAAACCACAGGACCAGGCGCGCTTTCTCTTGCTCCAACAAATTGGTGTGCTGGAGCATGCAACCGACAGTTTTGAGGTCGTGAAGACACAGGAGATTACCTGGTTCGTCAATGCTTTGATTGTGGCACAGACATTTACTGAAGCGATCAAGCCAATGCAGGCGAAAGGAGATGTTGAATGAGCATCTGGATTATTGAACCGCACGAGCCGCTGATCTTTCGCGATGGACGCCCATTTAGCACCAATCCAGGTGCGAGCGCCAATTCGTTACCATTCCCGTTCCCCTCAACAACGACTGGTGGCGTACGCACACAGGCAGGACTGGATGAGCATGGCGTATTCACGAGTTCTTCAGAGGATGTATTGAAGCTTCATGTACGTGGTCCACTCCTGGTTCAGCTTTCTACGGACGACTCAAAGCTGGAATGGCTAGCACCTGCTCCCGCTGATGCGCTCCTGCTCAAGCCGGAGAAAGAGCAGCACGAACACGACGAGGGACCAGGTGAACAAAATAAAGTGAAAGCCGAGCTCAGACGACTGATTCCACTGAATGTGGGCGATGCATTGACGGACCTGGATGGACTCTCCAAACAGGCAGAATTTGATCCACCATTATCGCTCGTTGGCACAGTGCAACCGACGAAACAGAAACCCATGGACAGTTCCCAGGTGCCTGGATTCTGGCATTGGTCCTGCTTTGAGAAATGGCTGCTTGATCCATCAGCGAAGAAAACGATACAGAGCTGGGATGAAGTGGGTATTCATGGCCTGCCTGGCGAACAGCGTGTTCATATCACTTTTGATAAAGATCTGCATGCCGCACGAGATGAAGCACTGTTCGAGACCAATGGCAGAGAATTTACAGCCCGTGGCGAAGATCAACACAATCTGAACAGCGCACGTCAACTGGCTCTTGCCGTGATTGTTGGTGAGGATGCAAAGGATAACCGGGGAGAAAAACTCACACCTCACCCTGGCTTCGCCACGTTGGGAGGTGAGCGGCGCCTTGTCCATTGGCGGCGCAGTAGCGCAGAGTTGCTGAAATGTCCAGATGCTCTGATCGAACAGGTGGCAGATGAAGGCGCATGCCGTATTATTCTGCTCACACCCACATACTTCACACGAGGCTGTTATCCCGGACAAAAGGCATTTCAGCAATTGCCGCAAGATGTGAGACCACAGTTGAGAGCACTGGTCGTTGATCGTCCCCAGGTCGTCTCTGGTTGGGATCTTGCCCACAAGGCTGACAATGGCAGATCCAGGGGGAGACCGAAGCCAACGCGTCGCCTAGTACCTGCCGGGAGCGTTCTGTTCCTTAAGCTGGACGGGACTCCAGACACTATTAAGCGATGGGTAAAAGCGGCATGGTTGCAATGTATTGGCGACGACGAGCAGTATTGCAACGACGGCTTCGGACTGGCCGTTGTCGGCACGTGGGATGGAACGCCACAAGAGATGATGAGAGGGAGCAGGCATGAGTAAAAGAATACAACCAAAAGCGCCGCCAGCAGTCACGCCACAGCTACAAGAGCAGATCGTGACTCAAGAGCGCGAATATACCTTGATTACGCCGTTATTCGGTGGTGGTGCCATCGCAGGCGAGCGGGACGAAGTAACGGTCGTACGCGGTACCGAGATTCGTGGGCACCTGCGCTTCTGGTGGCGTGCCTGCTACGGCGGACGCTATAACACTGTCAAGGAGATGAAACAGGATGAGGATCGCATATGGGGCGCCGCAGCTCATTCTAAAAAAGATGAGAAGGAGAGAGCGGACGCAGAGCAGAAAAAGGGGAAGGAGGGAGAGAAGCCCAGGGAGACAACAGTACAGATTACGGTTGAGACTCTCAATGAAGGGGAACCGATAGGGCCTTTTAAGATTAAACCAGCCACCAGGAAGGCTAATAGCAAAAAAGGGGAACAACGTGATCAGAAGAATGGCGAAGAAAATTGGGACGATGAGTATAATCCTGCTTCAAAAGTTCCAGAATACGCAGCCTTTCCCCTTCAATTAACCAGCAATGAGCGAAAACAAGAAGAACGTCCTGAATCAAAACTTGTATATGACAACGTCAGTTTCATACTCACTATCTCATTCCCGCAAACCAGGCAAAAAGAGATTGCAGGTACACTCTGGGCATGGGAAACCTTTGGAGGTATCGGAGCACGTACTCGACGCGGTTTTGGAGCCATAAAGCTAAAAAAGGCCATACTTATTGAGCAAGAGACCAGGAGGCGCATTCAAATAGAGCATGTATTGCCCATTGCTACTGCTAAAGATGTAAGAGACTGGCTCACGAGGAAATTCTCAGATTTTGGTATTGAGAAGAAAGCTCCAGGTGGAGTTCCCTCTCTCAGTAAAGATATGCTCGAAGAGCATATTTACATTATGCCTTCCTTTTCAAGCCCACAGGGTGCCTGGAAGGCTCTCATTGATAAACTGCATACATTCCGCCAACCTGCAAAGGGGCGTAACAAGCAATGGCCAGATACAAAAGAAATTAGAAGGCTGAGAAATACCCAGAATGCATCGCCACAGCAGAGATATAAATTTCCCAAAGCGGTTCTAGGGCTTCCTATTGCGTTCCATTTCGCGGATAAGGGCAAAGACGCTGATTTAACGTTACAGGGCGCGAAAGAAGGGCATGATCGTCTTGCTAGTGCTCTCATTCTACGCCCACTCGCATGCCGCAATAACCAGGTCGGCCTTGCACTACTTCTTGAAAACCATGTTGAAAATCACACATTTTCGCCAGGTACCTTACAAGTGGTAACGAAAGAACAGAAGGAGATACCTGCCACTATCGAGACCAGGCTAAGTTTTGCTGAAGCCAGAGATACAGTGTTAAGAGGTGAAACTGATGTGTGGAAGGCATTTATGAAACATTTGAGAGGAAATAATAGATAAATGAAATCACAACTCACATTTGTACACGCGCTTTCTCCCTTACACGCAGGCGTAGGGCAGGGCGCGGGGGTGATCGATATGCCCATTGCACGCGAAAAGGCCACCGGGCTCCCTTTCCTGCCCGGTTCTTCAATCAAGGGAGCGCTGCGCACACGAGCGCAACAAGATGGTTTGTCACAAGAATATAAAGATATCTTCGGTTCCGATCCTGCCGAGCCAGAGAAAATGCGTGCCAGCTCGGTCCTGTTCTCAGACCAGAGATTGCTTCTGCTCCCCGCGCGCAGCATCGCCGGAACTTTTGCGTGGGTTACATCCCCGTATGTGCTGCAACGCTTTATGCGCGACCTGAAAGAGGTGCCGGTGCCAGAGCCAGCTCCAAAGACCATTCCAGCCATCACAGGATATAACACATGTCACCTGACAGAAGAAGGCAAATCTACTCTGGCCGTTAAGAACAACGTGTACCTGGAAGATTTCGATTTACAAGTACAGGATGATGCCGCACTTGCCCCATGGGCAACCTGGCTGAGTACACATATCTTCCCAGGTCTGGAAAAAGAAGCCTGGCAACACATGTTTATCGAACGCCTGTGTCTGGTTCATGATGATCTCTTCCACTTTATGAGCCAGCACTCCACCGAGGTTACCGCACGTATCAGGCTAAAGGAGGACACCAGGACCGTCACGGATGGCGGACTCTGGTACGAAGAAGCCCTCCCAACTGAAACGATACTATCGGGCATTGCTGTCATTACGCCGGTCAGTAGTCTCAATGCCTCCACAGGTCAGAAGAACGGCAAAATTTCTGAGGGCAGGATTATGGAAATTTTGAAAGATCTCACTGGCAAGACGCTACAGTTTGGTGGCAAAGCAACAGTCGGGCGAGGTATTTGCCGGGCGCAACTGGTATAGGAGGGGATAGTATGCAAACACGAGATCAAAAATACGCAACGGCAGTCTATGAACAAAAAAACACTTAAGCTGGAAAAAGACTTGCCAGAGCGTACCAGGAAAGCAGACTTGAACGATTATATGCGCCTCACCTCGCAGGTCATGGCGGCGTTAGTCTGGTATAAGCGGTTTGCGCAATCGGTGCTGAGAGTCGATGTCAGTGACACGGATGAGCAGGAGGCATGACGAATGGGTACGGAGAATAAGCACAGCTATCGAGATAAGCTCATACCCCTCTACACCGAACTCCCTGCTATCCATGAAGAAAAGGGCACAAACGTCGGGTTCTGGCTCAGTCAACATACGACGAATGCCGGACTCTGGCTCGATAAATATATAAAGAATCAGGACCAGGAAGACACCGATAATCGTGGTACCCTGGTCAAAGAGGTTGCCGCTATCAGTGTACCTCTGGCGTACAAGCAATTCTACCGACGCTGGGAACAGATGCTGGCAAGCGTCGACGTCAAGACACGCATAGCCAGAGCAAAAGGACGCATGGTTGTCGGGCTGGGAGATGAAAGCGTGTTGGAAACGTCCATCGCGCTTCACCACACCTATGGCGTTCCTTATATTCCGGGTAGTGCGCTTAAAGGACTGGCAGCCAGCTATGCACGACAGCGGCTGGGTGAGCCCTGGCGCAAAGGAGACTGGGCATACAACGTCATCTTTGGCGATACCGACAATGCGGGGTTTATTACATTCTTCGATGCTCTTCTACATATTGATCCCGATAGCGATCCGGACCAACCTGGCGCATCAGTGTTGCGGCGAGACACAATTACCGTCCACCATCCCGACTATTATCAGGGCAAGAAGGATGCTACGCCCTCCGATTGGGACAGTCCGACACCAATCCCATTTCTCAGTACGACGGGTAAGTACCTGATCGCACTTGCCGCCCCTGACCTGGAGGACGCATCGCCCTGGATCACAAGAACCTTCAAGATTTTACGGTACGCTCTGGAGGAGATGGGAATTGGGGCAAAGACATCAAGTGGATATGGACGAATGACTCTGGAGACAAGGAAGGAAGATGAAGCTCCTGAAGATCCCGAGATGACAGGTGTTGTGGCAGAAGTGATCCCTGAAACCGCCGCCGAACGTCTCTTGCGAGAAATTAAAGAGGCTCCTCAGGCCACATATGAACTCTTCGCTGCCTGGGAGCAACTTCCTCCGACGCCATGCCGATAATTGTGTAAGGAGTACCCTCCCCAAAGCAGAGAGATGGAAGAGATAATACAGGCATCTATTGTCTCTTTGAGTCAAAACTGCCATTTCAAACCGGAGGGAACAACGATGCCTGTATCCAAGAAAAAGAGTATCACATCGAAGGCCGACCCTTTCACATCGGAGCAAGCACCCCAAGAGGTGCCAACACAGCAAACGTTCCATGAGCATTTGCGGGCGTTGACGCGCGATGCGGTACGCGTGGTCATCGAGGAAGTCATGCGTGAGGAACTCAAAGAGTGTTTGGGAGCCAGTTGGGGAGAGTTGACTCCCCAGCGCAAAGGCTACCGCAATGGGAGCTACACGCGCGACTTGGCTCCCATTGAGGATTTGGAAGTGCCCAGAGATCGTGCAGGAGCATTCCATACCCAGGTCTTTGATCGCTATCAGCGCTACGAACCGCAGGTGGCCGAAGGACTCACCCAAATGTTTGTCGCAGGGGTGAGCACCCAAAAAGTGGGAGAAGTCACTGAGACCCTCATGGGGATTGCTCCCAGTGCCAGCAGTGTGAGCCGTCTCAACCAGACCTTGACCCAACAATTTGAGCAGTGGCGTGGGCGTCCACTGCAAGCACATTGGCGGATCTTGTACCTCGATGGGATCCACTTCACGATTCGCCACGGAGAGCAAACCGATTCCACGATCCTGTTAACGGCTCTGGGAGTGGATCTGGAAGGCAACAAAGAGGTGCTGGCGTTGTGTGCCTGTGCCGAAGAAAGCAAGGAGGGCTGGATGGGTCTGCTTCAAGATGTGCGCACCCGTGGTGCCACCCAGATGGATCTCATTGTCACTGATGGACACGACGGCTTGCTGGCAGCGGTTTCTGCCTTGTTTGCCGCGACCCTGCGCCAACGCTGCGTGGTCCATAAAGAGCGCAATGTCATGAGTGCCATTCCCAAACGGGAACGCAGCGCGGTGACCGCCGAGCTGACTGGGATCTGGAAGGCCGAGACCAAAGAGGAGGCACTCGTCGAGTTGGCGGCGAGCACTCGGCAAATACCAAAAGGGCTATCCCGAAGCAGTACGCAGCTTGATGGAGGATGAAGAACATCTGCTCACGTTTTATCGCTTTCCGCAGGTCATGCATCGGTATATTCGCACGACCAATGCCATCGAAAGCTTCTTTAGCAATGTTCGGCAACGAACCGACCAGATTGATTCCTTCACGACGGAAACCAGTTGTCTGACCATCGTGTGGGCGGTGATGCAGGGAATTCGCGTGCCCAGGATTCCTGTAAACTGATGAGGGCATCCGGGTCGTTGTGAGCAGATGAGCAACCAGCCGGAGAGGCTGGATCAGGGGGAGGTGTTTTTTGCCAGCCTCCCTGTGTAACGTGAGCCCTTGAAGGCCTCTTTGGCGCATGATCGCGGGAAGTTGGTGCTCCTTCTACCCGTTCCCTCAGATTGTCTGGGCAGGAGACCGCCGACTTGTCCTGTTGGGAAACACCGTTTTCCTGCTGCAAAGTGGACGACCTTATGCCCACGTGATGCGCAACGAGATGACAGCAAGCAAGGAGTATGAGATATCTTGTAGGCAAAAGAGGGAAATCCTTGTAAACCAGACAAAAATGTGTCTCCTTAGAAAGAAGGAAGAAAATAAAATCCTCTCCGACTAAGGAGAATACACGTAGTATGACACATCCATCCGTCCAGATCCAGATTGCCTCAGAAGTCGTTCCTTCAGTTCCCTGCTGGTTTGGGGAGGTAGCGATCGTTGCACAACTCTTCACAACATCCGGTCTGCTCCAGGCCATCGAGCAACGCGTTCGGTTTGCACGTCCGAGATTCGGCACGTATGAGGTGATTGATTTTATCGCTGTGCTCATTGGATATACAGTGAGTGCAGAACCCACCCTGCTGGCGTTTTATGAGCGACTCACCCCTTTTAGCTCTGCCTTCATGGCGCTCTTCGGTCGCAAAACTCTCCCCCATCGCTGCACGCTCAGTCGTTTTCTTGCCGCCCTGGATCAGCCAACGGTCGAGACCTTGCGCTCGCTGTTTCTAGAAGACCTGGTCGTGCGAACTGCCCAGACTTTTCCAGCAGGTGGACTGTGGGATCGTCTGGGCCAGCACTGGCTCGTCATGGATGTCGATGGCACCAAACACGCTGCACGACAACGAGCGCTTCCCTCTCTTGCTGAACTTCCCGCTCCCCACCGACGCTGATGCCCTGCGTCTGTGCTCCCGCCTACCTCGGGCGCAGGCGAGGGGAGGTCGCTCGTACACGAACGACGGTGCTGCAGGCTCATTCCCACCACTGGCTGGGCTCCTTCGGAGGCCCTGGCAATGGGGACTCTCGAGGGGAACTGACCCGTGCCTGCGAAGCCATCATCTGCTATGCAGGCTGGCTCTGTCTGCCACTCTCTCATATCCTGGTTCGCCTTGATGGATTGTATGGTA
>WNGE01004421.1_pt1 | contig 29519 bp, 23 predicted proteins | sample 5400651 | NCBI WGS metagenome assembly WNGE01 (sample SAMN13153370, study PRJNA577476) | soil metagenome | isolation source: 60 cm soil or saprolite under grassland replicate 2 | place: USA:California | collected 2016-06-15
ATCGTTCTCATGGCTGTCAACGTTGCGATCGGTCTTTGGTTAATCGCGAGACACGAAACAAAGAACCCAAACCGGGCGTTGCTTGAAAAGCAAATGCGGGACCAGATCGCGAATTCTTTGGAGCACGCAGCGGCGACGTTCACGCCTGCGCCGCTCGGTGTGGGTGAAATTACGGTTCCAGCGCCAGTGGGGAGACTGGAGATAGTTGCCGATCAAGTAGTCACAATTGCCTCGCGACTCGGCGGTTCCGCTGCAAAAGGTCTTCCGGACCAGGGCCGGCTCAGCGTTCTTGTCGATGTTCCGTCAAATCGCGAGGCGGAATTTCGCGCGGCGGTTTCGTCGATTGCCGAGAAATCGACGCCAGCGAGCCCGGTTACAGCGGGATCCCCGGGGTCATCCGCCTTCGCCGAGGCTACGGCGGACAAGACGACCCCGGCCACAGCAGAGAAGAAGAGTTTCGTTGTCCAAATTGTGGAGCAAATAGAAAGGTCTGATTGACCGTTTCGGACGTCAGCTTGTCATTCTGAGCGAAGCGAAGAATCTCAGATTATTTCTCTGTTCCCAGTCACGAAGCCAATAGTCAGAGATGTTTCGCTTCGCTCAACATGACAAATAGAACGTCAAAGTGATCTCATGATCGCGATCACATTCGCCTTGCCAGCGGAAAGCGCAGAATTCTTGCGCTGTTTGCGCGACAAATCTCGTGCTGATCGCGACGGCATTGGGATAATTCGAGGCAAGATTGACGATCGGACAATTGAAGTTCTTCATACCGGCGTTGGAGAAAGGGTCTGCCGACAGCGCGTTGGAAAATTTCTGTCCGCCACAGGACGGATTCGCCGGGGCGATCATGATCAGCATTTCAACTATTTGATCAGTGCCGGCTTTGCAGGAGCGCTCAACGATCAACTGCAACTTGGCGATCTGTTGGTCGCGAAAAATTTCTCGACGCTTCGATTGGAGGAAAATTTCTCCCTTTCAACCCTGCCGATTCATATTGCTGATCTTCTAACCGTACCCGCGTTAATCGATTCCAGTGAGGAACGAAACAAACTTGCGCTCACATCGGGAGCAGTGGCAGTGGACATGGAGACGGAATTCATCGCGCGCGCCTGCGCCGCTCAAGCGATTCCGGTGCTTTCACTTCGTGTAATCAGCGTCCTTTTCGACATCGAACGACAGCAAACACATGTGCTGAAACTAGCGACGCACTTTTTTGCGCATCCACATCACATCCCACGTCTGGTTCATTTCGCTCGAAGAATTGCACGCGCGAGAAAGATTCTGGCGGATGCACTTGTAGATGTCGTAGGTAACATTAAGCCGTAGCAGTTGGCGGCAATGTCTGATTAACACCGGGGCTTTAGCCCGGTGGTCACGGATGCCCGTGCGCACCAGCCGTTTCAACGGCTTTCCTCAGCTCGATCTATCCAGCAACGCGAGTAGGAGTGAGTGCACATGCCGTGATGGTAAGCCGTTACAACGGCTGGTGGTCGTTCTTGGAAACATCACCGGCCTGAACGCCGGTGTTAATCAAAATGAAGTCGACGAAGCACGCGGCATCACTGTGCCGGCTCGATGTGAACGAGCACGTCGGCAATGCGCGAGTCGCTGTGCTGGATTGCGTTTTTCACTCGATGCGCAATGTCATGGCCTTCGTGGACAGAGATCTTACCATCCACCCCAACGTGAAGATCGACGTAAAAATCCAAACCCATTTTGCGAGCTCGGCATTTTTCAATTTCGATCACGCCGGGGACTCTGCTGGCAACTGAGCTAACGGACGTCACGATTTTTCGCGGCGCGGTGTCCATGATTTCGTAAAACGCGGGACGCAAGAGTCTGATGCCATTTGCCGCGATGACCACACAGGCGAAAATAGCAGCCCAATCATCGGCGCTCTGCCAGCGCTTACCACCAACCAAAGCGACTGAAATCCCAATGAATGCAGCGGCGGACGTCAGCGCGTCGCTGCGATGATGCCAGGCATCGGTTTGCACTGCGGTACTCTCCACGTCGCGTCCGATCCGGTTGGCGTAACGAAACAACATTTCTTTTGTCACAATCACTACGATCAATATCCCGAGCGTGTACGGCGCTGGCGCGTGATGCGGTAGGAAAATTTCGCGCACACTTTGAATGGCAAGGCCCACTGCAGCGGCCAGGACTCCAACTGAAACAATCGCGGCCGCAAGCGGCTCTGCTTTCCCGTGGCCATAGGGATGAGAAGCATCAGGCGGACGGGCCGCAACTTTCAGCCCGCTCCAGATGACAAACGACCCCGCGACGTCGAGCCCGGATTCAATACCATCGGCGATGAGGACATAGGCGTGACCGAACACGCCGCCGAGAATCTTAGCGACCGCGAATATCGAATTCACGATCATGCCGAAAAGCGCAACTCGCGCACTCGTCCGCCAGGCAGACGAAGTCATCCCGCCAGGTGGCCGGCGCGTTTGCAGATTGTCTGCGGAGACATGAGGATTCTGGGCCGAGGACATCATGGAAACTATAACTGCAGCCGTGTACAAAACGCACGGAAATCCAGCGGACGTGTTACACGTCGAATCACAACCATGGCCGACGCCAAGCGCTGGCGAAGTTATCGTGAAAATGCGCGCAGCGCCGATCAATCCGGCCGATTTGAATCAGATCGAAGGAAAATATCCGGTGCGAGCGCAGCTGCCGGCAACGCCCGGCTTCGAAGGCGCAGGAATCGTTGCCGAGGTGGACCGTGATGTCACCAATGTCGCAGTGGGCGCATTAGTGATTTTGCCGCACAACATTGGCACATGGCGCGACGCCGTTGCGGTAAAAGCCGATGAATTGGTTGTCGTTCCCCCTGGGATCAAGCCTGTGCATGCAGCGATGTTGAAAATCAATCCGATGACGGCGTGGCGTTTGCTGCACGATTATGTCGACCTTGCACGCGGCGATTGGCTTATTCAGAACGCCGCGAATTCGGCTGCAGGGCGCGCGGTCATTCAAATCGCGCACGAACTGGGTTACAAAACCGTAAACGTCGTGCGACGCTCGGAATTAATCAGCGAACTGCGGGCAGAGGACGGCGATGTTGTCCTGGTCGATAGCGAAAATCTTCGCCACGAAGTGAAAGACGCGATTGGCGGCCTGCCGATTAGCCTGGGATTGAACGCAGTCGGTGGCGAAAGCGCGTTACGTCTGGCAAATTGCCTTGCACCCGAATCAACGCTGGTGACTTACGGAGCGATGAGTTTGCAGCCGCTGAAAATCCCTAATGGCCTGCTCATTTTCAAAGACGTCCGCTTTCGCGGCATTTGGATTAACAAATGGTACGACAACGCGACGCCGGCTCAACGAATGGAAGCGTTTCAACATTTGTTCGAGATGGCGCAACGCGGTCTGCTACAAACGAAAGTGGAGAAAGCCTATCCGTTAAGTGAGGCGAAAACGGCGGTTGCGCACGCAGCGCGCGGCCAGCGGAGCGGCAAGATCATTTTCGAGTTTGCGGCGTAGCCATAGGTGTGTAGCCTCGGAAATGGTGCGTTCCTTTTCCCCTCGCGTACTTTTACTCATTGGACTAGCCAGTAGTCTCACCTTACGTCACGTCGAATGCGCAACGGTCCCCGAACCGGGTGATTTGCGCGCCGCCGGGAAAGTGGAGTTTCCGATATCGTGCACGCCTGCCGTCCAATCTGAATTCTCCCGCGGTGTGGCGTTGCTGCATTCATTTTTCTACGAAGAGGCGCGACGTGTTTTCACCTCTGTCGCCGAGCGCGACCCCAAATGCGCGATGGCTCAGTGGGGAATCGCCATGACATGGTGGCATCCGATTTGGACGCCGCCGAGGCCTGACGAGATGAGCGCCGGCAAAGCGGCTATTGAAAAGGCAATGGCATTGAACGCCGGAACGGATCGAGAACGAGGATTCATCACGGCACTCAATGTTTATTACAATACGCGGGAGAGTTCGAACGCAGGCGCGATTGGACAATCGTGTCATGGACCAGTTGGACCCCGCGATCGTGTGGTCGCTTACGAAAAAGCGATGCATCAGCTGCGCGACAAGTATCCGGACGATTTCGAAATCCAAGCTTTCTACGCCTTCGCGGTCCTGGCTGCAGGTTATGCCATGCCTAATGACACGACTTTATCGAAACAGCTCGAGGCAGCCGCCCTCCTTGAAAAGCTGTGGAAACAAAACCCAAATCATCCCGGTGTCGTTCATTACCTGATCCATTGCTATGATTATCCCGCGCTCGCCCAACGCGGATTAGCCGCCGCGCAGAGTTATGCTGCCATCGCGCCATGGGTACCTCATGCGTTGCATATGCCGTCGCACATCTTCACGCGTTTGGGCATGTGGGATGAATCGATCGCTGCGAACGGAGCTTCAGCCGAGGCGTCGCGCGCGTATGCGGCCATGCGTCATCGCGATGCCACCGAAGCCGAGGAGTTACACGCGCTCGACTATATGGTCTATTCGTATTTGCAGGAGGCTCGGGACACTGAGGCGAAGAAGATTGTCGATCTTGCTGCCAAAGTGCGTAAGACAAATCCCGAGTTGGAATTCAGCGCGGCCTACGCTTTGGCAGCCATTCCGACACGTTACGCATTCGAGCGGAACGATTGGGCATCGGCGGCAACGTTGACTGTTCCAAACCTCCCACACTGGTCCTCGTTCCCATTCATGGAAGCCTTGATCGAATACGGCCACGCGCTCGGACGCGCGCACACAGGCGACCTCGACGGTGCGCGGAAAGCGATCGCGCGAATGCAGCAACTACGCGATGCGACGAAGGATCCCAAGTTCGACTATTTTAAGAACCATCTGGATCTGCAGATGCAAGCGGCTTCCGCCTGGGTGGCCGCAAGCGAAGGCAAAAAAAACGAAGCGATTGAGATGCTACGTCGCGCTGCGGACGCCGAGGACATTCTGGGCAAGCATCCGGTTTCCCCCGGTGCATTTGTTCCGATTCGCGAACAACTTGGCAGTCTCCTGCTCGAAGTGGGTCAAGCAAAACAAGCACAACAGGAATTTGAAGCTGCGCTCAAAATCTATCCGGGACGATTCAGAGGCTTATATGGAGCGGCGCGAGCCGCCGAGCAAAACGGCGACAAGGAAAGCGCAAGCCGTTATTACGCGAAGCTGGCGGCACAAACCACAAAAGCTGCCAGCTCACGAGATGAATTGAATCACGTCCGCGAATTCCTCACCGCCGAAGCTAAAGCGACGGATCCGAAGAACGTCAGCGGTCGCGAGTAGCAAACGCTGGGCGCGTCTTGCGTGCAAAACGATCAAGCTAGCCGCACGGCGCTGTTGATTGCTGCGAGCCTGGTTCTTCTGCATCGCAGCCCACAATACTCCGGCCTGGTCTCGAGGAACGCAGCAGACTTTTGTGCTCAGATACTTGACACGCATTCGGCACGAACGCGTTTGTTCTTGAAGATCGTACGACAGGGCTGGTTTCGGCCGATCGCGAAGTTGACCGAGCGCATCACGATCCCGGGAATCTTGCTGCATTATGCCTTGCGAAAGAAATGTATCGCCAGCCTTGTGCGGTCAGCACTTGTCAATGGAGCCACACAGGCCGTCATAATTGGCGCTGGGTTCGATCCGCTCAGTTTCGAGTTACATCAGGAATTTCCAGGTGTGCACTTTTGGGAAATAGATCATCCGGCAACACAGAGTTACAAAATGCGCACCTTTTCTAAAATCGACGCCGAACGTTTGCATTTTGTCGCGATGGATTTGAGCACCACTGCCTTCGATAGCGAAGCACTGATCAAGAATAGTTTTGATTCGACTGAACGCGCGGTCTGGATTGCCGAAGGTCTCTTAATGTATCTGACGCCGGAGCGGGTTTCTTCACTAATGAGAACGTTGAAAAGTCTGAGCGCACCCGGTAGCCGGTTTGTATTCACGTTCATGGAAAAACAAAGCGACGGCCGGATTCGTTTCGATTCACAAAGTAAATTGGTTGATTGGTGGTTGTGTAGACGCGGCGAACCTTTCCTTTGGGGGACTACACGAAGTGAACTTGTCGACCTCGTGCGTCCCTGGCGCGTGGTTCGATTTTTCGATCATGATGATTTGCGCGAGCTGACATCTGGATTGGCCGACGAACCTCTCGCGAAAGGAGAGGTAATTTGCCTGGCTGAGGCTTAGCCGCACTGATTATACTTTCGCGTGCTTACCCGCCGTGAATTCATACGCACGACGGCGCTCTTCGCGCTTGCGCCACGGATATTAGCGGAATCCGAGCGAGAGATTTGGGTAAATGACGTCCATTCACAGCTCAATCGGATCCGCGTTCGCGAGCTTCTGACGCCGCGTACCCGGGATGAACTCGCAGAGATTGTGCGTTCGGCGTCGCGAAAAGGCTTGCCCATCTCTGTTTCGGGATGTCGGCATTCGATGGGCGGCCAGCAATTCGCCACGGACAGCATTTGCATCGATACGCGTTCACTCGATCACGTAATCTCTTTCGATCACGACCATGGTTTGGTCGAAGCGGAAGCGGGCATCCAATGGCCCAAATTGATTCACACTTATCTGGACGCCCAGGCGAATAGCGCAAAACAATGGGGTATCGCGCAAAAACAAACCGGCGCGGACACATTTACGCTTGGGGGGAGTCTCTCCTCGAACGTGCATGGACGCGGGTTAACGATGAAGCCGCTTATTTCCAACGTTGAATCGTTCAACCTGATTAACGCTGACGGGAAATCGATTCGCTGTTCACGCGACGCAAACAACGAATTGTTCCGACTCGCGATCGGTGGTTACGGGCTGTTTGGGTTAATCGAGAGCGTAACGCTTCGTCTTGTTCCCCGGCAAAAACTGCGACGTGTAGTCGAGATAATTCGAGCGAGTGATCTGCCCAGGCGGTTTGAAGAGCGAATCGCGCAAAATTTTCTTTATGGCGACTTTCAGTTTTCAGTCGACGAAAAATCGACGGACTTTCTTCAACGCGGCGTGTTTTCTTGTTACCAGCCGATCGACGAACGCGAACCGATCGTCGCTAAGAAGGAGCTACGCGACGACGATTGGCTGGAGCTGCTGCGGTTGGCTTACACGGACCGCGGGAAAGCTTTCAAGCGTTATAGCGATTACTATTTATCGACAAACGGACAGACTTATTGGTCCGACACGAATCAACTTGGCGCCTATCTGCCAAATTATGCGCAGAAGATCCGGGATCAGATCGGCGGAGATGAATCGAGCCTCATCATCACTGAGATTTACGTGCCGCGAGGAGACCTTCCTGACTTTTTAGCGCAAGCGGCAGAGCTCCTGCGCTCGAATCGCACAATCGTCATCTATGGTACAGTCCGGTTAATCGAAAAAGATAATGAGAGCTTTTTGGCTTGGGCCAAAGAACCTTACGCGTGCATCATCTTTAATTTGCTCACGTTCCACACATCGGACGGCATTGAAGCGTCCGCGCGCTCCTTTCGCGGCTTGATTGATTTGGCGATAGCCCGCGGCGGAAGCTATTATCTGACTTACCATAAATTCGCAAAATCAGAGCAGGTCATGGCGTGCTACCCGCAGTTCAAACAATTTCTGGACCTCAAAAGAAAGTACGATCCGACTGAGCGCTTTCAGAGTGATTGGTATCGCCATTATCGGAAGCTTTTCGCGAGCTCGTGAATTCTCTGTCATGTTGAGCGAAGCGAAACATCTCTGAATATTTCGGTTAGTTTCGCTTCTAGTTACGAACTGAGATTCTTCGCTTCGCTCAGAATGACATACTAGAATGGCTTTTTATGCAGCTGTTCGCCATCATTGCTTTGGTTCTGATTCTGACGCGCGTCGTCACTGAACTGTGGCTGAGCAGACTGAACCAGCGTCTCGTGCGCAAGCGCGCGAATGAAGTGCCGCCTGTGTTTCGCGGAATCATCGACGCGGCGATGTATCGCCGTTCGGTTGATTACACACTGGCTAAGAGCCGCTTTGGAGACATCGCCAACGTGTTCGATACCATTGTGCTCATCGCAGTACTTTTTAGCGGCCTGTTGCCATGGGCGTTTGGAAGATTCAGCGTGAGCCTCGGCACGTCGATCCTGGCCATGGCTGGATTTCTATTTCTTACAGGCATCGCGTTGAGCATCCCGGGATTGCCTTTCGCCTGGTACGCGCAATTCAAAATCGAAGAGCGATTCGGCTTCAACACCACAGGCATGAAGACGTGGGTCGCCGATCGCATCAAAGGATTACTCCTCGCATTGCTGCTCGGCTATCCGTTGCTCGTACTGGTGTTGAAACTGATCGAGTGGACTGGCACAAACTGGTGGATTTGGGCGGCGGCGGTTGTCATCGCCTTCGAATTGCTTCTGCTGCTGATCGCGCCGGCCATCATCATGCCGCTTTTCAACAAGTTCACGCCACTACCCGAAGGAGAATTGCGCCAACGCCTTTTTGCACTCGCGCAGCGTACCCATTTTCCCACGCGCAGCATCGAAGTGATGGACGGGAGTAAACGCTCGCGCCACTCCAACGCCTTCTTTACCGGCCTTGGACGTTTTAGAAAAATCGTGGTGTTCGACACACTGATCGCACAGCTCACCGAGCCGGAGCTGGAATCCGTACTCGCGCATGAAATTGGCCATTACAAAAAACGCCACGTAATCAAGATGCTGAGCGTTTCCATGGCGGGTGTCGTCGTGGCGTTCGCGGCAACAGCCTGGCTGGCACGCCAGCAGTGGTTTTATCGCGCGTTTGGTTTCGCGTATCAGGGAGGCTTTGCCGCCGCACATTTCGTTCCCGCCATATTGCTGTTCGCGATGCTGGGTGGGACAATCAGTTTTTGGTTTTCGCCGCTGCTTCACGTCTGGTCGCGCCGTTTCGAATACGAGGCGGACGCATTTGCCCGTGTCGCAATGGGAGAGACGCAGTCGCTGATTCAAGCGCTCCGCAAACTGACCAAAAACAACCTGAGCAATCTCACGCCACACCCGCTCTACAGCAGCTTTTATTACTCGCACCCGACTTTGCTGGAACGGGAACGCGCTCTGGGAATAGCAGCGTAGCACAAGCGGAAACAAGCGTGCTTCGCTCGCGACCAAATAAAGAGCATCGGCGCTTGCGGTGAAAGGTACCCACAAAGGTGGAACGCGTTGTCCTCAACGCGTTGGTAAATAAATGCGCCTTGGACGCCAACACTCTCTCTCCGTGGGAAATCACTTCTGTATCACCTTGCGCCTTCGGCGATCGGTTCTAGCATCGTCTTCGGAGAAGCCGATCCACCTTCGCAAGCGTTCGAAAAATGTCGAGAGTCATTGTTGTTGGGGCGGGAATTAATGGTGTCACCGCTGCAATCGAATTAAAGAAACGCGGGCACCATGCGACCCTGATCGATCCGGGACCGTTACCGCATCCGCTGGCGGCATCCACCGACATCAGCAAAGCGGTTCGCGCAGCTTATGGCGCGGATGAAGACTACACAGAGCTAGCCGGACGATCGATCAAACTGTGGCGCAAATGGAATGAAGAATTTGGAATTGAACTGTATCACGAGACTGGCGTGATGTTCGTGCACCGTCGGAAGATGAAGCCGGGCGATTTCGAATACGAAAGTTTCAAAACACTACAACAGCGCGGACACAAGGTTGAGCGTATGAATTCAGCGCAACTGTGGAGGCGCTTTCCAGCCTGGAATCCTGAATTGTTCCGGGATGGTGTTCTTGAGTTCGAAGCGGGTTATGCGGAAAGCGGGCGCGCAGTCGCGACGTTACTTCAACGTGCAGCGTCTATTGGCGTCGAGTTACGCAGCAGTAGCCGTTTCGCCCATTTGGATGAACGTGATCACCGCATTGAGGGAATTATCCTCGACAGCGGAGAGCGCATCGCGGCCGATTGCATTGTGATAGCAGTCGGCGCGTGGACGCCGTATCTGCTGCCGTTTACAAAAAAATTCTTCCGCGCCAGTGGCCAGCCGGTGTTTCACTTGAAACCTCCGCGACCTGATCTCTTTGCATCTGAGCGTTTCCCCGTATTTGGTGCGGACATTACCACCACGGGATATTACGGATTTCCTCTTAATCGTGATGGCATCGTGAAGATCGCAAACCACGGGCCCGGACGCGAGATGTCTCCCGAATCTCCCCAACGCGCAGTCACTTCCAAGGAAGAAGAAAATCTCCGCAAGTTTTTGTCATGGGCCTTGCCCGAACTCGCCGAGGCGCCAATTGTTTATACCCGCGTGTGCATGTACTGCGATACCCACGATGGAAATTTTTGGATCGCGCCCGATCCGGAACGTGAAGGAGTGGTGATCGCCGCCGGTGATTGTGGACATGGATTTAAGTTTGCGCCGGTGCTCGGCGAAATTATTGCGGATGCCGTCGAGCAGAAATCCAATCCGATTCTGGAAAAATTTCGCTGGCGACCGGCAATACCTGTCGGAACCGGGACAGACGTTGCGCGTTTCCGAGGCGAGCATGAATCGATAACGTGATCCTTAAGAACAGAGATTCTGAATAAAATCGCCCCTATCGGCTGGCAACTATGCGGCGATACAACGCCTCGTATCGAGGAACGACGCGATCGGCTGAGAATCTTTCGAGCACGCGAGCACGACTCTGTTCACCCAGGCGCCGTGCCAAATTGGGAGATTCGACCAACGCGTCTAGCGCGGCAGCCGCCGCGGTTACATCTCCAAAAGAATATAAAGGACAAGAGTCACCGATAACTTCGGGAATACCGCCGACACGAAAGGCGACGACGGGTTTACCATAAAATGCCGTCTCGAGAATGCTCAGACCGAAGCTTTCGTATTCGGATGTGTAGAGTCCGGCATCTGCGGCCTCTAAATACTCTTCCACCGCAGCGGTGTTGTGGCGAACAATGACGCTGTCGCGGATTTCCAATTCGTCGAGCAATGGTTCGTAAGGCTCAAAAGAGTCGCCTGCTAAGATAAACAATCGAATTCGCGTCCGGTTCTTCGACATGGCAATCGTGCGCAATAGTAGATCGATACGTTTGACGGGCCGCAAATTCGACATGTGTAGCACAAGAAATTTATCGGTTAGGCCAAGATCGCGCCGAACTTCCTCGCGCCCTCTCTTTGGTTTATTCGGAGTGAAGAAATTCGGAATCACTTCGATCGGTCGTTTCAAACGAAAGGTTTCCAGGGTTTGATCCCGAAGGTTTTCTGAAACCGCTGTCACCGCATCGGAATGCACCAAGGCATGCTCGATGGCGGTGCGGTAATCGGGATCCTGCCCCAGCAGAGTGGTATCGCTTCCGTGCAAAGTTGTGATGATGCGCGGAGCGGACGGTCCTACGATCTGCGAGGCTAAACACGCAGCCAGCGCGTGTGGCACTGCGTAATGAACATGAAAAAGATCGAGCTGCTGGGAACGCGCCACTTCCGCCATTTTCACTGCGAGCGGCAGAGTATAGTCAGGACACGGAAACAAAGCGTTATCCGCAAAATCGACACGATGGAAATGAAGACCCTCCTGCGGCAGGTCTAGCCGGACAGGTTGCGCAGAACTGAACAGGTAAACTTCATGACCGCGGCGCGCCAATTCTGACCCGAGGGCCGTCGCAAGAATTCCACTCCCGCCAATCAACGGAAAACATGCAATCCCAATTTTGAGCGGCCCCGATTCCATTACAATTCCGTGTACGCTCTATCGAAATCAGAAATTTCGTCGCGCTTGATAAATTTCACGTTGGGAGCATCCCCCTTATTGACGTAATGCTGCTCGCTCGCCCCGGCGACGTAATGAGTGCATCGAATCACTGATTGCATCCAACAAAAACGCGTATCGCGGGTTGGGCTAATTTGCTTCGGACCAAATTCTCCTCCCGGAATCTCCAAAAACCGATTGCCGCCTTTGTGTAGCAACAATTTCCCATCGCGGTAACGTGCGCGAACGATCTCTCCTTCATAAGGTTGATCGACGAAATAGTCCGATACTGCAACAGCATCGGCACGGAACTCGGGCACGCTGGATCGCTCCACCCTTACACCTTCGAGCAACCCCATGCGCATGTACATCTCCAGACAAAAGTCGGCGACATTTGAACATTTTGTCTCCTTGAAGTGTGCGACCAAAGGCGGCGGAACATAATTTGGAAGTTGGCGCGCAGTTTTTTCCTGCCATTCCGGAAGGACACGTTTGGCATACAGTGGTGAAAACTGTTTTTGGATCTTATTCTCGAATCGGAAGTTTAGGGCTACTTCCTGCTTGCTGCTTCGATCTCGCAAAATGGTAATCGTCTCGCGCGGGTCATGATCACTGTCATGAAAGAAAAAGACGATTTCACCGCCAATCTCTTTTTGGAGACGTCTGGCCGCCGAAATCTTAGCGAACAAAAATCGCTTGGGAAAAAATCCGCACGGCTGCTGGCCGAAACAAATAATCGGATGGCTCATCGCTCAGAACGACCTTCATCCTGCAGCGTGAGCTTCCGTGCCGCGAAAGATAGTTTGCTGCAAGACCGGCGCCACGATCAGCACAGCCGCGCATCCAATAAAATTGTACCAGAGATAACCGATATTCGTCGTAGCGAACAGGACGAAGACGAGCGTTTGGGCAAGGAGCGCCGCGAAAAACGCGGCCGATCCAGTAACTCGACGAATAAAGAAAGCTGCCAGAAAGAGACCGAGGATGCTGCCATAGAATACCGAGCCCAGAATGTTGCCCGCTTCGATCAGATTTTCGACCAAACTGGCAAACGAAGCGACTCCGATGGCAATTAAACCCCAGGCCGCTGTCAGCGCTTTCGCCGCGACGACATAATGATGGTCGCTTGCGTTCGGGCGAATCAACGGGCGATAAAAGTCGATCGCCGTAGTGGAACCGAGAGCATTCAGAGTTGCTGCCATCGCCGACATGGTCGCGCACAAGATCACCGCGATCAGCAATCCGACAAGCCCGTGCGGCAGCTGCTGGAGAATAAAAGTAATGAATACGTAGTCCGATTCCTTGCTTTTTGGATCCGCGCCGGCCTGCTGGAGAATTGCCTTCGTTTGGTTGCGCAACTCGCGCGCCTGTCCGTCGAGTTCCCGCACCTTGGTCATGGCGACATCACTCTCGTTTGAGGAACCGTTCGACGATGCGCTGGAGACAGCGCGAATAGCAGCGCGTTTCTGGGTGAAGACGTCATCGAATTGCGTTTGCAACGCCGCTAGCTGTGGCGCATAGCCACTCTCCATCGCCCGTTGGTACGCCGGCTGATTGAAATAAACGGGCGGTTTTTCGAATTGATAAAACATGAAGACGATCGCACCGAGCAGCAGAATGAAAAATTGCATTGGCACTTTCACAGCGGCATTGAAAAGCAATCCCAGACGACTCTCTTTGAGCGAGCCTCCTGCGAGATATCGTTGCACCTGCGATTGATCCGCCCCGAAATAGGAAAGCGCGAGAAAAAAGCCGCCAATCAGGCCAGACCAGAATGTGTAGCGCTTGTGGGGATCGACAGAAAAATCGACCGCCTCAAGTTTGCCCATTTTGCCCGCAACCGAGAGCGTGCTTCCAAACGAGAGATCGTCCACCCGCGAGCCAGATGGTCAGGTTCAAGCGCCACCCCACCAACGCGGAGAGAATAATGGCCGGCGCGTATATCGTGATGCCAGCAGCGATGCCTCGTTGCACAAGAAACAGGAATGCGCCGAGTAGCTGCGTCTTCCGATCGAATCGGTCGCCCAGGTACTGATAGGCCGTGTAAACTTTCAGCCGCTGATAGATCGGAACGAAGACGGCGCACACAACGATGAGCGCGAGTGGTTGCCCAAAATAATTCTGGATAAAACCTATGCCGCTCTCATACGCCTGGCCGGGCATAGAAAGAAACGTGATCGGCCCTGCCTGGGTCGCGAGCACCGAGAGTCCAATCGTGCCCCACTGAATACTCGCATCACCCTTGAGATATTGACCTAACGAGGCGCTTCCGCGGGTTCGCCAGAGCCCATAAAGCGGGATCGCCAGAATCGTGGCGATGAGAACGAGGTAATCCAGCCGGTTCACGAAAACCGTTGGGTAAAGAGGTAGAGGAGCACCACCTCCACGGCAAAAAGCGAAAGCGCCAGGCCATACGCTTTGCGCCAGGAACGCGCATCTGGCTTACCATCTCCTACGTTCATTTTCCTAATGACAGCATGTTCGCAACTAACCGGTAAGCTCCGGGGACGCCGGCCGGCAATTGCCTGAACCAGGAATAACTCGTGTAGATAAAGAAACCTTTCCCTGATTTCGCAACCAGCAGACCGCCATCGAGCGGCTTTTCCTTTGGGTCATTGGACGAAAGGATCGGTGTCCAAGCTGGATCCCACTTCTTGGGAAAGTAAAGTCCGCGTTCCTGCCCCCATCCTTCAAAATCTTTCGACGTGATTTTGTTTGGAGTAGTCATGAGTGGATGATCCGGCGCAAGAATACGCACCTCCGCGTTTTCGTCAGTGACGCGGTCTCGCGAGATTTCCAAAGGATACGGCCCCAATTGATCAGTCTTAAGCTCTGCCAGGGTGTTGTACTGTGCGACAGCAACTCCGCCAGCTTTGACATACGCAAATAGTTCCGGCAACCAATTGGCAATTCGCTCCTGCGTGTTATAGGCGCGGACCCCCAACACAACTGCAGAGAACTGCTTGAGGTTTTCGGCCGTGATATCGGATTCGCTCAAAATCTTCACCGAGTAACCGATCTGTTGGAGGCTTTCTGGAACATCATCGCCGGCGCCGGGGATGTAACCGATACGTTCGCCTTTTTCGCGAATATCGGCGCGAACAAGCCTGGCTTCCGCGGGTGGCATCAGCGTGTGCACGCCGATGTGCGGATACGAAATGCGCACGCGCCCCAACGAATAGTCGCGGCCGTCAATGGAAACGACGGCTCGCAACGTCCCTTCGCTATTCTGTTCCGGTGGCTTGACGGTAAATGTGGCTACCGTCTCGGCATCGGCTGCCTTTAAATCTATCGGAATAGACGCCGGATAAACTCCCCACCCCTGCGGCACAGTCAGTTTAAGTTCTCCTTTCGCAGGACCGGTGGCCGCCGTGATATGTACTCCAACGGATTTCGGTTGGTTCGTCGCGAAAATCAACACGCTGTTCGCGACTTTCGCGAAAACGGGTGGCTCAATAACCAGCGGTCGCCGCAGCTCGCCGGCCACTGGGTCGACCATGCGGTACTTTGTATCCACGATATAACGGAGTTCCTGGCCGTTGACTTGCAGGACAATCTCGACGGGCAGATCAGGCGGATTTTCGGGCAGGCCGACCAAAGTTTGATCATCCACCGCGAAGGCGCCAAGCGTTCCAGATTTACGAAGCCAATAGGGCTGGGAATAAGGAGTATTCCCCGGGATCTTGCACGACAGATCCCTCGTAACGAGTTCGTTGGATGGAAGCGCTGCGTCAATTTTCATCGAGTCGCCCGAGAGTGGAAAACGGATTTCCTGCAGCGTGACTGGAATATTGCAGCGATTGATTGCCTCCAGCTTTATCGTCGCCGCCTGCCCTGGCGTCACGGCCTCGTTGGTTGTCGACGCTTCCATATGCAAACCGAGACAGGCGGCGATGATCCCATCCAACTCGGCTTTCTTCTCCGGAACCCAGGAATCATCCTTAATTCCATTCATCGCCTGCCGTAACTTCAACAACTCAGGCACCGACGCAGCCGGGTCGGCTGGATGAAACTGCGAAATGATCTGGCGAATCTGTGTAGCAATAGATTCCGAATTTGCCACCCGCGACCAGTTCGTATCGATGCCTTCGAAAAGCGAGCTCGTCATGGGCTGACCTTCCAGCAGTTTGAAATATTCTTTTCGCGCGCCGCGTCGGGGGGGACTGCCTACGCCCTGGCTCTTGTGCATGCTCAGACTGGCGGCCGCGATTTCCGTGTACGCCTTTCCGAGAAGCGAATTGTAACCGCCTGCTTCCAAAACGGTCAGACCGGTCGGATCGAAAGGAAGGTTGCGGTTCGAAAAGAAAAATGGAGACGTGTTCCAAACCAGCCGCGTGGGGCGCCATGGTTTTACGAAAGCCAGTTGCTCTGGGAAACGATTGGGGTCACCGGCCGCCGAGAATGCTTCGCGCGCCAGAATGGCTGACGCCGTGTGATGGCCGTGCGTCAATTGATCTTCCGGACTGAAGCGCGTCACTATTACGTCCGGTCGAAACTTCCGAACCACCCAGACCACATCGGACAGAATTTTGTCATGATCCCAGATGCGCATGGTCTCTTCAGCCGTCTTGGAAAACCCGAAGTCGATCGCTCGTGAGAAGAACTGTTTGCCATGGTCGACGCGCCGCGCTGCCAGTAATTCCTCAGTTCGAATAACGCCCAGTCTCTCACGCAGTTCCGGGCCAATTAAATTCTGACCGCCATCCCCTCGCGTAATCGAAAGATAAGCGGTCTCATAAAGTGAGCCGTTCGACCACAATGCCATGAGATTTGTGTTCTCATCATCAGGGTGCGCTGCAATGTAAAGAACCCGGCCAAGCACGTTGAGCTTCTGTAGTGCGAGCTGAATCTCGCCGGCATTCGATTGCTCATGAGATAACAACGGCGGCGCATCCGACGCATTGGCCATGCATCGGACGGCGAACATCGCAACCCCAATGGCTGATCGCCAACAACGCGAAATGCTCTGGTGCGTCAAACGCAAAGTCGGACTCCCGGTTGTGAACGTCCCATCGCGCGCTATCGCCGTTCCTCCGAGGATAGCATGCGCTACGCGCTACTTATTGACGTCCTGCTTTGCTTCGAGTCGCGTGATTAATGCTTGGATGCTCTGTTTCTGCGCATCCGTAGGAGCAGCAGCTTGTGCCTTCTTCGCATCGCTGGCCGCGCCGGCGAAATCACCTGCTGCAGACTTGATGCGGGCGCGCGCAAGATCTCCGTACACTCCCTGCGGAAACCGTTTGTCGACGTCCTTGAAGATCTCCATCGCTTCAGCGTTCTGCTTCTGATTCTGCAAGCGCCGACCATAGGAATAGAGTTGCGGTGCAGTCGCAACTTCAACAGCGTGGTTCCAAGTGGTTTTCGCCTCATCCGGACGATTTAGAGCTTTCAGGATATCCGCTTTGGTGCTGAGATTATCGAACCTTTCCTCATTCTGAATTGAAGCATCGGCCCAGCGCAACGCTTCATCGAGATTAATCTTTCTGGCTAAACAAAATTGCGCGCCTTCATCCAAAGCCTGCCAGGTAAATTGACCGCGACCCTTTAGTTGCGCCCGGATGTTCTCCAGCGTCTGCTCCGCATCTTTAATCGAGACAGTGAAGGGAACACCCAACTTTTCCCACTTGATTGTCACGGCCGTCGAATCTGGTTTTAAATCTTCGAACTCGAATTCAAGAGCCTCTTCCGACTCAGGCAGGGGTTTCGGTTTTACATTCACGCGCAAAGCATCTTCGTCCTGCTTATAACTGTAGCTTCCCCATCCCGTATTGGTTTTTGAAAAGACGACCGTCCACGAATCCGGGTTCGGGATCATGTGCAGGCCATAAACTCCTTTGGCCAGCGGTTTCCCCTCCACCGAAACCGGATCGCTAAATTCAATCGTCGTGTTTTCATTAGCACCTGCGCGCCAAACTTTGCCGTACGGAACGAGGCCTCCCCAAATTTTTCGGCCGTTCACCAATGGACGATGGTACTTGACCGTAATATCCGTCAGAGCGATGCGCTGTTTGACCTCGGCAGCTTGACTGACATCAGGAAGGTTCAAATCGTTTTGTGCGGAAACGGTCCCGCCAAGTCCGAGAATAGCGAGACAAACAGCAAATGGCTTAAACGTCGATGTTTTCATAATTTTAGGCGGTTAACCCTTCTCAGATTTTCGGCACTCCGCTACCAGATAATTACAAGATTTTTCTTCCACGCCTTCGAGTTGAAGTGACGCCCCATCTGCTGTGATGGAGCTAGTTTTTGGCACGCGAAGCTGGCTTATTACGCCACCTAACGAGTGTGATTAGAGCAAGGTGCGACTCCAAGAGAGATTCTTCGCCCGACTCAGGATGATATCTGCTCTTTTTGCGCTGCTTCTTTTTTTGGTTGGCGTTTGACCAGCGTGATTTGCTTGATGCGCGCTGAATCGGACGGGCTCCACGTCGCGACATCGGGATCGTCCTTGAAAGCATTATGGACGAGACGCCGTTCGTAGGAATTCATTGGCTCGAGCTGAAGCGAACGACCAGTAATGCGCACACGTTCGGCCAATTCCCGAACCCGTTGCACGATGCGGTCTTCGCGCATCGAGCGGTAATGCTCGCAATCCACGATTACCTTCTCAGCGTCGTTGTCCCTGGCTTGCAGCAGCCGGTTAAGCAAAAACTGGATGGCCTCCAGCGTCTCGCCGTTGCGCCCAATCAGGCGACCACTCTCCTCGGTATAAATCTGCAGCGTCGCGTTGCCACCCTCATTGCTGGTCTCCTCGATTTGCACCACGAAGCCGAGGTAACCCAGCAAAGTATCGAGCAGATCTTTCGGTGTCATCATCGCTTTCGCTTTGCCGTTGGCGCGACTTTTTCCAGTGTGGGCATGGGTTGTCGTTTATTCTGATAAAATTGCAAGATACTGAAAAGATTCTGTGCGGTGTAATACAATGCCAGAGCCGCGGCAAAATTGTAGCAGATAAATAAAAAGATCAGCGGAGTGAACATCATCACGCGGCGCTGAGTCGGATCGCCGGTTTTTGGCGTCATCGCCATAAGCCAAATCTGTGTCGCCGCCATGCAGAGCGGGATGATATTTACGGGCCAACCCAGCAGTGGCAGGTGCGCTATTGTGTCCGGCTGGGAAAGATCCCTTACCCAAAGAAATTTTGCGTCCCGCAATTCGACCGCCTGGCCCAGCATTTTGAAGAGACCGAAAAAGATCGGGATTTGAATCATCATCGGTAAACAGCCACCGACTGGATTGATGCCGTACTGTTTGTAAAGTTTCATCAACTCCTGATTCATCCGAGTCGGATCGTCTTTGTACTTTTCCTTCAACTCCTGCATCTTCGGGGATAGCGCGGCCATCTGCCGCATGGACCGGTTTGCTCGATTTTGAATCGGCCAGAGCGTCAGCTTGATAATGGTCGTGAGGGCCAGAATGGAGAGGCCGTAGTCCCCAAGCCAACTGTGGAGCAGGTTCATGAAGTTGAGGAGAAACTGGCACACCAGCTTGAAGATCCCGAAGTCCATCACCTCCGCTTCATTATGCGGAAGTTGCGCGAGCCGATGGTAAAGCTTCGGCCCGGCATAGATTTCAAAACGGGCGCTGTATGTTTGCCCGGGTTGCAACTGAAATCCCGGCATCCCAAGCGCGCCTTCGATCGCGGGTAGTTTTTGGTCCGACGTATATTCGGTTTCAAAGCGCTGAGCCCATACGCTAATGGCCTTCGCCGTGAGTGGCGCCATTAGCGTGGTGAAAAATTGGTTACTCACCGCAGCCCATTCCGCGCCGGCGATATTCTCCTGGTAATAAGGCCGCGCAGCGCGCTGGCCCAGCCCAAGGAATCCGCCGCTGCTACCAAACCAACCCACATCGATTCCTTTTGCCTTGCCATCGATGCACCAGACGAGCCGCGTGTAGGAAGGATAATCTTTGGGATGAATAGGCGCTGCCGACCCAAGCGCCACAAAATAGCCAGCGCTTTGGTATGGCTTGGTGCCCCGGTTCTCGAGATCAACGTCCATTTCGATCACGTAGTTGTCTTTGTTCTCCGGCGATTTTTCGAAGAAGAACTTTTTCCGAATGGCGACTTGTTCGCCCGTTGTTCCCTCAAATTGCACAACCGAATTTGATTCTGTCGATGCGGTAAACTCAGGAAGCGTTGGCGCTGATGGCTGTTCAATGATTGCGCCGATTGGCGCGTTCTGTCCCGAATTCAACACAACGTGCTGTCCTTTCTCAGCCATCTGCTTCAGGAGAACGGCTTCCTTGATGCCGCCTCCGCGATTCGTTAGACGCAACTCAACATCCGAGTTTCGCAGCGTTTCTATCTTCTCGGCAAAACTCGGAGTCGGCTCGGCGGTCTTCGGCGTAGTCTCTGGGGTAGCCGGCGACGGGGATGCTTCAAAAACTTTCGGGGTTGCCGTGGGCGACGCTTGACCGGGTGCGGCATTAACCGGCGCGTGCCGCGGAGGCATCTGTTTTGCCACGTAAATTTGCCACCCTACGAGCCCGATTACGCAAAGGGCAATGACAATCCACGCAGTTCGATCCATAACGGTAAGTCGTCGTTGAGCGGCTACTCAGCAGAGCCGGATGTGGCGTCTGGTGCGGATGCTAGATACTGGATGCTCGATTCTGGATTTTTCCGGTGCGGCACTGGATCATAGCCACATCCACCCCAGGGTTGACATCGCGCGAGGCGTTTTAATCCCAGCCAGCTTCCGCGGCCGATGCCATGTATCTCTACCGCTTCCAGAAAATAGGCCGAGCACGTCGGCGTAAATCGGCAGCCCGAATCAGGTCCGCACAGCAAACCAAGGAGGGGCGAAAGCGTGCATTGATAAACGCGAATCATAGAACGAAGCAGCCAGAGCATCAGAGCAGAATAGAAGCGCGTCTCGCGAGACGCAACCATTCATCCTCCAAGGCTCGATAGCTCGCGTTCGCAGCGTCGCGCTTTGCAATAAGCACGATCCAAAGGTCCTGTCGCAAATCATGCTGGTGCTGGCGCACAATCTCACGCAGCCGGCGCCGGACACGATTGCGAACTACCGCGCTTCCAAGACGACGAGACGTAACGAAGCCGACACGACACAACCCGGAATGCTCGACTACCGTTGCGCTGAGTGTTAGCAGCTTGCCGTGCCGTGCCAGGCCTTCTCGTTTTACGCGCTCGAATTCGGACGCGCGCGTCAGGCGACGCGATTTTGGAAATGAAAGCGAACTTGCCCGCTTCATATCGGTTCTCGATTCGTTACTATAGACCGAAAAATGTTGGAGGGTGGAGCTCTACGACGCAATCTTGGGCTCGCGGAGCTCGCCCCTCCAAGTACGGATGCGGCATCCGTACAGCAAAAGTCTTCTCCCGGAAAATCTCGGGAGAAGACTTCGCGAAGAAAAAAGCCGACGAATTAGGGAGTTGGCGAGCTCTCAGCAGGAGATTCGCTGGTCCCACCGGTAGATGTTGACGTTTCGGGAGAAGATTCCGTTGTGGAAGCCGGACTGGTTGTTTCAGTTGTTGTCGGCGGACTCGTGGCCGCCGGACTTGCCGCGGGCTCAGTTGTCTCGGTCTTTTGCTCGCACGCCGCGAGGAGCGCGGCACCGGCCAGAATGCAGATGTATTTTTTCATAGTGTTAATTGGAAGAGGCATATTGCTTTAACAGAGTAATCGGAGCAAGGCGGTTTTTGACCGCATTTGATTCTGCCTTTTAAAAGTAAATGCTTGGTGCGCGCGGATTAAAGCGGGGCCTCGTATTTGAGTCCATGCGCCTCCGCCACCGCTTTGCAAGTGAGTCGTCCGTCGCGGGTGTTGATGCCACCAATTAAGGCAGGTTGTTTTTTACATGCGCCCTCGAGACCGAGATCCGCGAGCAATTCTACGTAGCGAAACGTGACATTTGTAAGTGCTTGAGTTGCTGTGCGCGCGTAGGCTGCCGGCATGTTTGCCACGCAATAATGCGTGACACCCTCCTCCACGTAAACTGGATCAAGGTGCGTGGTGGGTCGCGACGTTTCCGCGCAACCGCCTTGATCGATGGAAATATCCACCAGCACACTGCCCGGCTTCATTTTTCGCAGCATCTGGCGCGTGATTAACTTCGGCGCCTTCGCTCCCGGCAAGAGCACGGCGCCAATCAGCAGATCGCAATCCGCCATCAAGTCCTGCAAGTTTGCCTCGCTTGAATAGAGCGTATTGGTATTTTCCATCGCGAGGTCGAGATAACGCAGACGTTCCAAATCAACATCAAGGATCGTGACTTCCGCGCCCAGGCCTGTTGCAATACGTGCTGCATTCACACCCGACGTCCCGCCGCCCACAACAACGACGCGTCCAGGCAAAACTCCCGGCACACCGGCTAACAAGACTCCACTGCCTCCGTTGTATTTCGCGAGAAAATTCGCGCCCATCACCGCTGACATGCGACCTGCGATCTCGCTCATTGGCTCGAGCAATGGCAAACGATGATTAATCTGAATCGTCTCATATGCCACTGCGGTCACGCCCGACTTCAGCAACGCTTCAGTAAGAGATTTACTCGCCGCCAGATGCAGATACGTGAAGAGGATTTGACCCTTTCGCAGCAATGGAAACTCCGCCTCGAGCGGCTCCTTCACTTTCACAACCATGTCAGCCCGCGTGAAAACTTCTTTCGCTTGATCGACAATCTCAGCGCCGGCTTTGACGTATTCTTCATCCGGATAACCCGAGCCTATACCGGCGTTCTTTTGTACCACGACCGAATGCCCCCGCCTCGTGAGTTGACTCGCAGCCGATGGCAACAGGGCGACGCGTTGCTCCTGCTCCTTAATTTCTTTAGGGATACCAATGATCATCTAAGAAGGTGAATGGTGATAAGTGATCAGTGAATAGTGGTAAAGCGAAATCCACCGACACGACCAACTGAATTTTTATTCACCAGTCACCAGTCATTTACTAATTCAAAGACGGATCGTCTGGCGCGGCAGCCAGCATTTTATACCACGGTCCCAAGCCGCGCATGATTTCGAACCACAGATTCGGAAGACGATCGAGTTTAAGCACCGAGGGATTAGCTTTTTGAAGAAGCCAAGCTTTCTGATTCATCTCGCTTTCAAGCTGTCCCGCTCCCCAGCCCGCATAGCCTACAAACGCGCAAACTGTAATTATTTTTTTTGGGGCAACTGCGTCGCTTGCTTCCTCGAGACCGACATTGTGATTGAGCTTAAGCCCTTTGCTCCGGTGCCATTCAAACGCCGCAAACATCAGTTGATTTTTTCCCACAGGTCCGCCGAGAAAAACGGGCACCTCAGCAAGTCCGGCAGGTGGCGCCTCGGTGACGAGATCGGCTACCTGTCTGTCGAGTGGGCGATTGATGATGACACCCAAAGCCCCCTCGCCTGGGTCATGCTCGGAAATGAAAAGCACTGTGCGTCGGAAATTCGGATCGAGCATATTAGGATGAGCGACCAGCAATGAACCAGCAAGGCTGCGCGCCGCTTGCTCCTCATCAAAATTACCCATGCAAAACTAGAGACCGCGACGCGCGCTCGCGCAACCCAGGTCACGCAATCGAATCTCGCACGCCAGACACACAGGAGAAATGACGAAGGGAAACATCGAGCCTTCGTCATTTAAACATTCGGGTTTATTTCGTCATTCACTTCATTCCTCATTCGTTATTTTTCCAGCCTCATCCTTCCGTGCGAATTTTTTCATATAAAATTTGTTGCGATCTACCGGAAGCTCGTTTAGTAGCCTCGAAGTTTTTCAAGATTGTTCTGGGGGGAACAGCCGCCCTTCACGCCTATCGGGTGTGGGGGGCGGTAATTTTTTAGGGCAAAATCCGAATGATGAACAACGAAGAGATGACAGGCGAAGAATAAGCAAATAAGCCGTCCACTCATTCGTCATTTGTCATTCGTCATTAATTCGGCATTCGTCATTCGTGCTTTGTCATTCTGTCTCTAGATCAGGACGGATCTCTTGGCCGCTCACAATCACTTTAATCGCGTTCCTCATCGCCATGGTGGTTGTAATCATTTTTTGGCGCATCGAAACCTGGCCGGCCCGCACAGCGCAACAAAGCACCGCCGAGCTTGAGCAGCTGGGCAAGGATTTACGCAGCGCTTTTGTCGACATCGCGCATTTGCAGCCGCGCATTACGATTAACAACCGTGTCTATATGGAACAGACGACGCCCGTGAGCGAACTGGTTGTTTTGTCACGACGCATCGAAGTTGAACATGAACTGCTTCATACCTGGGTGGGCAGTTCGAAGCGTGTAAAGTTGCATGGCACATTCATCGTCAAAGCCGGCTTCGATCTACAGCAAAACCTGGCGGTCGATATTCGACCCAATGAAATCATCGTTCAGCTGCCGCACGCCCGGATCCTTGGTATCGAACAGGAGCAGGTGGACGTCCTCGCGTTTGAAAATGGATTGTGGAACCGCATTTCAGGCCAGGACATGCAAAGCGAATTATCGATCCTGCCGGAGCTTGCACGGGAAAAAGCAGCAGAAGGTGACTTGCCAGCCGAAGCCGAGCGCACGTTGCAACAACAAATCGAGCAACGCGTGCACGCACCGCAACCACTGCATTTGATTTTCAAAGGTGTCGCTGCAAACCAAGGCCAATGAATAAACAATGACGAATGAATGTCGAAGCTCGAATGACGACAAAGCCGCGTGATTCGTGATTCGTCACATCGGATTTACGAATCAACGATTTAACGCGGCGCAGCCATTCATCATTCGTGCTTCGTCATTCACAGAAATCTAAATGCCCCTGAAAAGTCGATTTCTCCTAGCTAGTCTGTTTCTTCTGCTTGCTGCGTTACTGGCACTTTGGTTTACGCCATTTGCCGTTTCCCATGGTGTTCGTTGGTGGATTTGGTGGAGAGCGCGACAGGAGGGCTTCATTGTTAATATCGACAACATCGATGCACCGTTCCTGCGTCCGGTAGCGATCCGGCAACTGCGCCTGAGAAACGCACACGATGACACGCTCCGCATCGATCTTACAATCGCGGATGCGACCTTCGAGTTGAACTTCAAGCACATCCTCCTTCACAGCCGAGGTCGCGCCATCCGTAATCTTTCGATTCGGGAATTGCATGGAGAGTTGCGCCGAAGCAACCCAACTGTGCGAGCGATGACGCGCCGTGGGTGGGCAACACTGCACCGGATGCTTCCGGAAGATCTGACCATTGGCGCCTCGGAGGTGCGGATCGAAAACGGACCGACGCTTGTTTTATTGCGAAAAGGATTTCTATCCGCGAATCAGACCGAAGCGGGTCGTTTTAGCGCTGCCGAGATGATGATAGCCTCGCCGTGGTTCCACCAGACGTTTTCGCAATTGCGCGGTGCAACTCATTGGGAAGCTGATCATCTGACAATCGCCGGGCTCACTTTAACGCATGGCCTCGATCTGCAGTCCGCTACGGCGGACTTGTCGCGCCTGGGAAACCAACGCGTCGGATTGCAGTTCGACGCTGACGCGTTCGGAGGAAAAATCCGCGGAAACATTTCGCACGAATGGCGCTCCCAACATTCCAACTGGAAAATTGCCGGCGGAGCTACCGATATTTCCCTTGAGCAAACTTCAGAAGCATTCGGATTCGCCGATCGCGTTAGCGGTTTGCTCCACGCTGGTAACTTCACTTTTCGCGGAAACCTTGCTGAGCCGGACCTGGTGACCGCGTCACTTTGGAGCGAACTGACCGGGCTTACCTGGCGTAATCGCACCGCCGAAGCGATGATGCTTGGTGCCGCCCTCTATAACCGCCGGATTCAGCTTCAGCAACTGTACATAAAGCAACAGGCAAACCAGTTTACTTTAAACGGCGAAGCTGCATTTCCCTCAAGCGTGTCCGGCTGGCTTAGTCCGGATTTTCGCGGCAACATTTCCGCGTCGATCGATCAGTTGGGTGATTTCGCGGCTCTGTTTGGCGCGAACGCCGGCGATTTCGCGGGCAAGATCACGATTGATGGAGCGATGGATACTCGTGACCGCAAATTTGGCGGACATCTCATGGTTGAGGGTGCATCGCTCACATTTTTTAAGACTGCCATCGACAACCTGAGCGCGAAACTGAATTTAAAAGCGACGGAACTGGAGATCGAACAATTGGCGATGACGCACAAGAACGATTCTCTTAGCGGACAGGGTAAAATCGATCTCTCGCACGAGCACAACTATTCAGGGACGCTCGAAGCTAGATTAAACAACCTAATCGATTACCTGTCGATTCCGCGCGAGGCAGCTGGAAAAGGAAACCAAATCCCGGCTGATGTTCAGGCAACCATCGATTCCGGTAAGTGGGATGTACGGGGTGTGATCCACATGCCTAATTCGAGCCCGATGAGCTTCACAGCCAATTTTCCTTTGCCAGTCGGGACGGATTGGAACGCTTTCCGGATATCTCCGTTGAATATCACACTCAACTTTCCATCGGTCTTTCTCGCAAAAGCGCCTCAGCTCTTTCACCCACAAATATTCAACGACGGCATTCTGAGCGGAAACATTTCGCTTTCCGAAACGTTGCTACATCCTCACATCGATGGCGACATCCAGCTGATGAACGGAAAGATGTCCGGCGACGCCGGAGGCTCTATCAATCTCACTGAAGCAAGCGGACGAATTGTTTTTGGAGGAAATCGCGCATCGATAGAGTTTCTCAATCTTGCGACCAAGAGTACAGATCTTTCACTTCGTGGAGAGATCGATTTTCAGGATACGAACAATGTGACGGTCAGAATAGATGGTGGGATGCCGATCTTCGATCTAACGCCCCACCAAATCGGTTGCATGAACAAAATCGAATTTGCGTCGGTACCATTCACTCTGGCGCCCGCTGTCGCAGAGTTGCAATTCCGCGGATCGCTTTTTCAATCCGACTGGACCATCGGTTTAAAAGAGCGAACGATCGCAGGGTCCTCTGACATTCCAGATTCGGATGGTGTCACTCGGGAATTTCCGCTCTGTTTTTCAAGTAATCCTTTGGAAACAGCTACATTATTGCTGGGATCACTTCCGCGGTCCGAAGCGCATCCCGCAACAACGCCCCCAAAAAAAGAAACAAAGGCACGGCAGTAGGATTACCGGCCGTCGCTTTCGTTTAATCTTGCGTTTTCTTTACTTCATCCCGAACGAAGTGTTTGCCGCGCCGGAGCTCTTAGCGAAGGTGGGAGGGACCTCGCTTAGGCAGAGGAACTACTCTTAGTTTTCAGCGTGATCCCAGCTTCGTAGGCGAGGTGCTTCGCTCCGCTCAGCAAAACACGCGTGGAACGTAGTTTCAGGTGCGCCCTGAAAATGTGGGGAACCCTCAAGCGCCGCTACGACTTCTCTGTCACCAGCCAGCGCGAAAGCTTTTCCTCGAGCTCGCGTGTGAGATTGATACTAAACTCCGCGCCTGCGTCCAGACGCAGCGCGTTGCCATTTGCGCGATCGAACAGCAATCGGACCGGGCGCCGGCCCGGCGAGCTGGAAAGGATCCTGCGCACCTCTCGCAATTCATCCCCAGTTGTGGCCGCAGAGAACTGCAAGAGCACCGCGGATTCCTGGTCTGTCGATCCTTCAGTCGCGCCGTTGGGCTTTCGGGACGAAAGCGTCTTGATCTCCTGTGCCACGGCCCGAGGAACTTCATCCCGTTTATCCAGCGTTCCTTTTATTTCAACGACGCGCCCTGCCTCCAAGGCGCCTGAAACTTTCAGGTAAACCTCGTTCCACACCACCACTTCGAGCATATCGGCCCGGTCTTCGATCCAAACGACCGCGAACGGTTTGCCTTCTTTTTTCGTAAATTTTTTCTCAACCTCCACAATCGCACCGGCAATCCTGAATGGCGCGCGATCGTCCAGACCGGACAATGAAGCGATCGATCGATAATTTTTCGCCGCGAAAACATCTGCGTACGCATCGAGTGGATGGCCGCTGACGTAAAAGCCGAGTAGCTCTTTTTCGTAGGAAAGTTTTTGATGCTCGCTCCAGGGAATGGCTGGCCTTTTTCTTGATCCAGTGGGAGCGGTTGCTTCATCAAAGAGTGAAACTTGCCCAGCGATTCTGTCACGCTGCGCTGCAGCGGAAGCAGTCACCGCGTCATCAATACAGTTAAAAAGTTCGGAACGGTCTCGGCCGAGGAAATCAAATGCGCCGGCCTTGATAAGGCTTTCAAGCATCTTGCGATTGGCAACGCGCGAGTCCAGCCGCGCGCAGAAATCCTCCAGCGAAGCGAACGTTCCTTGTTGTTCGCGTTCGCGAATCGCCGTTTCCATGGCCATTTCACCGACGTGTTTGATGGCGGCAAGCCCGTAGCGAATGGCGCTGTAGCCGTTGCCGTTGGCTGCGGCCGCCTTTGTTTTCTCCGTGCTGCCGCGGTCAGCGCCCGCGGCTACAGTTTCCGGCGTAAACTTCAAGCCGCTCTTGTTGATGTCCGGCGGTAGGATGGAAATGCCCATCCTTTTGCATTCGCCGACAAAAACAGAAATTTTTTCTGTGTTGTTGATTTCGTTGCTCAGCAAACCCGCCATGAATTCCACCGGGTAATGCGCCTTCAGATACGCGGTTTGATAACTGATCACGCCATAGGCTGCGCTGTGGCTCTTGTTAAACCCGTAACCCGCGAATTTTTCCAGCAAATCGAAGATCGCATTCGCTTTTTTCTCGGCAATCTTGTTTGTGCGCGCACAGCCTTCGATGAAATTTTTCCGCTCTTTGGCCATCTTCTCCTTGTCTTTCTTGCCCATGGCGCGCCGGAGAAGATCGGCTTGCGCGAGTGAGTAGCCGGCAAGTTTACTCGCCGCTGCCATCACCTGTTCCTGGTAAATCATCACGCCATAGGTATCAGCGCAGATATCTTCGAGCAGTGGATGCAGATATTTGATCGGCGTAATCCCCTTTTTCGCTTTCACGTATTCCGGAATGAGTTCCATCGGCCCGGGTCGATAAAGCGCGATGAGTGCGATGATGTCGTCGAGCTTCTTTACGTCGAACTGCTTCGACAAACTGGTCATCCCACCAGACTCCATCTGGAAAAGACCAATCGTTTCGCCGCGGTTATAGAGAGCAAACGCAGCGGCATCATCGAGTGGAATGTCCTTCAGCGAAAAGTTTGGCTCGCGCTCGTGAATCAGGGCCAGTGTATCCTCAATGACTGTTAGCGTTTTCAATCCGAGGAAATCCATTTTCAGGAGGCCCAGGTCATTGAGCGGTCCCATGGCGTATTGGCTGATCACGTCGTTGCCCTTCACATCGCGGCAAAGCGGGATGTAATCAGACAAGTCGCGATCGGCGATCACCACTCCTGCGGCGTGCACGCCCGCATTTCGCGACAAGCCTTCGAGAATTTTGGCGTAATCAAACAGCTGCCGGGTCGCCGGCTCGGTGGCCACCGCTCGTTTCAGCTCCGGATTTTTTTCCACGGCTGAATCGAGCGTGATGTTCAGCTCATTTGGGATCATCTTTGCAATGCGATCCGCATCTCGATAGCTCAGCCCCATCACCCGCCCCACGTCACGCACCACACTTTTCGCCTTGAGCTTGCCAAACGTAATGATCTGCGCGACGCGGCGTTCACCATATTTCCGCCGCACGTACTCGAGGACTTCTCCGCGACGTGCTTCGCAAAAATCAATATCGATATCCGGCGGCGAAACCCGGTCCGGATTCAAAAACCGCTCGAAAAGCAATCCGTACTGGAGCGGATCGATATCGGTGATCCCGAGAACGTACGTAACCATTGAGCCGGCGGCAGAGCCGCGTCCAGGTCCTACAGGAATGCCTTTCTCTTTGGCAAAATGAATAAAATCCCAAACAATGAGCAGATAGCTCACGAATCCGGTTTTTTCGAAAACGCCTAACTCGTAATCGAGCTGTCGAATCAATTCCGGGTCGTTCGACGCGCGTTCGCCGTAGCGTTGCCGCAAACCGTCGTAAC
>WNGE01001526.1_pt1 | contig 29518 bp, 27 predicted proteins | sample 5400651 | NCBI WGS metagenome assembly WNGE01 (sample SAMN13153370, study PRJNA577476) | soil metagenome | isolation source: 60 cm soil or saprolite under grassland replicate 2 | place: USA:California | collected 2016-06-15
CCCCGGGATCGTGAAGCGCAAGTCGGTGCACGAGCCGATGCAGACGGGGCTCAAGGCCATCGACGCCCTGGTGCCGATCGGCCGCGGCCAGCGCGAGCTCATCCTCGGTGACCGCCAGACGGGCAAGACGGCGGTCGCCATCGACACCATCCTCAACAACAAGGGCAACAACCTCACCTGCGTCTATGTGGCCATCGGCCAGAAGCAGTCGACGGTGGCGCGCGTCGTCGACAGGCTGCGCCAGTCCGGCGCGATGGACTACACGATCGTCGTCGCCGCCAGCGCCTCCGACCCCGCCCCGATGCAGTACCTCGCGCCGTATACCGGCGTGACCATGGGCGAGTTTTTCCGCGACAGCGGCCGGCACGCGCTCATCATCTACGACGACCTCTCGAAGCACGCGGTGTCCTACCGGCAGCTCTCCTTGCTCCTGCGCCGCCCGCCTGGCCGCGAGGCGTATCCCGGCGACGTCTTCTACCTCCACAGCCGCCTGCTCGAGCGCGCCGCCAAGCTCTCCGACAAGGAGGGCGGCGGGTCGCTCACCGCGCTCCCCATCATCGAGACCCAGGCCGGCGACGTCTCGGCGTACATCCCGACGAACGTCATCTCCATCACCGACGGCCAGATCTTCCTCGAGACGGACCTCTTCAACTCCGGCGTCCGCCCGGCCACAGTTCGGCTCCGACCTCGACAAGGCCACGCAGGAGACGCTCGCCCGCGGCGAGCGCCTCGTCGAGGTGCTGAAGCAGCGGCAGTATCAGCCGATGACCGTCGAGAATCAGGTCATCCAGATCTACACGGCGACGACCAAGGACGAGAGCGGGACCGGCTGGATCCGCAACGTCCCGGTGGAGCAGGTCAGCCGCTACATGAAGGAGCTCATGGAGTTCCTCGACGGGCGCCACCCCGACATCGCCAGGTCGATCGCGGAGAAGAAGGCGCTCGACGACGGGATCAAGGCCGCCCTCGACAAGACGCTCGCCGAGTTCCGCGGCATCTTCAAGGTCGAAGGCTAAGGCCAAGGAGCCGAGGACCCCGTGCCCTCCCTGCGCGACATCAGGACCCGGATCGGGTCCGTCAAGAACACGCGGCAGATCACGAAGGCCATGAAGATGGTCTCGGCGGCGAAGCTGCGCCGGGCCCAGGAGGCCGTCACCCGGGCGCGTCCGTACGCGACGCTGCTCGAGCAGGCGCTCCAGCGCATCGCGACGCGCGCCGCCGCCGAGGGGAAGATCTCGCACCCGCTCCTCGGGGCCCGCCCGGTGAGGGCGGCCGAGCTCGTGCTCCTCACCAGCGACCGCGGGCTCGCCGGCGCCTTCAACTCGAACGTCGTCCGGCGGGCGCAACGCTTCCTCACCGAGACGAGCGAGCAGTACGAGAGCGTCGACGTCTCGATCCTGGGCCGCAAGGCGCGCGACTTCTTCCGCGCCCGCAAGATGCCCGTCCGCAAGGACTTCGGCGGCGTGCACCAGCTCGCGAGCTACGAGAAGGCGTCCGGCCTCGCGGCGGAGCTCTCGCAGCGCTTCCTCGCGGGCGACGTGGACGCGGTCTTCCTCTGCTACAACGAGTTCAAGAGCGCCATCGCGCAGAACATCGTGGTGAAGCAGCTCCTCCCCATCGTCACGGTGGAGCAGGGCGGCGCGCCGGTCGGCTTCGACTTCCTGTACGAGCCGAGCCGGGAGAAGCTCCTCGAGGAGCTCGTGCCGAAGCACCTCGCCATCCAGGTGTGGCGCGCGCTGCTCGACTCCGCGGCGAGCGAGCACGGCGCCCGCATGACCGCGATGGAGTCTGCGACCAAGAACGCCGAGGAGATGATCGCGGCGCTCACCCTCCAGTACAACCGCGCGCGCCAAGCCTACGTCACGAAGGAGCTCATGGAGATCGTGAGCGGCGCCGAGGCGCTCAAGTAGCCTTTCCGGGAGAACACGAGAACATGGCCACCGAGATTCACCTCCAGAGCGGCAGCATCACGCAGGTCATCGGCCCCGTCGTGGACGTGGAGTTCCCGCCGGGCGGGCTGCCGGAGATCTACACCGCGCTCCAGGTCACGAACCCCGCCATCGACGAGCGGCAGGACAACCTCGTGGTCGAGGTGGCGCAGCACCTGGGCGAGAACACCGCTCGCTGCATCGCCATGGACTCGACCGAGGGCCTCGTCCGCGGCATGGCGGTCAAGAACACCGGCGCGCCCATCACCATGCCGGTCGGCGCCTCGGTGCTCGGCCGCATCCTCAACGTGGTCGGCGAGCCGGTGGACGAGCGCGGCCCGGTGAACGCGGCGAAGCGCCTCCCCATCCACCGCGCCCCGCCGACCCTCGTCGACCAGAACGTGAAGGTCGAGGCGTTCGAGACCGGCATCAAGGTCATCGACCTCCTCGCGCCCTACCTGCGCGGCGGCAAGATCGGCCTCTTCGGCGGCGCTGGCGTGGGCAAGACCGTGCTCCTCATGGAGCTCGTGAACAACGTCGCCAAGGCGCGCGGCGGCTTCTCGGTGTTCGCCGGCGTGGGCGAGCGGACCCGCGAGGGCAACGACCTCTACCACGAGATGATCGAGTCGGGCGTCATCAACAAGGACGACCTCTCGAAGAGCCAGTGCGTGCTCGTGTACGGGCAGATGAACGAGCCGCCGGGCGCCCGCGCCCGCGTCGGCCTGTCCGCGCTCGCCATCGCCGAGTACTTCCGCGATGAAGAGAACCGCGACATGCTCCTCTTCATCGACAACATCTTCCGCTTCACGCAGGCGGGCTCCGAGGTGTCGGCCCTCCTCGGCCGCATCCCGTCCGCCGTCGGTTACCAGCCCACCCTCTCCACCGAGATGGGCGAGCTGCAGGAGCGCATCACCTCGACGAAGAACGGCGCCATCACCTCGGTGCAGGCCATCTACGTCCCCGCCGACGACCTGACCGACCCGGCGCCGGCGACCGCCTTCGCCCACCTCGACGCGACGACGGTGCTCAGCCGCAAGCTCACCGAGATCGGCATCTACCCCGCGGTGGACCCGCTCGACTCGACGAGCCGCATCCTCGACCCGCTCGTCGTCGGCCAGGACCACTACGACACCGCGCGCAGCGTGCAGGAGACGCTCCAGACGTACAAGGAGCTCCAGGACATCATCGCCATCCTCGGCATGGACGAGCTCTCCGAGCAGGACAAGCTGACGGTGTCTCGCGCCCGCAAGGTCCAGCGCTTCCTCTCCCAGCCGTTCCACGTCGCCGAGCAGTTCACCGGCAACCCCGGCAAGTACGTGAAGCTCGCCGACACGATCCGCGGCTTCAAGGAGATCGTCGCGGGCAAGCACGACAACCTGCCGGAGCAGGCCTTCTACATGGTCGGAACCATCGAGGAGGCGGTCGAGAAGGCGAAGAAGCTCGCCGCCGGGTAAGCCATGCCCCTGACCCTCGAGATCGTCACCCCCGAGAAGCGGGTCGCGCAGCTCACCTGCGACGAGGTGCGCGCGCCCGGTGCGCTCGGGGGGTTCGGGATCCGTCCCGGCCACGCGAGCTTCATGACCGCGCTCGAGCCGGGGCGGCTGACCGTGGTCGCCGGCGGCCGCGAGGAGCACTACGCCGTGGGCGGCGGGTTCCTCCAGGTGGACGGCGATCGCGTGATCGTGCTCGCGGACACGGCCGAGCCGCGCGACCAGATCGACGTCGAGGCGGCGAAGCGCGAGTTCGCGGAGGCGACCGAGCGGCTCCGGTCGCTCACCGAGCAGGACGCGAACCACGCGATCGAGTCCGCGCGCGTGCGCCGCGCGACCGCGCGACTCTCCGTCGCAGGGCGTTGACGGCCGGGAGGCGTGGCGGGGGCGAGCGCCCTGCGCTACGCTGTCCTCGCGCGACGCCTGCGCTGCGGCTGCGCACGGGAGCCATGCGCCGCGTCGCCCTCCTCACGCTCCTCACCTTCGGCTGCGCCACCGTGCGCGAGCCCGAGCGCGGGGCGTTCGCGGCGCCGCCCGCCCGCATCGCCCTCGCCGAGCCCGAGCTCGAGCTGTGGATGGAGGGGACGCGCCCCGTGGACGCCGCCGAGTCGGCGCGCGCGCTCGAGCAGAGCCGGAACGCCCTCACCGAGGCGCTCGCCGGGCGCGGGCTCGACGCGAGCGAGCCCAGCCAGCTGCTCGTGGTGCGGGCGCGCGCCATCGCGCGAACGGACGAGCGCAGGAGCGCGCAGGTCTGGTCCGCCGTGGGGCTCGTCGCGGGGTTCGTGGTCGTCGCCCTGGTCGTCATCGCCCTCGCGCGCTCGAGGGCATCGCCGTCCACCTCGCACGCGTCGCACGCGGTCGCCTCGGCGCCGGCGGCGCGAGCGCCTTGGCGCGGCGTCCCGTTCGCCCCGCGGCCGTACCCGCCGCCTCCACCCATCGGAGTCGAGATCGGGTTCAACGTCATGGTGCCGGTGGGGCCGGCGCCGCCCTGGCCCGGCGCCGAGCCGAGCGAGTCGCGCCTGGCCTCGCGCGGCTGGTTCGACGGCGACGAGGTCGAGCTCACCGTGGAGCTCGCCGATCCCGGGACGGGCACGGTGAGCTGGCGCCGCACGGTGCGCGAGGGGGCCGATCCGCGCGATCCAGCGGCGCTCGCGGCGCTCCTCGATCGCGCGCTCGCGGACCAGCCGTTCGGAGCGCGCGCGGGGCCGCGCCCGCCTGCGCAGGATACCGCCAGCGGCCCGAAAAGCCTTGAAACTCCGGGGGGAAAGGGCTAAAAAGACCTTCCCCCGACGACTCGCTTTCGCTCCCCTCGAGGCCGCCCAGAACGATGCCCGACGAGACCCTTCCGCCCGCGCCGCCGCCCGAAGCGCCCGCCCTGCCGCCCTCCGGCGATGGACAGCGCGCCCAGGTCAACATCGAAGACGAGATGCGCAAGTCGTATCTCGACTACTCGATGTCCGTCATCATCGGTCGCGCGCTCCCCGACGTGCGCGACGGGCTGAAGCCCGTGCACCGCCGCATCCTCTACGCGATGCACACGGAGGGTCTCCACCACAACAAGCGCTACTCGAAGTGCGCCGGCGTCGTCGGCGAGGTGCTGAAGAAGTATCACCCGCACGGCGACGCCTCGGTCTACGACGCGCTCGTCAGGCTCGTGCAGGAGTGGAACCTCCGCTATCCGCTCATCGACGGCCAGGGCAACTTCGGCTCGGTGGACGGCGACCCGGCCGCCGCCTACCGGTACACCGAGTCCCGCCTCGAGAAGCTCTCCGACTGGCTCCTCGCCGACATCGACAAGGAGACCGTCGAGTGGGGGCCGAACTTCGACGACTCGACGCAGGAGCCGCTCGTCCTCCCCTCGCGCTTCCCGAACCTGCTCGTGAACGGCAGCTCCGGGATCGCGGTCGGCATGGCGACCTCGATCCCGCCGCACAACATGGGCGAGGTCATCGACGCGGCCGTCCACGTCATCGAGAACCCGAAGGTCACGGTCCCCGAGCTGATGCGCTTCGTGCCGGGGCCGGACTTCCCGACGGCCGGCATCATCCTCGGCCGCGACGGCATCCGGAAGGCGTACACCGAGGGGCGCGGCACCATCACCGTCCGGGCGCGCACCAACGTCGAGGTCCACCCTCGCACCGAGCGCGAGACCATCGTCGTCACCGAGATCCCGTACCAGGTGAACAAGGCGAAGCTCGTCGAGCACATCGCCGATCTCGTGCGGGAGAAGCGCATCGAGGGGATCAGCGACCTCCGCGACGAGTCGTCGCGCGAGGGCATGCGCATCGTCATCGAGCTGAAGCGCGACGCGCTCGCCCAGGTCGTGCTGAACAACCTGTACGCCCACACCGCGCTCCAGACCGGGTTCGGCGTCACGCTCCTCTCCATCGACGGCGGGCAGCCCCGCATCCTGAACCTCAAGGAGATGCTGGAGCGCTTCGTCGCGCACCGGCGCGACGTCGTCACCCGGCGCACCCGCTTCGAGCTGAAGCAGGCGCGCGCCCGCGAGCACATCCTGCTCGGCTTCCAGATCGCGCTCGACCACCTCGACGAGCTCATCGAGCTCATCAGGAAGGCGGCCGACCGCGACGTCGCGCGCGAGCAGATGATGCAGCGCTTCGCGCTCTCCGAGCTGCAGGCGAAGGCCATCCTCGAGATGCAGCTGCAGCGCCTCACCGGCCTCGAGCGCCAGAAGATCCTGGACGAGCTCGCCGAGGTGCAGAAGCTCATCACGCGCCTGAAGGAGATCCTGGGCTCCGAGAAGGTGCTCATGCAGGTCATCGTCGACGAGCTGAAGGAGGTGCGGCAGCTCTTCGCCGACGCGCGCAGGACGGAGATCCAGGGCGAGGCGGGCGACCTCGCGATGGAGGACCTCATCGCGGAGGAGGAGATGGTCGTCACCGTCTCCCACGCCGGCTACGTGAAGCGGAACCCGGTCTCGCTCTACCGCGCCCAGCGGCGCGGCGGCCGCGGCAAGACGGGCGCCGGGGCACGCGAGGAGGACTTCCTCGAGAGCCTCTTCGTCGCCTCCACCCACAGCTACCTCTTCGTCTTCTCCGACAAGGGCAAGGTGTACTGGCTCAAGGTGCACGAGATCCCGCAGGCCTCGCGCGCCGCGCGCGGCAAGCCCATCGTGAACCTCGTCCAGCTCGCGCCGGGGGAGAAGGTGACCGCCATCCTGCCGGTACGGCAGCTCCCCGAGCCGCCCGCCGGCGCCGACGAGGCGCTCGACCAGGAGGCGGCGGCCGCGATCGAGCTCGCGGAGAAGCAAGCGGTGGCGGCGACGAGCCAGTTCGTCTTCCTCGCGACGAAGAAGGGCATCATCAAGAAGACCCACCTCGACGCGTTCAGCCGCCCGCGCGCGGCCGGCATCATCGCGCTCGGGATCGAGGAGGGCGACGCGCTCATCGCGGCGCGCCTCACCGACGGCGCCTCGCACGTGCTCCTCTCGACCTCGCAGGGGATGGCCATCCGCTTCGAGGAGACGGACGTCCGGCCGATGGGGCGCAGCGCGTACGGCGTGAAGGGCGTGACGCTCGCGGACGGCGACGAGGTCGTCTCGGCCGAGGTGGTGGCGCCACAGAGAGAGGGCGAGCCGCAGCCGACCATCCTCACCGTCACCGCGAACGGCTACGGCAAGCGCACCGAGCTCGCCGAGTACCGCGTCCAGAGCCGCGGCGGGAAGGGCATCATCACCATCAAGACCACGGAGCGGAACGGGCCGGTGGTCGCGGCGGTGTCGGTGCTCGACGACGAGGAGGTGATGCTCATCACCAACAAGGGCATGCTCATCCGCATGCCGGCGAAGGGGATCAGCGTCATCGGCCGAAACACGCAGGGCGTGCGGCTCATCACCGTCGAGTCGAGCGAGGAGCAGGTGGCCGGCGTCGCGCCGGTGGCGGAGACGAGCCCGGAGGCGGCCGCGGTGGTGGAGGGCGAGGCCGTGAACGGCGAGCCGGGCGGGGATGCCGAGGCGGGCGGCGAGGAGGCGGGAGACGAGGGGGCGGGAGACGAGGACGGCAGCGGCGGCGAGGGCGGACCCGAGGGCGGTCAGGGTTGAGCCCGCGCGCCCGCACCGGCGCGGCGCTCGCCGCGCTCGTCGCGCTCGCCTGCGGCGCCGCGGCGCGCCGGCTCGAGGAGGCGAACACGGCTCGCCACGCCGGGCGACCGCGCGACGCGCTCCAGGGCTACCAGGCGGTGCTGGCGGAGCTCGGCGACGGCCGGCTGCCGGATGGCGACGCCAGCCTCCGCCTGCGCGCCCTCAAGTACGCCGCCGACGTCTCCTACCTCGAGCTGGGCGACTTCACGCAGGCGATCTCGTACTACCGCCGCATCGTCGCGCTCTACCCCGCGACCGCCGACGCGTGGAAGGCGCGCGCCATGACGGGCGACATCTACCGCGAGCGCTTCGGCGACCGCGTCGCGGCCATCGCGCAGTGGGCCGACATCGCCGCCAGCGACGCGGCCGAGGCGCCGACCTTCCAGCTCAAGGTCGCCCGCGAGTACCTCGACCTCAAGAACTGGGAGCAGGCGCGCACCGAGGCGCGCATCCTGCGCGAGCGCTGGGCCAGCTCGGACCTGGCGGACGAGGCGCAGCTCCTCACCGCCCAGGCGTGGGCGCTCGAGCAGCGCGGCGACGAGGCGCAGCGCGCGTTCCAGGCGCTCCTCGACCGCCGGCCACGGCCCGAGATGGGCGCCCGCGCGCTCGAGGGGCAGGCCCACCTCGCGGCGCGGGACGGCAAGCTCGACCGCGCCCTGGCGCTCTATGCGCAGGCCCTGACCGCGCACCCGAGCCCGGAGACGATCCGGATGGCCATCGAGAAGGTGCGGGAGCGCCGGGAGCGGTCGCAGCCCACCGTGAAGCCGGGCGACCGCGCCACCGCCTTCGACCACCACATGAAGGACGAGGACAGGGACAGCCCATGAAGACCGACTACAGCGAGAAGCTGTTCGCGAAGGCGAAGGACCTCTTCCCGGGCGGCGTGAACAGCCCCGTGCGCGCCTTCAAGGGCGTGGGCGGGACGCCCCGCTTCATCGCGCGCGGCCGCGGCTCGCGCATGTGGGACGTGGACGGCAACCAGTACGTCGACTACGTCGGGTCGTGGGGGCCGCTCATCGTCGGCCACTGCCACTCGGCGGTGATGCAGGCCGTGCAGGACGCGCTGAAGGAGGGGGCGAGCTTCGGCGCCCCTTCGCCGCGCGAGATCCTGCTCGGGGAGCTGGTCCGGCAGCGCATGCCGTGGCTCGAGCGGATGCGCTTCGTGTCCTCCGGAACGGAGGCGACCACCGCCGCCATCCGGCTCGCGCGCGGCTTCACCGGGCGCGACGACTTCCTCAAGTTCGACGGGTGCTATCACGGGGCGGGCGACTCGCTGCTCGTCAAGGCCGGGTCCGGCGTCGAGACGCTCGGGCTCCCCGACTCGCCCGGCGTGCCCGCCGACCTCGCGAAGCACACGCTCACGCTGCCCTGGAACGACCTCGCGGCGGTGGAGGAGCTCTTCGCGCGCCGCGGGAAGAGCATCGCGGCCGTCATCACCGAGCCGGTGGTGGGCAACATGGGCGTGCTCGTCCCGAAGCCCGGCTTCCTCGAGGGGCTCGGCCGCATCTGCAAGCAGCACGGCGCCCTCTTCATCGTGGACGAGGTCATGACCGGGTTCCGGCTCGCGGCCGGCGGCGCCTGCGGCCGGTACGGCCTCTCGCCCGACCTCGTCACGTTCGGCAAGGTGATCGGCGGCGGGCTGCCGGTGGGCGCCTTCGGAGGCCGCGCCGAGGTGATGGACAAGATCGCCCCGGCGGGCCCGGTCTACCAGGCGGGGACGCTCTCGGGGAACCCGATGGCGATGGCGGCCGGGACGGCCACCCTCGAGCAGCTCACGCCTGTGTCGTACGAGAAGCTCGAGCGGCTCTCGGCCCGCCTCGCGGACGGCCTCGCGCAGGCCGCCGAGGCGGCCGGCGCGGAGGTGCAGGTGAACCGGGTCGCGTCGATGCTGACCGTGTTCTTCTCGGGCGAGCCCGTCTTCGACGCGGCGAGCGCGCGCAAGTGCGACACGAAGCGCTTCGGACGCTTCTTCCACGGGATGCTCGAGCGCGGCGTCTACCTGCCGCCGTCGCAGTTCGAGGCCGCCTTCGTGTCGCTCGCGCACTCGCCGGAGGACATCGAGGTGACCATCGCGGCCGCGAAGGAGGCGTTCGCGGAGGCGGTGAAGGGCTAGAGCACCTCACCGAGCTTCGGCAGCGGGTGGAGCTTCGACACGTCCGACATGTTGCCCGTGTAGCGAGAGGAACCTTCTTCGCGTGACGAGCTTCGCCGACCGCTTCGCGCCCTTCGACCTCGCCTACCTCGACGCGGCGAGCCAGGGGCCGCTCCCGCTCGCCGCGGTGCGCGCCGGGCGGGAGGCGCTCGCGCTGAAGGAGCGCCCGTACCGCATCCCGAGCGGCCTCGCGCTCACGCTCACCGCCGAGGTGCGGGCGCTCTACGCGCGCCTCTTCAGCTGCCGCGAGGAGGCGGTCGCGCTCACGACCGGCGCCGGGGCCGCCGTGAACGCGGTCGCGCGCGGCCTCGACTGGAAGGAGGGCGACGAGGTCGTCCTGCCGGACGGTGAGTTCCCGTCGAACGACTGGCCGTGGCGGCTCCTCGCCCGCTGCGGCGTGCGCGTGGTGCGGGTGAAGCCGCCCGAGCGCGCCATCGCGGTCACCGCCGAGGGGCTCGCGGCGGCGCTGACGCCGCGGACGCGCGTCGTCGCGTTCGCCCACGTCTCGTACCTCCACGGCGGGCGCCTCGATCCGGCGCCCGTCGTCGCGGCGGCGCGCGCCGCGGGCGCGCTCACGCTGGTGGACGGGAGCCAGGCCGCCGGAGCCGTGCCCTTCGACTTCGGCGCCTCGGGCGTGGACGTCTACACCGCCTGCGCCTACAAGCACCTCCTCGGCCCGTACGGCAGCGCCGTCGCCCTCTTCTCGCCGGCCGCGCTGGAGCGGCTCGGCAGCGGCGATCTCGCGTGGCAGTCGGTGAAGGGGAGCGAGGACGTGAGCCGGCTGCCCCGGGGCGAGCTCGAGCTGCGGCCCGGCGCCGTGCGCTTCGACGCGCACGAGGCGGCGAGCTTCGGAAATCTCATGCCGCTCGCGGACTCGCTCCGCCTCATCCTCGAGGCGACGCCGCACGGGGTCCAGGCCCACGCCCGCGCCCTCGGGGACCGCATCCTCGCCAAGCTGCCGGCCGCCTTCGTCCCGGCGAGCCCGCTCGAGCCCGTCCAGCGCAGCCACATCTTGTGCGTGGCCGGCCGCGACCCTCGCGCCACGGCCGCCGCCCACGCGCGGCTCCTCGCTGCCAAGATTCAGGTTGCGTTACGGGGAGATCGGCTACGCATCTCGCCCCATCTTCACAATTCGGACGCCGACGTCGAGCGCCTGCTCGCCGTCCTCGCGAGCGAGTGAGCGGGAGCCCGCGAGGAGCCTCTCGCAGGGGCGGGTAGGGCATTGACGCCTTTTTCCACGCCTGCTATACGGCTCTGCCCTCCCGTTCCAGGAAAAGCGAGCGATTCCGCGAACGAGGAGTGTGCGGAGGCAGCGTGACGGACCCCAGCGACAAGCAGCGCCGGGGGAAGGACGACGAGGGGCTGTCCGACCTCGCCGACGCCTACCGCAAGGCGGCGCCGTACATGGGCGCCTCCACGCAGCTCGTCGCGTCCGTGGGGCTGTGCACGTACGCGGGATGGTGGGCCGATCGCAAGCTGGGGCACGCGACGCCGTGGCTCCTGCTCGTCGGCGCAGGCGTCGGGATGTTCGTAGGATTCGTCGGCTTCTTCAGGACGGTCCTGGGGAAGAGGAAGGACTCGTGACGCGACACCTGCTCATCAGCGCCGCCGTCGCCGTCCTCACGCTCGGCCTGTCGGCCGCGGCGGGGGTCGTGCACCGCCGCGGCGCGCTGATGGGGGCGTCCGCCGCGGCCTTCACCGCCTTCGGCTCGCTCATCGCGATGGCGCGCTCCGCGACGGCGAAGAAGCCGGTCAAGGCCGCCCTCGCCGTGATGGCCATCGCCTTCCTCGTCCGGATGGTGCTGGTCGCCGTCGGGACTGTCCTCGTCATCCGCAGCGGCGAGAGCGTGATCGCGTTCGTGCTCGCCTTCTTCGTGCCTTACTTCATCTTCGCCGCCATCGAGGGCTGGTACCTCGCCAGCCTCACCGGCGGTCCCGGGACGCCCGCATGACGACGAGCTTCATCGCCGCCCTCGCCCTCTCCCTCTCTCTCGCGCAGCACGCCCCCGAGGCGGCGCCGGCGGAGCACACGGCGGCGCCGGCCGAGCACGGCACCGCCGTGGAGCACGGCGCGGCCACCGAGCATGGCGCGCCCGGCGAGCCCGCCGCGGGCGAGCACGGTGGCGCCGAGGGCCACGGCCACTCGCTGCCCGACGTGATGATGCACCACGTCGCGAACGGCGAGGTGATGGAGCTCCCCGGCTTCTGCCCGGCCTTCCAGTGGAACTGCGAGGTGAACCTCCGCGAGCTGTCCGGCGGTGGCTGGGTCTTCCACGTGGGCGGCGTCACGTTCGACATGACGCCCTCGAAGCACGTGGTGATGCTCTGGATCGGCGCGGTCCTGCTCATCGTGGTGTTCGCCGTCGCGGGCCGCAGGCGCTCGCTCGTTCCGCGCGGCTTCTACAACTTCATCGAGCTGCTCGTTCAGTTCGTGCGCGACATCGCCGTCTCGAACATCGGGAAGAGGGACGCCGACCGGTTCGTGCCGTACCTCGCCTCGGCCTTCTTCTTCATCCTGTTCCTGAACCTGCTCGGCCTCATCCCGTTCCTCGCGACCGCGACCGCGAACGTGTCGGTCACGGTGGGGTTCGCGCTCTTCACCTTCTTCGTGACGCAGTACGCGGCCATCCGGGCGCAGGGGATCAAGGGCTACCTGGCCCACCTCACCGGCGGCGTGCCGAAGTCGCTCGCCTGGCTCTGGCCGATCATGATCCCGGTCGAGTTCCTCGGCCTCTTCACGAAGCCCTTCGCCCTCACCGTCCGTCTCTTCGCCAACATGGTGGCGGGCCACTTCGTCATCCTGGCGCTGCTCGGGCTCATCTTCTCGATCTCGATCTTCGTGGCGCCCGTCTCGGTGGCGCTCGCGCTCGCGATCTTCATGCTCGAGCTCTTCGTCGCCTTCGTGCAGGCCTACATCTTCACCATGCTCTCCGCGCTCTTCATCGGCTCGGGCCTCGTGCACCACGGCCACGGCGAGGAGCACGAGGAGCACGGCCACCCCGGCCCCGGGATGGGCTCGGAGGAACACGGTTCACACGTGGGCGGGAAGTCTCCCGCCCATGGGTAGTCGAGCGCCGTACGCGCCACGGGCACGGCGGCCCGGTCAAGCACCGCCCATCGCAATGGAGAAGATGCTCACATGAACGCCTTCGCTCTTGGTTACCTCGCTGCCGGCCTCGGCGCCGGCCTGGCCGTCATCGGTGTGGGTCTCGGCATCGGCCGCCTGGCCGCCGCCGCGCTGGAGGGCTCCGCCCGCCAGCCCACCGCCGCCGGCGACATCCGCACCTCGATGATCATCGCCGCCGCCCTCATCGAAGGCGCGACGCTGTTCGCCATCGTGGTGTGCCTGCTCCTCGCCATCAACAAGTAAGCGCCGGTCGCACTCTCGCAACGCGTCACCTCCCGGAGTCCGCTCGATGAACGCTCTCGTCACGCCGGTCCTCGCCGCAGGCATCATGGACCTCAACCCGGGGCTCACGCTCTGGACCGCGATCACCTTCCTCATCCTGATCGTGGTGCTGGCCAAGTTCGCCTTCGGCCCGATCGTCAAGATGCTCGACGAGCGCGAGCGGACCATCCGCGAGGCGATCGAGCAGGCCAAGAAGGAGCGGGCCGAGGCGGAGAGGCTGCTCGGCGAGCAGAAGGCGTCGCTCGCCGCCGCGCAGCGCGAGGCCGCCGAGCTCGCGCAGAAGTCGAAGCAGGAGGTCGAGGCGCTCCGGCAGGACCTCACCGCCCGCGCCCGCAAGGAGGCGGACGACCTCGTCGCCCAGGCTCGCAAGCAGATCCAGGAGGAGAAGTCGAAGGCGCTCGCCGAGCTGAAGGGCCAGGTGGCGGACCTCGCCATCGACGCGGCCCGCCGGCTCATCAAGTCGTCGCTCGACGAGAAGTCGCAGCGCGCGCTGGTCGAGGAGTACATCGCGCAGCTCCCCGCCGATCGGGCCGCCTAGGCCCAGGGGAGGCGCAGCCCCGTCTCACGGCTCCGGCGGGCCCTCGGGTCCGCCGGAGCCTTTTTTCGTCAGGAACGTTAGGAACGCACCATGGCTCTCGGCATCGGCATCGTCGGCCTCCCCAACGTCGGGAAGTCGACCCTCTTCAACGCGCTCTCCGGCTCGGCGAAGGCGCAGGCGGCGAACTACCCGTTCTGCACCATCGACCCGAACGTCGGCGTCGTGCCCGTGCCGGACGAGCGGCTCCGGAAGCTCGCCGAGCTCTTCAAGCCGAAGAAGACCACCCCCACCACGCTGGAGTTCGTGGACATCGCCGGGCTCGTGGCGGGCGCCTCGAAGGGCGAGGGGCTCGGGAACCAGTTCCTCTCCCACATCCGCCAGGTGGACGCGATCGCCCACGTGCTGCGCTGCTTCGACGACCCGGACGTCGTCCACGTGTCGGGCACGGTCGACCCGAAGGGCGACCGCGACGTGGTCGAGACCGAGCTCATGCTGAAGGACCTCGAGTCGGTCGAGAAGCGGCGCGACCGCGCGCAGAAGAACGCGAAGGCGCCCGGGAAGCCGGGCGAGCTCGCCAAGGCGGAGCTCGCGACGCTCGAGAAGGTCGCGGCGGGGCTCGAGGCGGGAACGCCGGTCCGGGCGCAGAAGCTCGGGGACGAGGAGCGCGCCCACCTCGCCGACCTGTTCCTCCTCACGGACAAGCCCGTCGTGTACATCGCCAACGTGGACGAGGACCAGCTCGCGAGGCCGGGCGCGGACCCGCGCGTGGCGGCGGTGAAGGCGCTCGCCACGGAGGAGGGTTACGAGGCGGTCGTGCTGTGCGGCAAGGTCGAGGCGGAGATCGCCGAGCTGCCGGAGGCCGAGCGGATCGAGTTCCTCCAGGGCCTCGGCCTCGAGGAGCCTGGCCTGAACCGGCTCGTCCACGCGGGCTACCGCGAGCTCGGGCTCATCACCTTCCTCACCGCCGGCGAGGACGAGTGCCGCGCCTGGACCGTGAAGGAGGGGGCGCGCGCGCCGCAGGCGGCGGGCGTCATCCACACCGACTTCGAGCGCGGCTTCATCAAGGCCGAGGTGATGCGCGTCGACGACCTCCTCCGGCTCGGCAGCGAGGCCGCCGTGAAGGAGAAGGGCCTCATGCGCGTCGAGGGGAAGGAGTACGTGGTGCAGGACGGCGACGTCATGCACTTCAGGTTCAATGTCTGACGGGGGCTCTGCCCCCGCCCCGCCGAGCTAAGCTCGTCGGGGCCCCACCCCCGGGCGCCGGGTCCCGTGCGTCTGCGCGGCGGCTTCGCCGCTCTCGCGCAGGCGCCCCGGCGGGAGGGGCTTCGCCCCTCCCCGGCTGCGCCGGGGCCCCTCCCCACTGATGGCCGCCGCCCGCTTGCGCCCCCGCGCCAGCTTCACCGCCAGCGCCAGCGCCGCCCACATGCTCTCCTCGCTCGCCTCGCCCTTGCCGGCGAGGTCGTAGGCGACGCCGTGGTCCGGGCTCGTGCGCACGATGGGGAGCCCGAGCGTCACGTTCACCGCCGGCTCGCCAGCGACGGCGTCGAGCAGCTTCACCGGGATGAGGCCCTGGTCGTGGTAGAGCGCGACCACCGCGTCGAACTCGCCCGCCGCGGCGCGGAAGAAGACGCTGTCCGCCGGGTACGGACCGCTCGCCGCGATGCCGAGGCGGCGCGCGCGAGCGAGCGCCGGCAGGACGAGCCGCTTCTCCTCGTCCCCGAACGCGCCACTCTCGCCCGCGTGCGGATTCATCGCGCACACCGCGATGCGCGGCTTCGCGATCCCGAAGTCGCCGCGGAGCGCGGTGTGCGTCACCGTGATGGTCCCGAGGATCCCGCTCGCCGTCACGGCGCGCGGGACGCGGGCGAGGGCGAGGTGGTTCGTGACGAGCGCCACCCGCAGGCGCGGGCCGGCGAGCATCATCACCGAGCGCTTCGCGCCCGTCTTCTCCTCGAGCCACTCGGTGTGCCCGACGAACAGCTTCTCGGCGTGCTGGACCTGCGCCTTCGAGACGGGCGCGGTGCAGAGCGCGTCGGCCTTGCCGCTCGCGACCGCGGCGTAGGCCGCCTCGAGATAGGCGAGCTGGGCCGCGCCGCCGGAGCGGGCGGGGCGCCCGGGCGCCGCCGCTGCTCGCGGGAGGCGCGTCACGCGCACGAGCGCGCCCGAGGGCGGCAGCGGCTCGCCCAGGTCCACGGCGGGGAGCGCGAGGCGGCGGCGGCGCGCCGCGGCAGCGAAGACGGCGCCGTCGCCGAAGACGTACGGCACGAGCGCGCCCCGGTGGCGGGCGAGCGCCTTGGCCGTCACCTCGGCGCCGATGCCCGAGGGGTCGCCCATCGAGATGGCGATGCGGATGGGCAAGACGGCCCCTCTCCCCGGCCCTTCCCCCGGCTGCGCGCGCGAGGGGGGGACGAGACCTGCGGCGCGCGCTTCAGTCCTGCTTCAGCTCGGCGAGCTTCGTGTCGATGACGGCGTCCTTGCGCAGCTCGGCGATGAACTGGCCGCGGTAGGTGTCGCCCTGCTCGTTCACGAGGCGGTCGCGGATCTCCTCCTTCACCTCGTCGAGCGGTCGCGGGCCGCCGCCGCGCTTCTCCTCGAGCCGCACGACGTGAAACCCCGGCGGGCTCGTGGTGCGGATGGGGTCCGAGACCTGGCCCGGCGCGAGCGAGAACGCGACCTTGTCGAGGTTGGGCTGCACCGTGCCGCGGCGCAGCCACGGCAGGTCGCCGCCGTCCTTCGCGCTCGGACCCTGCGAGACCTCGCGCGCGACCTCGGCGAAGTCCTCCCCCGCCTTCAGGCGCGCGACCGTCTTCTCGGCCTTCGCCTGCACGCGGCTCACGTCCTGCGCGCTCGCGTTCTGCGGCAGCGCCAGGAAGATGTGCTTCACGCGCACCTCCTCGCCGGCGCGGAACTCCTGCGGGTGCGTCTGCCAGTAGTTCTTCACGTCCTCGTCGGTGACCTTCACGCGGCTGCGGATCTTGAGCTGCACGATCCGCATCGACTCGAGGTCGCGCTTCACCGCCTTGCGGTAGGCGGGCCGATCCATGCCCTGGGCGGCCAGGGCCTCGTCGAGCCGTGCGTCGTCGAGGTTGTTGCGGCGCTTCACGTCGTCGATGACGGCGTCGATCTCGGGCTCGGTGATCTCGACGCCGAGCGCCGCCACCTGGCTCGCGAAGAGCCGCTCCGCCACGATCGCGTCGAAGGCGGCCTTGAGCGCCTTCGCGCGCGCCTTCTCGCGGGATGGGCCGGCCGGCTCGGCGTCGGCGCGGCGGAGGTCGGGGCCGGCGCGCTCCTCGAGCTCCAGGAGCGTGATGACGTCGCCGTTCACCGTGGCGGCGACCCGGTCGAGGACGCGTCCCCGAGGCGGTGGCGCGGGCGCGGGAGCGGCGAGGAGCGCCACGAGGGGGAGCGCTGCGAGGGGGGAGATCATGATTGGGATCCTACGGCGTGAGCGCGTCGAGCGCAGCCTGGTCGATCTTGACCTGCGCGCGGCCTCGCAGCGCGGAGAGGTACTCCTCCTGTGCCGCGGCGCGCTTCTCGCGCAGGAGCCGCTCCTGGATGGTCGTCCGGACATCGGGGAAGGCGCGGCGCACCGCGGCGCGCCGGCCGGTCACCTTGAAGAGGTGGAACCCGTACGGCGAGGGCGTCACCTCCGAGACGGCGTTGAGCGGCAGCTTGAAGCACGCGTCGAACACCTCGGGCATCCCCGAGCCCTTGCCGAACCAGCCGAGATCGCCTCCCAGCTTGCCCTCGGGCGCGATGGAGGCGCGGCGCGCGACGTCGCCGAAGGTCTGCGGGCGCCGGCGCAGCTCCTCTCTCAGCTTCTGGGCCTCGGGCTGCGTCCGCACCACCACCTGGAGGACGCGCACCTGCTCCGGCTGCTCGAACTCCTGAGCGTGCTCGGTGTAGTAGCGCTCGATCTCGCCGTCGGCGACCAGGACACGCGGGAACACCTCGTCCGCGAAGAGCTTCTCGATGGTGAGCTGCTCCTTGAGGCGCGCCTTCAGCTCCCCCTGCGAGAGCCGCTCCTGCGCGAGCAGGTCGTCGAAATGGGTGCCCGGGTAGTCGGCGCGGAGCCGCAAGAGCGCGCGCTCCACCTGATCCTGGCCGACGGCGATGGACCTGGCGCGCGCCTGCTGGAGCAGGAGCATCCGGTCGACGGCGTCCTCGAGGAGCCGGCGCCGCAGGGCGCCGTCGGGTGCGTTGCCCTCCGCGCCGCCCGCGCGCGCGTGCGCGAGCTCGCGCGCCAGCGCCTCGGCCGTCACGGGCTCGCCGTTCACGACCGCGATCGCCGGTGGCGCCTCCTTGCCCTTCGCGGGCTTGCCCCCGCAGCGGCCGCACCCCGCGAAGGCGAGGGCGGCGGCGGCGAGGGCGAGCGTGCGGAGCGGCGGGTGTCGGCGCACGGCGGGCGCGCGGTCGGACCGCTACGGGTGCGCCGGCGGCGCGGCCGGGACCGGCGTCGCGAGGGGGCGCGGCATCGCGCCGGCGCCAGGCGGCATGCTGGGCGCGGCGACCGCCACCTTCTCGAGCTCGGCGTCGTTCACCTGGATGTTGGCGTCGGCGCGCAGCTTCTTCACGAACTCGTCGAAGTCCTTCGACTTCTTCTGGCTGTTCAGCCGGGCCGTGACTTGCGCCTTCACCTCGTCGAACCCGCGGCTCACCTCGACCTGGCGCCCGAGGACGCGGACGAGATGGAAGCCGTGCGGCTCCTCGACCACCGTGGGAGCGGTCTGGTTGTCGCCGAGCTTGAAGACGACCTCCGCGACCTCCTTGCCGTGGTCCTTCTCGAGCTCCGGCTGCGACTTCATCGCGAGGTCGCCGCCCTGGTTCTTCGTCGCGGCGTCGTCGGACGAGGCGCGGGCGAGCGTGGCGAAGGCGTTCGGGTTCTTCTTCTCCTCGACGAGGAGCTTCGCGAGGAGCTTCTTCGCCTCGACCGCCTTCTTCGCGCGCTCGGGCGTGCCCGCCTCGGCCTTCACGAAGACGTGCGCCGCGTGCACGCGGGCGGGCCGGTGGAACTCGTCGGCGTGCTCGTCGTAGTACTTCTTCACGTCGGACTCGGGGACGCCGGCCGCGGCGCTCTGGTCCTGGAAGAAGCGCTGGTAGTACTTCGAGACCATCACCTTCTTCATCGTGAAGAGGACGTCGGGGTCGTTCGCGAGGCCTTCCTTCTCGGCCGCCTTCGCGAGCAGCTCGAACCGCAGCATGTTGTCGAGGAACTGCTTCTTGCGGTCGAGGTTCTGGAAGCTCGCGCGGATCATGGGCGACTGCTCGTCGAGGCGCGCCTTGAACTCGTCCGCCGTCACGGTGACGCCGCCGCCCTGGGCGACGACGGGGCCCTTCTTGCCGGGGGCCTTGCTGCAGGCGAGGGCGGCGACGAGGACCGCGGCCAGCGTAGCTCTACGAAGCATGAGGTCGTGCTCCTCTACTCGGGTGAGGAAAATGGAACCTTGCCCGAACCCACGGACGGTGCGTCTTGTTCCGCGTCTTGTTCCCGTCTTGTTCCAGGGATCGGGTGGGGCGGCCGTAGAGAAACCACACCCCGGGCGCGGGATCAAGCAAGCGCTACGCCGCGAGCCGCGACAGGTCGTCCAGCACGCCGCGGACCGCGCCGAGCAGCTCGCGCGCCACGGCCGCCTCCTGGGCGGGCGTCGGCCCGGGGGGCGCCGCCGCGGGCGACGGCCGGGCCTGGGCGACGGCCTTCGCCACCGCCGCCTGGATCTTCGCCGCGCGCGCCGCCTTCGCCGCGCCCGCGGCGGGCGGGCGCGAGGGCGCCGGGGCGGGGGGCGGCGCGCGGAGCTTGCCGTCCGGCCCGAGGTGCGCGACGAGCTTCATGTCGGGCGTCAGGCGGAGCGCTCCCTGGCTCGCCTGCACGCGCTTCGCGAGCTGGAATGGGTCGAGCGCCGCCGAGTCGCCGAGCGTGAAGACCAGGCGCCCGGGCCCCGCCTCGAGCCCGCGGATGCGGAGCGCGCGGAGTCGCACCTTCACCTGCATCACCGCCTGAAGCGCGTCCACCTCATCGGGCGGATCGCCGTAGCGATCGACGATCTCGGCCCGGATCTCGTCGAGCTCCTCGTCGGTGCCGGCCTGCGCGAAGCGCTTGTAGAAATAGAGCCGCTGGTGGACGTCGGGCATGTACGGATCGGGGATGAAGGCCGGCACGGGCAGCTGCACGTCCGGGTCGATCTCCTCACGCGGCGCCTCGCCCTTGAGCTCGCGCACCGCCTCGTCGAGGAGCTGCGCGTAGAGGTCGAACCCGATCGCCTCGATCTGGCCCGACTGGTCCTTGCCCAGCAGGTTGCCCGCACCGCGGATCTCGAGGTCGTGGCTCGCGATCTTGAAGCCCGCGCCCAGCTCCGAGAACTTCTGCAGCGCCTCGAGCCGCTTGTGGGCGTCCTTCGTGACGGGCCGGCGCGCCGGGACGAGCAGGTACGCGTAGGCGCGCTCGCGGCTCCGGCCGACGCGGCCGCGGATCTGGTAGAGCTGCGAGAGGCCGAAGTGATCGGCGCGGTTCACGATGATGGTGTTCGCGCTGGGGATGTCGAGGCCGCTCTCGATGATGGACGTGGCGAGGAGGAGGTCGAGCTCCTTCGCGACGAACCGGCCCATCACCTCCTCGAGCTTGTGCTGCCCCATCTGGCCATGCGCGACGCCGATGCGCGCCTTCGGCACGAGCTCCGAGAGGAACTTCTCCATCGCCGCGATCGAGCGGACGCGGTTGTGGACGAAGAAGACCTGCCCGCCGCGGCGCAGCTCCTGCTCGACGGCCTCCTTCACCGCCGACGGGTCGAACTTCATGACGAAGGTGCGGATGGCGCGCCGGTCCTCGGGCGGCGTCGCGATGATGGAGAGGTCGCGCGCGCCGGCGAGGCTCATGTGCAGCGTGCGCGGGATGGGCGTCGCGGTGAGCGTCAGCACGTCCACGAGCTTGCGGAGCTTCTTCAGCCGCTCCTTGTGCGCGACCCCGAAGCGCTGCTCCTCGTCGATGACGAGGAGGCCCAGGTCCTTGAAGGAGACGTCGGCGCCGAGGAGGCGGTGCGTGCCGATGATGACGTCCACCTTGCCTGCCGCGAGGTCCTTCAGGACGCCGCGGATCTCGTCGCCCTCCTTCATGCGCGAGATCGCCTCGATCCGCACCGGATAGCCCTTGAAGCGCTCGCGGAAGGTGCGCTCGTGCTGCGAGGCGAGCACGGTCGTCGGGACGAGCACCGCCACCTGCTTCTTCGAGAGCACCGCCAGCATGGCGGCGCGCATGGCCACCTCGGTCTTGCCGTACCCGACGTCGCCGCAGACGAGCCGGTCCATGGGCGGCTTCGTGCCGGGGGGATGAGGGCCCGGCCGGCTCCGATTCCCGCCCGTCATGTCGGCCAGCACGTCCTCGATCGCGCGCGCCTGGTCGGGCGTCGGCTCGTACGGGAACTCGGCCTCGAACTCGCGGTAGCTCTCGTCCGGCTCCTGGAAGCCGAAGCCGGGGTGGGCCGCCCGCGCCGCGTAGAGGCCGAGCAGCTCCGCCGCCATCTTGAGGAGCTGCTCCTTCACGCGGGCCTTGCGGAGCGCGAAGGAGCTGCCGCCGAGCCGGTCGAGGCGGACCGTCTCGGGGGCCGCGCCGGTGAACTTCTGCACCTGCCTGAGCTTCGAGACGGGCAGGTAGAGCCGGTCGGCGCCGTCGTAGGCGAGGACGAGGAAGTCGCCCTCGACGCCACGGATCTGCATCTTCGTGAGGCCGAGGTAGCGCGCGATCCCGTGCTCGACGTGGACGACGAGGTCGCCCTCGTTGAGGTCGCGGAACGCGGCGGCGAAGGTGTTCTCGAGCCGGGTGGCCCGGGCGCGCTTCTTCACGCGCCGCCCGAAGATCTCCTCGTCGGAGAGGAGCGCGAGCCGCCCCGCGCCATCCACGAAGCCGGCGGAGATGTCGCCCTCGAGGAGGTGCGCGTGGACGGCGGGGTCGTAGAGCTTCGCCGGGTCCGCCAAGGGGCCGGCGTGGACGCGCGAGGCGAAGCGGCGATCCTCGAGGAGGCGCTTCAGGCGGTCGATGGCCGAGCGGGTCGAGCACGCCACGACCGCCGCGAGCCCGCGCTTCCGCCAGTCCTCGAGGCGGCGGGTGAGCGGGGTGAGCGCGCCCTCCTCGCCGTGGGCGCCCTCGATCTCGGCGCGCAGCGCGGAGGTCTCGCCGAAGGCGAAGCGGACGGGCTCCTCGATCCCGAGCCAGACGCGGTGCGTGCGGACGCGCGGATGCGCCCCGAGGCGCGCCTCCACCTCTCCCGGCGAGAGGAAGTGCGCCGAGGGCGGGAGCGCCAGGTCCTCGCGCCGCACCGTCGCCTCGTGCTCGCGCGCGAGCTCCGCGTCGAGCTCGGCGAGCGCGCTCTCGACCGCGTCCACGCCGTCGATCCAGGAGACCACGTCGTCCGGGAGGTAGTCGAAGAGCGTCGCGAGGCCGCTCGGGTGGAAGCCGGGGAGGAGCGCCTCGAGGCCGAAGAAGGGGGTGCCCGCGTCGATCGCGTCGAGCACCTCGCGCACGCGCGAGGTGGGCCGGTTCACCCGCTCGGCGGCGTCGCGCACCGCCTGCTTCGCGGCCTCCTTCCCCTCGTCCGTGAAGAGCGCCTCGCGCGCCGGGCAGAGCACCACCTCGTCCACCTGCCCGAAGGTCCTCTGCCCGTCGGGGTCGAAGGAGCGCGCGCTCTCCACCTCGTCGCCGAAGAGCTCGAGCCGGACCGGCTTCTCGTCGAGCGGGCTCCACACGTCGATGATGCCGCCCCTCACCGCGAACGTCCCCGGATCCTCGACGAGCGGCACTCGCGCGTAGCCGAGCGCGACGAGCTTCGCCGCGAGCGCCTCGCGATCGACGGCGAGGCCCTTGCCGAGGAGCTCCGTGTAGCGCTCGAACACGGCGCGCGGGACCATCCGGCGCGCGAGCGCCCGCGCCGACACCACCACGGCGCGCACCGTCCCGGCGGAGAGGTGTAGGCGCGCGAGCGCCGCCAGCCGCTCCATCTCGAGCCCGCGGTCGGGCGAGAGGTCGTCGTAGGGGAGGACCGGATCGGCCGGGAGGCGCAGCACCGGCGCCGGCCCGTTGCCCTGGGCCGGGAGGAAGAACGCGAGGTCGCGCGCGAGCTCGTCCGCGTCCTCCTCCTCGGCTGCGACGGCGAGGAGGAGCCGCGCCTTGCCGGGGCCGACGAGCTCCCTCGCCACCCATCCGCGCGCAGCGCCCGAGAGGCCGGTCACGTCGGCGACGCGCGCCTCGGCGATCGCCGCGAGGAGCTCCTTCACGGTCGCAGGGGTGCCGGCGTCGTCGGGCGCGGTGGAACGGGAAGCCACGGGAGGCGGCATCTTAAGAGCAGCCGGGGGAGACAGCCAAAAAGGGCACCCGGTCGCGAGCCGTCCTTCGCCGCGCCCGCGCCGCCGAGGTCATAACCCATCCGAGACTTCGGTGGCGCGCCCGCGCCGATCCACGCTGCGCCCAGGTGCCCTTTTCTCAATGTAGCGGCGCACATCGCGCCGCGCTGCGCCCCGCAACTCCTGTCGCAGGATCCGGTTCCTTGATCGCCTGGGTAGCGGTCGCTAGACTCAGCGGCAAGGCGCGACCTCGACAGGTCTCGCTCGACTGCCGATCCGCCATCCATGCATCTCCTCAGGGCCACCCCCGCGATGCTGGTCGCCACGCTCGCCGCCTGCGGCGGGGAGCTCGAGGCGGCGTCGCCGCGCCGGGCCGAGAGCGCGCCGCTCCTCGCGGCGCTGGCGGACCCCGCGGGACCGGCGACCGGCGACCTGCGGAGCGGGCGCCTGCCCGCCGCGCGGGCCCGGCTCGAGGCATCGCTCGCGAGCGACCCGGACACGATCGCGGCGCTCAACGATCTCGCGGTGAGCTACTCGATGGAGGAGCGCTTCGACGCGGCGCGGCAGCTGCTCGACGAGGTGCTCACCCGCGGCGGCGCGCGCGAGCAGCAGGCGGCGCTGGTGAACCTCGGCGAGCTGTACGCCGTCGACGGCTATCTCACGGCCGCGCACGCGCACCTCGCCTCGGCGAAGGCCATCGACGCCTCGCGTCCGGAGCCGGCCTACGCGCTGGCGCTCCTGGCGGACGCGCGCGGCGATCGCGCGGGCGCCGCCGCGGCGCTGCGCGAGGCGCTCGAGTCGGACCGGAGCGGCGCCGCCCGCCGCGAGCTCGCCTTCCTCTATCCCGAGGAGCGGCTCCACCTCGACGCGCTCGTGGCCGACGCCATGGGCGACGCCACCACCGCGGACGCGCGCTGGCGAGAGCTCGCCCGCGGCCGCTTCCAGGCGCTGGCCCAGGCGGCGCAGCGCCATCTCGAGGAGCCGTAAAGGAAGGGACCGAACCACATGGCCTCGGAAGCACCGGGCCTCTCCCAGCGCGCGCGCGAGATCCTCCGCACGCTGGTGCAGGACTACATCCACACCGGCGAGCCGGTCGCGAGCCAGCCGCTCCTCGCGCGGCACGACCTCGACTGCTCGCCGGCGACCGTCCGCAACGTCATGGCCGACCTCGAGGCGCTCGGCTTCCTCGCGAAGCCGCACGCCTCCTCGGGCCGCGTGCCCACCGAAGCCGGCTACCGGCTCTACGTCGACGCGCTCCTCAAGGTGAAGCCGCCGCCGGCGGCGGAGCGCGAGGAGATCGAGCGCGTCACGCACGACGCGCCCGGCGTGGACTCGCTCCTCGAGGGCACCGCGCGGATGCTGCACTCGCTCTCGCACCACGTGGGCGTCGTCACGACGCCGCGGCCGCTCGTCGACCCCGTGCGTCAGATCGAGTTCGTGCGCCTGCGGGAGAACCGGGTCATCGTCGTGTTCGTCTCGGAGGCGGGGCTCGTCACGAACAAGCTCATGCAGCTCGAGGCCGCCCCCGAGCCGGGCGAGCTCGAGCGCGCGGCGAACTACCTGAACGAGAAGCTGCGCGGCGGCCCGCTCGCGACGCTCCGCGAGCGGATCCTCGCCGACATGCGCGAGGACCAGAGCGCGCTCCAGAAGCTCGTCGCGAAGGCGCTCCAGCTCGCGGAGAGGAGCTTCGGCGAGGCGGCGCTCTCGGGGGGCGAGGTGCTCCTGGACGGCGAGGAGAGCTTCCTCGACGCGCCCGAGTTCGCCGACGTGCAGAAGGCGCGCACGCTCCTCCGCGCCTTCGCCGAGAAGGACCGCATCCTGCGCGTGCTCGACCGCGTGCTGCGCGCGCGCGAGGTGCAGATCTTCATCGGCGCCGAGAGCGAGCTCGCGAGCGTGCCGGACGTGTCGGTGGTGGCGGCGCCCTACGGGCGTGGCGACCAGGTGCTCGGGACGCTCGCCGTGATCGGCCCCACCCGGATGAACTACGCCCGCGTCATCCCGCTCGTGGACCTCACCGCGCGCGAGATCTCGCGGGCGCTGTCGGGGAGCGGCGAGGGTTCCTGACCGCGCCCGCGCTTCGGCTTGTTCCGCCGGGCGCCCCTATGACACAATCGCACACCGCGCCGCGGCTCGGCGGCGCCCCCTCCCGGCACACGCATGGCACAGGACAGCGACAAGGGCGCCTTCGCCACGGACATCCCCGCCGACGCCATCGCCGACGCGCTCGCGGCGGTGGAGAAGCGCTCCCGGAAGGGCGAGGCCCAGGATCCCGGTGCCCCGGCGGCGCCCCGGAGCGCGGCCGCGGACCCCGCTCCCGTGCCGCTCGCCGGCGAGGAGAGGCTCCGCCTCGAGCTCGAGATGAGCCAGGAGCGGGCGCGCAAGGTCTTCGAGCAGCTCAAGGAGGAGCACGATCGGCTGCTGCGCACGGCGGCCGACCTCGAGAACTACAAGAAGCGGGCGGCGCGCGAGAAGGACGAGGTCCAGCGGCACGGGAACGAGCGGCTGGTGAAGGAGATCCTGCCCGTCCTCGACAGCCTCGAGCGCGCGCTCGCGGCGACGCCGAGCGACGACCCGCTCGCGAGCGGGGTGCAGATGACGAAGCGCCTGCTCGAGGACGCCCTGGCGCGCTTCGGCGTGAAGGGCTTCTCCGCGAAGGGCGAGCGGTTCGATCCGCGCGCGCACGAGGCGCTCATGACGATCGAGACCGCCGACGCCGCGCCCGGCACCGTCATCGAGGAGCAGCAGCGTGGGTTCTACCTCCACGAGCGCCTGATCCGCCCGGCCGCGGTGGTGGTCTCCGCCGCGCCCGCCGCCCCGGCGAGCAGGCCCGGCGGCGGGGAGGCCTGAACGCCGTGGGGGCACCATGGGCAAGGTGATCGGGATCGATCTCGGGACGACGAACTCGTGCGTGGCCGTGATGGAGGGAGGCGACGCGGTCGTCATCCCCAACTCCGAGGGGTCGCGGACGACGCCGTCGATGGTCGCGCTCACCGAGGGCGGCGAGCGCCTCGTCGGCCAGATCGCGAAGCGGCAGGCCATCACCAACCCCGACGCGACCGTCTACGTCGTGAAGCGGCTCATCGGCCGCAAGTTCGAGGAGCGGGAGGTGAAGCGCACCACCTCGCTCGTGCCGTTCCGGATCATCCCGAACGAGAACGGCGATGCCTGGCTCGAGGTGGGATCGAAGCGCTACTCGCCCGCCGAGGTCTCGGCGATGGTCCTCGCCAAGATGAAGCAGACGGCGGAGGACTACCTCGGCGAGCCCGTCACCGAGGCCATCATCACCTGCCCCGCCTACTTCAACGACGCGCAGCGCCAGGCGACCAAGGACGCCGGGCGCATCGCGGGCCTGGACGTGCTCCGCATCATCAACGAGCCCACCGCGGCCGCGCTGGCGTACGGCATCGACAAGCAGCAGGGCGCGTCCGAGAAGATCGCCGTCTACGACCTCGGCGGCGGCACCTTCGACGTCACGATCCTCGAGCTCAACCAGGGCGTCTTCGAGGTGAAGGCGACGAACGGCGACACCTTCCTCGGCGGCGAGGACTTCGACCAGCGCCTCATCGACTGGCTCTCGAAGCGCTTCTTCGAGCAGCACCGCGTGGATCTCAAGAAGGACCGGATGGCGCTGCAGCGGCTGAAGGAGGCCGCCGAGCGCGCCAAGCACGAGCTCAGCTCGGCGACCGAGACGGAGGTGAACCTCCCCTTCATCACCGCCGACGCGACCGGGCCGAAGCACCTCGCCGAGACGATCGACCGCCAGACGCTCGAGCAGCTCGTGGGCGACCTCATCGAGAAGACCATCGAGCCCTGCAAGATCGCGCTCCGGGACGCCGGCCTCACCGCCCAGCACCTCGACACCGTCATCCTGGTCGGCGGCATGACGCGCATGCCGAAGGTGCAGGAGGTGGTGAAGCGCTTCTTCGGGAAGGAGCCGCACAAGGGCGTGAACCCGGACGAGGTCGTCGCCGTCGGCGCGGCCATCCAGGGCGGCGTGATGAAGGGCGAGGTGAAGGACGTCCTCCTCCTCGACGTGACGCCGCTCTCGCTCGGCGTCGAGACCGCCGGCGGCGTGTTCACGAAGATCATCGACAAGAACACGACCGTCCCCTGCAAGAAGGCGCAGGTGTTCTCGACCGCCGTCGACAACCAGCCGCTCGTGTCGGTGCACGTGCTGCAGGGCGAGCGCGAGATGGCGGCCGACAACAAGACGCTCGGGCGCTTCGAGCTCGTCGGCATCCCGCCCGCGCCGCGCGGCGTGCCGCAGATCGAGGTCACCTTCGACATCGACGCGAACGGGCTCGTGCACGTGTCCGCGAAGGACCTCGGCACCGGCAAGAGCCAGCAGATCCGGATCACCGCCAGCTCCGGCCTCAGCGAGGCCGAGATCCAGCGCATGATCAAGGACGCCGACGCGAACCGGATCGACGACAAGAAGAAGAAGGATCTCGCCGACCTCAAGAACAACGCCGAGGGGCTCATCTACACGACCGAGAAGAGCCTCGAGGAGTACTCGAGCGCGCTCAAGCCCCAGGACGTCGACGAGATCAAGGCCGACCTCGAGGTGCTGAAAGCGATCTTGCCCTCGAACGACCCCCCGGCCATCAAGGACGCCCTCGTGCGCCTGGAGGGCAGCGCGTACCGCATCGCCGACGCCATCTACGCGCAGCACGGCGGGAACGAGCAGAACGGCCCCGGGGCATGACCCGGCGTTTGCCAGCGTTCGGGCTTGCGTTACATTGCCTCGCGGCCGGGACGGCCGAGTAGCGCCCCTCGAACCCGCGGACGGACGTGGAAAAGCGCGATTATTACGACATCCTGGGGGTCGGCCGCGAGGCCGACGATCAGGAGCTGAAGAGCGCGTACCGCAAGCTCGCGCACCAGTTCCATCCCGACAAGAATCCCGGGGACAAGGCGTCCGAGGACCGCTTCAAGGAGGCGTCCGAGGCCTACGAGGTCCTCTCCGATCCGGAGAAGCGCGCCCGCTACGACCGGTTCGGCCACGTCAACGGGCAGAACCCCTTCGAGGGGGGCTTCCCGTTCGGCGGCGCCGCCGGCGCCAGCATCAACGACATCTTCGGCGACATCTTCGGGGAGATGTTCGGCGGCGCCCGCCGGCCGCGCAGCCGGCCGCGCGGCTCGGACCTCCGCTACCACCTCGAGCTGTCCTTCGAGGAGGCGGCGTTCGGCACGACGGCGCGCATCCAGATCCCGCGCCCCCGCCGCTGCGCCACCTGCAAGGGCTCCGGCGCGAAGCCGGGGACCCAGCCGCGCACCTGCCCCACGTGCGGCGGCGCCGGAGAGGTCCGCCTCACCCAGGGCTTCTTCTCGATCGCCCGCACCTGCCATCACTGCGGCGGCGCCGGGCGCGTCATCGTCGAGAAGTGCGGCGACTGCGGCGGCGCCGGCATGCAGCGCGAGGAGGCGACGGTCGAGGTGAAGGTCCCGGCCGGCGTCGACACCGGCACCCGCCTCAAGCTCGCCGGCGAGGGCGAGCCCGCGCCGCAGCCGGGCGCGGCGCCGGGCGACCTCTACGTCGTCGTGCAGGTGCGGGAGCACCCCATCTTCCGGCGCGAGGAGACGGAGGTCGTCTGCGAGATGCCCATCAGCTTCACGCAGGCCGCCCTCGGCGCGAGCGTCGACGTGCCCACGCTCGACGGCCCCGTGAACATGAAGATCCCGGCCGGCACCCACTCCGGCAAGGTCTTCCGGCTGCGCGGCAAGGGCATCCCGAGCCTCGGCGGCTCCGGCCGCGGCGACCAGCACGTGCGCGTCCTCGTCGAGACGCCCACCCACCTCACGAAGGAGCAGAAGGAGCTCCTGGAGCGCTTCGCGTCCCTCTCGGGCGAGAAGACGCACCCCCAGAGCCGCAGCTTCTGGGAGAAGGTCGGCGATCTCATCGCGAACAAGGCCCGAGAGTAAGGGTCCACGCGAGGCAAGAGCTGTCGCGCGCCCCGCGCGCGCAGTAGAAGGTTCCCATGCGCACGCTGCCCCGCGTCGTCCTCGCCGTCTCCGCGCTCCTCGTCGCCTGCCCGAAGCGGGTGGTGACCGTCAACGGACAGGAGATGAGCGAGGAGGCGGCGAGCGTCGAGGCGCAGCGCGAGCTCGCGCAGTTCCGCGTCGAGGCGGCGTCGCAGCCGCCGGAGGTGGCGGCGGAACGGTTCGAGGCCATCGCCGCGCGCTTCGGCGACGCGCCGGCCTCGGCCGAGGCGCTCTACGAGGCGGGCGTGCGCTGGCGGCAGGCGAGGCGGCCCGACCGGGCGCGGGCGGCGCTCTCGCGGCTCCTCACGCGCTTTCCCCTCTCGCCGCGCGCGGGCGAGGCGAAGTACCAGCTCGCGCTCGCCGACGGCGAGGCCGGGCGGCCCAAGGACGAGCTCGCGAGCCTCGGCTCGCTCTACGACAAGCTCCCGGCCCTGGAGCGCTTCGACGCGGCGCGCGAGGCGGCCCGCGCGGCGGAGGCGGCGCACGCCTGGGCTCAGGCGACGCGGTGGCGGGCCGAGGCGGCGCGCCAGAGCGAGGGCGAGGCGCGGGCGGCCGAGCTCGCGAAGGCCATCGAGCACGTCGACGGCGACCTC
>WNGE01001490.1_pt1 | contig 29507 bp, 16 predicted proteins | sample 5400651 | NCBI WGS metagenome assembly WNGE01 (sample SAMN13153370, study PRJNA577476) | soil metagenome | isolation source: 60 cm soil or saprolite under grassland replicate 2 | place: USA:California | collected 2016-06-15
GAAATCTTAATTGATAAGATCAAAAAAGCCATCTTCTCTAGTTTTAATAAGAAAGCGCCAGGGCCTGACCAAATATCCTTTTTCATCATTCAGAAAGCCTACAACAGCATTCCGGAATACTTCCACCATATATACCAAAACCTGATTCGATTAGATTATTATCCGAAATGCTGAAAGACAGCTATTGTGGTAATTCTAAGAAAATTAGGGAAAAACAGAAATTAATCAGAGCCAAAGTCCTACAAAATTATCTCCTTACTAAATTACTTAGGTAAAATAGCCGAAAAAATCATTGCGGCTAGATTAACTTATTTAGCTAAAATCACCGATCTACTACACTTTAACCAAATTAGTGAAAGACGGAAGAAATCAGCTATCGATATAATAATAACCTTAATCTATAATATTTAGGTAGCTAAACAGGATAAGAAAGTGATATTAGTCTTATTTATAGATATTAAAGGGGTTTTTAATTATATGTCTGCCAATTAATTAATCAAAATATACATTAATTTAGGTCTGCCAAAATCATTATACAGTTAGATTGATTTCTTTTTAATCGATAGAAAAATCCAATTAACTTTTAATAATGGAATAAGCATTAAAACCGATATTTAAATCGGAATATTATAAGATTCAACTATATCCCCAATACTTTTCTTGATATATATCAGAAATCTATTCCAAGATTTGGAAAGTAGAGATAAGAATTATATTAATAATATAGGTTTGATCGCGTCATCAAAATCGATTGAAAAGAATTGCAAAATTCTGAAAAAATCTATCATAAGAATTTTCGAAAAGGGAGTTGATAACTTATTTCAATTTAATCTAGAAAAGACCGAATTAATTCATTTTCATTCGAAAAGAAATATAGGTGAAAACGTAAACATCTACTTATATGTCATATAACCCCATAACAAGCTGCAGTCATGGTTGACTGCAGATTTCGGACCAATCAGATCGGGCGGGCGGGCTCGCTTAGGGTGGGCGGAGGCGCCAAAAGCACCATGACTGCCGATTCGGCCACATCGGCGTGCAGTCATGATGAGATAGGCTCCGAATCGCGGGCAATTTTGCAGGCAGCCTAGTAACTGGCATGGCTCGGTGCCTGCTCAATTTCAGCCTATTCGGCCGAGTGGAAAAGGCGCTGCAGGCAGAGGGAAATTTTGATGGGGTGGGCTGCCAAGCAGGCCCGGCGGCAGAATGGCAGGGCGGTGAGCAGGGCCGGCACCCCATCAAAAGTTTGAAATTTCGGCCTGCGGTCGCATCTGCGCATATCATCTGCATATCTATGCTATGCATGCATATCTGTATGCATACATGCCATCCATTCACCGCCATGGCCATCATCGCACTCACGGCATCGAATCATTCACTGCATCAACGCATCTACTGCATCGGAATCATTCACTGCATCTACTGCATCTACTGCAGCATCGGAATCATTCACTGCATCTACTGCATCTACTCCCATCTACTCCATCTACTCCATCTACTCCATCTACTGCATGTACTGCATGTACTGCATGGACTGCATGGACTGCATGGACTGCATGAACTGCATCTACTGCATCTACTACATCTACCGCATCTGCTGCATCTGCTGCATCTACCGCACCGACCGCATCGACTGTATCTACTCCATCTACTACATCTACCGCATCTTCTGCATCTTCTGCATCTACTGCATCTACTGCATCTGCTACATCTGCTGTATCTACCGCATCGACCGCATCGACCGCATCGACTACATCTACTACATTAAAGTATCTACTACATCTACTACATCGAAGCATCTACCGCATCGAAGCATCTGCTACATCTACTCCATCTGCTACATCTACTCCATCTGCTGCATCTGCTATATCGAAGCATCTACCGCATCGAAGCATTTACTATATCGAAGCATCTACCACATCGAAGCATTTACTATATCGAATCATTCACTATATTAACGCATTAATCATGGCCAATCAGACTGTTACCATCACCGAATTTATTAATTTTAGCAGTGAATATAATTATGATATTAATTATTATTATAATTTATGATGATTACTGGTGTAGGAGTAATAATAGAGATAATAAAAATAATAATAGAAATTATAATAATAATAGTTTTTAGTAGGTATTTAGAAGTGGGTTTAATAATAATTTTTAGAGTAGTAAGAGTAGTAGTGGCAGTTTTAATAATTTTTTAATAGTTTTTAAGTAGTTTTTTAGTAACGATTAACGGAGTGGTAGTAATAGTGATAGTAGAGTTTTAGTAATGTTTTAATAAATTTTAAAGTAGTTTTTGGAGTAATTTTAGTAGTTTCTAATAATTTTTAGTTAGTGATAGTTTTAATAAATTTTTAGAGATTTTTAATGGTTTTTAGGAGTAGTTTTTAAAATAATTTTTAGAGTAGTTTTAGAGTAGTTTTTAGTGATAATAGAAGTGGTAATAATAGTAGATTTAAAATAATTTTAGAATGATGATAGTAGTAGTTTTTGTAGTAATTTTAGTATAGTTTTTTAGTAGTGGTAGGAGTAATAATAGTAGTAGTTTTTAGTGATAGTAGAAGTAATAGTAGTAGTAGTTTTTAGTGATAGTAGAAATAGTAGTAGCAGTAGTTTTTAACATAACCCCATAATAAATTCCGGGCAACGATGACCGGAACTAGCGAACCAATCAAATCGGGCGAGCGGGAAATAAAATGGGCGATTAATTAACCGGGCGGGTAATACCCTTTATATAACCGGAGTAGAAATGGATCTCGGGTTCCGGTTATAAAATATCGACTTTAAACGGGCTCTAAATCGCGTGCAATTTTGCCGGCGGCCTAGTAATTATCATAATCCGACGCCTGCTCAATTTCAGCCTATTCAACCCAATAAAAAAGGCGCTGCAGATAGAGAGAAATTTTGATAAAATAAACTGCCAAGCAGGCCCTGACGGCAGAATAATAGAATGATAAATAAACACCCTATTAAAAATACGACCGGTGATACGCGCGCGGACCATCTACATATTTATATTATATAAATATATATATTTATATATATCTCTTCACCGCTATAAATTATTATCGCACTCACCGTTATCGAATTATTTATTACGTTAACGTATCTATTATATCGAAATTATTTACTATATCGGAAGTATTTACTATTATATCAAATTATTCACTACGTCAACGCATCTACTGTATCGGAATTATTTATTATATCGGAAGTATCTATTCTATCTACTATATTTATTATATCGACTATATTTACCGTATCTACTATATCTACTATATCTATTATATTTATCGCATCGAAAGTATCTACCGTATCGATTATATTTATTACATCGGCTTTATCTACTTTATTTACCGCATCGGAAATATCTACTGTATTTATTCTATCTATTATATTAATTATATTTATTACATCGGCTTCATTTACTTTATCTACTATATCGGAAATATTTATTATATCGAAAGTATTTACTATATCTACTATATTTATTATATCGAAGTATTTATTATATCGAATTATTTTATTATATCGAATCGTCTACTATATCGAATTATTTACTATATCGTATTATCTACTAAATTAATATATTTATTATAGTTAATCAAACTACTACTATCACCGAATTCATTAATTTTATATTAATCCTATCCAACTCAACCGTTATTTATTATATTATTATTATTTACTAAGCCGGCCCGATCGAATAAATATTATAAATATTATCGACGAATATTAGCTGATATTAATAATCCCTAATTTAATTAAAGCGCCTAATTATTTAAAATATTATTTTAATTAATTAAAATTAACGATATTTAAATATTTCGTCTACTATCTATATTATAAATGCGTTACTAAATATAAACCCTAATTACGCGAATATTATAATAAAATTTATCGTATCATTTTTATATACCGCGCTAATCCTAATTTTTATTAATTAGAATTAAAAACGTAATCTTTTTTTAATACATTTAATTAACGTTTATTTATCGCTGATGCCGCGTATAATCGGGTCTAAATAATTAATTAATCAGTATTTTATACGAATCTTAACCCGGCCGCATCCACTATCGAAACATTAAATTAATAAATATTAATTAATAATATTCTATAAATTTATTAGAAGATTTAAATTATTAATACGCGATATATTTAAAAAATCTTTAATTAATTAAACGAACGATTAATTTATTAATTTATTTTAAATTTTCGCTAAAATTTATAATTTAAGAGTAAGGATTTTTATTTCTTAATAATATTAACGTTAAAGCCTGAAAAGAGGGATCAAATTAATATTTATATTTATAAAATAGTAAATAAATATTAATTCATTATTAATTAAAAATTACCCGATTTAGACCGATCGATTCTGCAAATTATTAATACGTATTAATTAAAATTAATCGATAATTAATACGCGTAAAAACTCTTTAAATCTTTATAAATTTATATAGTAAAGAATCAATATACTATCTTATAAAAAAAATTCATATATATATTATTCCGTATCTAAAAAAATATATATTATAACGGTATATTCGCGGAATTCGATACTAAATTAATAAATATATTATAATATATTAAAAAAATCGAATTAAAAACGAATTAAAAAATAAAAAAAAAGAATTTTCCGCTAATTATCGCGCAGATCTACCGTTTATTAAATACGCTATTATAATAAAATCTTAAATAGCGATTTTTTTTATTATTAATTTAAATTTATTAATCCGCTGATTATTTTTTATATTATTAAATTATTTATATATTTCACCGGCGTTTTTCGGATTAAACCGATTTTAACAGCGTATTCGACGATATTATTTATAATATTAAATTTTAATTTTTTAATTATTTATTATATACGGAAGCTATCTATCTGAAAGCTAACTTTAATTTTAATATAATTATTATAATTAATCTTAACGCAATTATTATTATTAATTTTAATATAATTATTATTTCTAATTTTAATATAATTACCGTTTTTATTTTTAATATATTTATTATTTATAAATACGTCGAATTATATTATAAAAAGTATCTGATTATTAATTAATTTATTATTTATACGGAAATTCAATATTATCGAGTTTACACGCGACGAATAAATATTAGAAAAATTAAAAATTATTATATTAATAAAGTAAATAAGAATTTAATCCATTTTAATAACGAAAATATCCGAATTAGTAAATAAAAATAGCTTTTTTATTATTTAATTATCGAATACGAAGCGTTATTATATAATTAACTTCTATTTATTTACCCGAATAAATTAAGCGCGCAGATTAATTTAAACGCGTTATATAATAATATTCACGAGCGGTTATATAATTAATAATTTTAAAATTAATATAATAATTAATTAAATATATATAATATTTTTTTTATTCACCGTCTCATCGATTTTATTATTATTTTAAAAAAATTATTTAATTATAAAGACGCCAGCGGTATTAAATTAAAATTAATTAAAATATAAAAATAATTTTAAACGCGGATGAAATTTTTTAAAATTTTTATTTTAATTATTTATTTTACTAGCGGGTCTTTTATTCGGGGTTCGAAATTTTTAATAATTATTTATAAGAATTTATCGATATTTATATACGATATTTATATCGATAATAATATTAAATTAATCCGTATATTAATTAAATATAATAAAATACGCGTTATTATTAATTAAAAATATTTTATAATTCGATTTATTAATCGATATATTAATTAATTAATTATTTACTATCTCATTATTATATTATTTTTTTTATAATTATTTAAATATTATTCGCTGGGCTAGAAATGGTAAAAATTATTTAATTAATAAATTATTATTCGAAGATGGCGGTGAAAAATTATCAAATATTATATTTAATTAATTCTTTTATTTATAATTTTAAAAATATTTATAAATATTATTAAATTTACTGACAGTCTGTTATTCGCTAAAATATATTATTAAAACGCGGATTTTAATTAAATCACGCGTTATTTTATCGAATAGCGAATTCGATTTCGATTCGGATTTTAATAATTTAATTAAAAATTATATAATTAATTATTTAATATAAACGGCCCAGCGGGTATATTCGCGTAATTAATATATTTTTATTACGATTACGAAATATATATATATTAATTATTTAATTTTTTACTGTAAAGTCCACCGATTTTAATAATTCGATAAAAAAAATTTAAAATTAAAATTATTAATATTAATTTAATTAAACGATAATTTATTATAGAAATCGAAGATTTATTTATTAATATTAAATAATTATTTATTATTAATAATAAAATTTTAATTATCGTTATTAAATAATTATTTATCGCAGATAGTAAATCTTTTTTTATTATTATTAAATAATTATTTATTATAAATAGTAAATTTTTTTTTATTATTAAATAAATACTCTCGGTAGTTATTATTAATTAATTAATTAACCGAAATATATCGATAAACGAATATTAAATAAATTAAATTTATATAAAATCTGATATAGCGATTCGTTAATTAAATATAATAAAATAATCCCGCAATTTACCAGCGAGATTTATTAATTAATTAATTACGAATTTTTTTATAAAATCCGCGAACGAAATTTATTTTTACCGAATAATATATTATTATTAAAATTTATATAAATAGCGAGCTGAGCGTAATCTATATTAATAATATTAATAATAATAAAAATATAATTTTTATATTTAACGTATTCGCCGTGTTTATTAGATATTATATAATATTAATATTATTAATAATATTAAAAAAAAATCTATTAAATCAGGCTCGGCGGGCCGGAATAAATACGATAAATTAAAAAAATTCTATATATTATAATAAATTATTATTAATAGCGTTATACGAATCGATAAAAAATAACGAATTTATTAATTAAATTAAAAAAAAACGATTTAATAGATTTATTCCGCGTATTTATATTAATAAAATTTACGTGATTATTATTTAATCGAATTTTCGTTATATTATATATTATATATTAATATTAAATTCGCTGAAGATGTTATTAATTTATTTAATAATTATATTTATTAATAAAATCCGATATCTATTTTATTAATAAATAAAAATTAACGCGAATACGCAGCTAATTCGTAAATTAATAATATATAAAAATATTTATTATTCGATTCGCGAAATAAATAAAAATTAATAAAAAAATATTAATAATTTTATAATATATATTTATTCGATTATTAATAGATTAAAGATATCGAATTAATTATAATATAATAATAAAATTATTATTTATATAATTATTATTCGGGATAGCGAACGATTAATATAAATATTAAAATATAATTATTATCACGTATTATTATTTAATCGAGATAAGATATAGAAAATATTTATTATAATTAATAATAATAATTATTTACTACTAATAATCACTAACGTATTAGAATTAGAATTAAATATTTTTAATATTTATATAATTATTTATTATAAATTTTAATATAATTTAATCGATTTCGCGCAGGAATCGGGCTAAATTAAACACGATAAACGCGAAAATTATTTATTATTAATTTATTATAAATATACGTTTAATTAATAACAGACGCGGCAGACGATATAATATAATAATAATTTAATAAATTTTAAAATTTTTTAATAAATTAATCGAACGAAAGATAAATATCGTTATATATAATTTATATATTTAATATATAAAAATTATTAATTCGTTGGCGCGGCGCGAATCTTAATAACGAATAAATAAATTAAAAACGCGAATAATATTTATTAATAAATTTAACGAATTAAAAAAAATATATAAAATATATTTAATAAAAAGCGATTAAAAATATATATATATATATAAAATTAACGAATATAATCGATATTAAAAAACGCGTAAATAAATATTAAAAAATATAAATTAATTAAAAAAATTAATTAATTAAAAAGGAATATATATATTATAAATATTATTTACCGACGATAATATACTAAAATCGTTATAAATAGAAAAATATTATAATAAAATTTATATTAATTATTTATAAATTAATAACAAATAATAGATTAAACGAAATAACGAATAAAATAATATAATAAATAATATATTCGAAATTAAATAAAAAAAACGGCGAGATAAATAATAAATTATTAATAAAAATAATTTATATTAAAATAATATAAAATAATACGAAGATAATTTCGATAATAAATTAATTAAAAAAATTCGATATCGATAAATATATTAAAATTAAAAAAAATAATCAAAATTAGAGTTTAAAATAATTAAGGATTATAATTAATAAATAAAATTATATAAAAATAAAATTATAATTAATAAAATTAATAATAAAAAAAATAGTAATTTTAATAATAAATATAATTATAATAAAAATAATAATTAAATAAAAATTATAATTATAATTTTTATTCTAATTATAAAGATTAATATAGAAGTAATAATAAAAATAATAAAAAAATCGATAAAAATAATAATAATAATAATTTTTAATAAATATTTAAAAGTAGATTTAATAATAGTTTTTAAAATAATAAAAATAATAATAAGAATTTTAAAAGTTTTTTAATAATTTTTTAAAAATTAGTTTAAGAATAGTTTTTAATAAATTTTTAAAAATTCTAAATTAATAAAATAAATAAAAATATTTATTAAAAAAATTTTAAAAACTTTAAAATATCGTATTATGAACGATATTAGAAATATTTAAAATATTTTTAATAAAAAAAATAAAAATTAAGATAGTAATATTATTATTTAAAATTCGATTTAAAAAAGAACTAATATAATTATATAATAAGAATTATATAAATGAATTTAATATATCCGATTATAGAACGAATCTTTAAAAATTTTTTATTATTTATAAAAAAAAATAAAATACGATTTTATAAAATTTCTAAAATAAAATAATCTTATTCACCCAGAAATAGATAATATAAATAAAATAATTTAAATTTTAAATTTAAAATCAGATTATTCGAACGATAAAATATATAAAAAAAATATAAAAAAAACGAAAAAAACGAAAAAATTATTTCTTAATTAATTAATTCGATTAATAATAAAATTAAGTCGAATTAACGCAGAATTAATTAAATTAAAAAAAATAAATTTTTTATAAAATAAAATATAAAAAAAGAATCTTAATTCGATAATTAATAACGAAATTTTAAAAAATAGTAAGAAAAAATTAATTAAAAAATATTAAAAAAAAATTTCTTAATTTTAGAAGAATTAATATAATAATAAAATTATTATCTATACGGATAAATTAAAATCAGAAATAAATTAAATAAATATTAATTTAATTTACACGACTAATTTTAGCTATTATTAATAAAAAATTTAAAATCTAGATTTAAAATACGAAATTTCTAATATAAAACTATTTATTATTAAAAAAATAATAAATTTTATATATAAAAAAAAACGAATATATAAAATACGAAAAATATAAATTTTTTCTGATAATTAAGCTACTCTAAAAAGACTAAAAAGCCGAGAAATTAAAACTAACTAATATTATATTAATTAAACACGAACGGGAATAAAAAAATTACGATAAAAAAATAAATAGATATAAATTAATTTATAATAAATTTTTAATTATATAAATATTTATAGTAATGAAAAAGCTAATAAAAAAAAAATTTTAAATTAAATTTAAAAATTATCTATTATAAAATAATAATTTTATTAAACTTTTTAAAAAGAAAAGTGTAAGAATGCTATTTAAATAATTAAAAAAAAAAAAATATAATTTAAAATAATTTTAAAAATAATAATAGGGGTAGAAATAAAAATAAAAATAATAATAAAAATAATAATAATAATAATTTTAATAATTTTTTAATAATTTTTTTTTAATAGTAATAGGAGTGATAGTAGTAATAATTTTTAAAATAATAATATAATTTTATAATAATAATAGTAGTAGGAGTAGAACTGGTAATAAAAATAATAATAAAAATAATAATAATAATAATAATAGTAATAATAATAGTAGTAATAGTAATAGTAATAATAGTAAAAATAATAGTAGAAATAATAGTAAAAATAATAATAAAAATGATAATAGGAGTGATGATAGAAGTAATAATAGTAATAAAAATAATAATAGGAGTAATAATAATAGTAGTTTTAATAATTTTAATAATTTTTTAGAAGTAGATTTAGAGTGATTTTAGAGTAGTTTTTAAAGTAATAGTTAATTTTTTAGAATTTTTAAAAATAATTTTTTAGTGGTGGTAGAAGTGGTAATAATAGTAGTTTTTTAATAGTGGTAGGAGTGGTTTTAAGTGGTAATTTTAATAGTTTTTTTAATAGTGATAGGAGTGGTTTTAAGTGATAGTTTTAATAATTTTTTTAGTAGTGGTAGGAGTGGTTTTAAATGGTAGTTTTAATAGTTTTTTTAGTAGTGATAGAAGTGGTTTTGAGTGGTAGTTTTAATAGTTTTTTTAGTAGTGATAGGAGTGATTTTGAGTGGTAATTTTAATAATTTTTTTAGTAGTGATAGGAGTGATTTTGAGTGATAATTTTAATAGTTTTTTTAGTAGTGGTAGGAGTGGTTTTGAGTGGTAGTTTTTTAAAGATGATTTTTGGGGTGATAGTAGGAGTAGGGATAGAAATAATAAAAATAAAAATAATAGTAGAAATAGAGATAGAAATAATAAAAATAATTTTATAATAGGTTTCGAGTATAATTAATTATAAATTTTAAATTAATTAAATCGGGCGGGTGAGCTTCGTTTAAAATAATAAAAATATTAAAAATATTATAATTACCGATTCGACTATATCGGTTTATAATTATAATAAGATAGGCTCCGAATCGCGTATAATTTTGTAAATAATTTAATAATTATCAAGGCTCGGTATTAATTTAATTTTAATTTATTCGATCGAGTGGAAAAGGCGCTATAAACGGAGAGAAATTTTAATAAAATAAATTATTAAGTAGGCTCGGGGATAAAATAATAGGACGATAAATAAAATTAATATTTTATTAAAAATTTTAAAATTTCGGTTTGCGATCGTATCTGCGTATATTATTTATATATTTATATTATATATATATATTTATATATATATATATTATTTATTTATCGTTATAATTATTATCGCACTTACCGCATCGAATTATTTACGATATTAACGTATTTATTATATCGGAATTATTTATTATATTTATTATAGTATCGAATTATTTACTATATTTGCTGTATCTGTTATATTTATTATTATTTATTATATTTATTTTTATTTATTGTATTTATTTTATTAATCGTATCGAAAGTATTTACCGGATTAATTATATCTATTATATTAATAATATTTATTGTATTGATTGTATCGATCGTATTTATTATATCGAAATATTTATTATATCGAAGTATTTATTATATCGAAATTATTTATTATATCGGCTGTATTAAATTATTTACTGTATTAATGTATCTATTATATCGGAATTATTTATTATATTTATTATATTTACTTCATCTATTATATCTATTTTATTTACTATATTTATTTTATTTATTATATCTATTTTATTTATTATATTTATTTTATTTATTATATTTATTCTATCTACTGTATCTATTTTATTTATTATATTTATTTTATTTATTTTATCGATTTTATCTATCGTATCGACTTTATCTATTTTATTTATTGTATCGATTATATCGAAGTATTTACTATATCGGATTATTTATTATATATATTATATTTACTATATCGAATTATTTATTATATCTACTTTATCTATTTTATCTATTTTATTTATTTTATCTATTATATCGATTGTATTGAAGTATTTATTATATTAAATTTTTTTGTAGTATCGAATTATTCATTATATCGTATTATTTATTAAATTAATGTATTTATTATAATTAATCAGATTATTATTATCACCGAATTTATTGATTATAGTAGTAAATATAAGATATTAATTTATTATATTTATTAATTTTATATTAATTTTGCGCGCGTGAATCGGTATTTATTTAAATATTATTATTTTTTCGGTTATTAGGATTAAATAAATATTTTAATTAGTATTAATAATTATAATTTGGTATTCGTTAATTTTATCGTCGTGGCTATTTTCGAATCTTTAAAATGTTATTTTAGTTAATTAAAATTGATTACGTCGGAGTATTTTATTTGTTATCTCTACTATTAATATGTTATTAAGAGCGAAAAATGGCTGCGCGAGTATTATCGTAATATTTATTAACTCGTATTTATTAAGCGCGCTAAAAAGTCTTACTTTAGAGGCCTTTAAGCGTAGTTTTTTTTTAATATATTTAATTAGCGTCTGTTTATCGCTGATATCGCGTATAATCGGGTTTAAATAGTCGATTAGTCGGTATTTTATATAAATTTTAACCCGGCCGTATCTATTGCCGAGGCGCCAGATTAATAGATATTAATTAATAATATTTTATAAATTTATTAGAAGGTCCAGATTATTAATACGCGATATATTTAGAAGGTTTTTAATTAATTAAACGAACGGTTAATCTATCAGTTTATTTTAAATTTTTATTAAAATTTATAATTTAAGAGTAAGGATTTTTATTTTTTAATAGTATTAATATTAAGATTTGAAAAAAGAAATCGGATTAATATTTATATTTATAAAATAATAAATAAATATTAATTTATTATTAATAGAAAATTACCCGATTTAAATTAATCGATTTTGTAAATCGTTAATATATATCGATTAAGATTAATTGATAATTAATACGCGTAAAGATTTTTTAAATTCTTATAGATTTATGCGGCGAAAAATCGATATATTATTTTATAAAACGAATTTATATATATATTATTCCGTATTTAGAAAAATGTATATTATAACGGTATATTCGCGGAATTCGATATTAAATTAGTAGATACGCTGCGATTTATCGAAGAAATCGGATTAAAAACGGATTAGAAGATAAAGGAGAAGAATTTTTTATTAATTATCGCGTAGATTTATCGTTTATTAGATACGCTGCTGCGCTAGAATTTTAAATAATAATTTTTTTATAATTAGTTTAAATTTACCAGTCCGCTGATTATCTTTTGTATTATTAAATTATTTATTTATTTTATTAGCGTTTTTCGGGTTAAAATCGATTTTAGCGGCGTATTCGCCGATATTATTTATAATATTAAGTTTTAATTTTTTAGCTATTTATTATATATAGAAATTATTTATTTGGAAGTTAACTTTAATTTTGATATAATTATCGTTGTTAATTTTAGCGTAGTTATTATTACTAATTTTAACGCAGTTATTATTTTTAATTTTAATATAATTATTACTTCTATTTTTAATATAATTATTATTTATGAATACGTCGAATTATATTATAAAAAGTATCTAATTGTTAATTAATTTATTATTTATACGAAAATTTAGTATTATCGAGTTTACGCGTGATAAATAAATACTAGAAAAATTAGAGATTATTATATTAACGAAGTGAATGAAGATCTGATTCGTTTTAATAATAAAGATATTCGAATTAGTGAATAAAAACGACTTTTTTATTATTTAATTAATTAATGCGAAGCGTTATTATATAATTAGTTTTTATTTATTTACTCGAATAAGTTAAACGCGTAAATTAATTTAAACGTGTTATATAATAATATTCACGAGCGATTATATAATTAATAGTTTTAGAATTAATATATTAATTAATTAAATATATATAATATTTTTCTTATCTACCGTCTCATCGATTTTATTACTGTTTTGAAAAAATTATTTAATTATAGAGACGCCAGCGGTATCGAATTAAAATTAATTAAAATATAAAAATAGTTTCGGACGCGAATAAAAATTTTTAAAATTTTCGTTTTAATTATTTATTTTATCAGCGGGTCTTTTGTCCGGGGTTCGAAATTTTTAATAATTATTTATAAGAATTTATCGATATTTATACGCGATATTTATATCGATAATAATATTAAATTAATCCGTATATTAATCAGATACGATAAAATGCGCGTTATTATTAACCGGGAATATCCTACGATTCGATTTATTAATTAACGTATTAATCGATTAATTATTTATTATTTTATTATTATATTATTTTTTTATAATTATCTAAATATTATTCGCTGGACTAGAGATAGTAGAAATTATTTAATTAATAAATTATTATTCGAAAATAGCGGTGAAAAATTATTAAATATCGTATTTAGCTAATTCTTTCGTCTATAATTTTAGAAGTATTTATAGATATCGTTAAATTTACTAACAGTCCGTTATTCGCTGAAATATATTATTAAAACGCGGATTTTGATTAAATCGCGCGTTATTTTATCGGATAACGAATTAGATTTCGATTCGGATTTTAATAATTTAATTAAGAATTATATAATTAATTATTTAACGTAAACGGTTTAGCGGGTATATTCGCGTAATTAATATATTTTTATTACGGTCACGGAATATGTATATATTAATTATTTAATTTTTTATTGTAAAGTCCATCGGTTCTGATAGCTCGATAAGAAAGATTTAGAGTTAAGATTATTAATATTAGTTTAATCAAATAATAATTTATTATAAAAATCGAAAATTTATTTCTCGGTATTAGATGATTATTTATTGTAGAAATCGAAGATTTACTTATCGATATTAGACGATTATTTATTGTAGATAGTAAATATTTATTTATTATTATTAAATAAATACTCTCGGTAGCTATTATCGATTGATTAATCGGTAGAAATATATTAATAAATAGATATTAAACGGATTAAATTTATATAGGATCTAGCGTAGCGATTCGCTAATTAAATATAGTAAAATAATCTCGCGGTTTACCGATGAGATTTATTAATTAATTAATTATAAATCTTTTTATAAGATTCGCGTGCGAAATTTATTTTTATCGAATAATATATTATTATTAAAATTTATATGAATAGCGAGTCGAGTGTGATCTATATTAATAATATTAATAGCGGTAAAAATATAATTTTTATATTTAATATATTCGCCGCGTCTGTTAAATATTATATAATATTAGTATTATTAATAGTGTTAAAAAAAATCTATTAAATCGAGCTCGGCGGGTCGGAGTGAATATAATAAATTAAGAAAATTCTATATATTATAATAAATTATTATTAATGGTGTTATACGAATTGATAAAAAATAATAAATTTATTAATTAAATTAAAAAGAAATAATTTAGTAAATTTATCGCACGTATCTATATTAATAAGATTTATATAATTATTATTTAATCGAATTTCCGTTATATTATACATTATATATCGGTATTAAATTCGCTGAAGATATTATTAATTTATTTAATAATTATATTTATTAATAAGATTCGGTATTTATTTTATTAATAAATAAAAATTAGCGCGGATTCGCAATTAATCCGTAAATTAATAATATATAAAAATATTTATTATTTAGTCCGCGAAATGAATAAGGACCGGTAGAAAAAAATTAATAATTTTACAATATATATTTATTCGATTATTAATAAATTAAAGATATCGAATTAATTATAATATCGCGATAAAATTATTATTTATATAATAATAATCCGGGATAGCGAACGATTAACGTAGATATTAAAATATAATTATTATTATATATTATTATCTAATCGAGATAAGATATAGAATATATTTATTATAATCGATAATAGCGATTATTTATTATTAATAATTATTAATATATTAAAATTAGGGTTAAATATTTTTAATATCCGTATAATTATTTATTGCGGATTTTAATATAATTTAATCGATTTCGTGTAAAAATCGGGTTAGATTAAGCGCGATAAACGCGAAAATTATTCGCTGCTAATTTATTATAAATATATATTTAATTAATAACAGGCGCGGCAGACGATATAATATAATAATAATTCGATAAATTTCGAAATTTTTTAATAAATTAATCGAACGAATATATATAAATACGTATTTAAAAAATAATATAGACGCGCGATTTTGAACCGGATATTTAATAAAATCGAAAATAGCGAATACGATATAAAAATAAATATAATAATATATGATTTATACGTTCGACGTATAGAGATTATTAATTCGCTAACGCGATACGAATTTTAGCAACAAATAAATAAATTAAAAACGCGAATAATATTTATCGATAAATTTAATCGATTAAAAAAGATATATAAAATATATTTAACGAAAAGCGATTAGGAGAGTATTTATATATATAAAATTAATAAATACGATCGATATTAAAAGAAATATAAATAGATATTAAAAAAAATAAATAAATTAAAAAAAATAATCCGGGACAAATAATTAATTAGGGAGAGATATATATATTATAAATATTATTTATTAATAATAATATATTAAAATCGCTGCGAATAAAAAGACGTTCTAATAAAATTTGTATTTATTATTTACGGATTAGTAGAGAATAGCAGATTAAATAAAATAATATAAAAAATAATATAAAAAACAATATATACGGCAGAAAAAATAGCATCGAAGACGGTATTAAATAAAATAAATAATAAAAAAGATAAAAAAGGCGGTAAAATTAGCAATAGATAGTAATTAACAGAGGTAATATATATTAAGATAATATAAAATAATACGGAGAGAATCTCGGCAGTAAATTAATTAAATAAATTCGATATAAAAAAGTATATTAGAATAAATAGAATTAGGATTTAAGATAATTAAGAGATAGGGTTATATAAAATTAAAATTAATAATAGTGAATATAGTGATTTTAATAATAAATATAGCGATTTTAACAGTGAATGTAATAATTTTAATAGTAAATATAATTATAATAAGAATTATAATTATAATAATTAATAATTATTATGATGACTGTGATAATAATTATAATTATAATAATTATAGAGTAGGATTAAAATGATAATTAGTATAGATATAAATGTAGATTTTAATTTTAAAATTAAATTTTAGAGATGGGATTTAGTTTTAATTTTAGATGTAAAGGTAGTAATAGAAGTGATAATAATAATAATTTTAATAATTTTTTAGAAGTGATTTTAGAAGTGATTTTTAAAATAATAATAGAAATAGTAATAATAATAGTAGAAATAATAATAGTAATAGTAGTGATAGTTTTAATAATTTTTTAGTAATTTATTTAAAAGTTGGTTTAGGAATGGTTTTTAATAGTTTTTTAGTAATTTTTAATAGTAATTTTAAAAGTAATAGTAGTAGTAGTTTTTAGAGTGGCAGTAGTAATAATTTTAATAATTTTTAAAATAGTTTTTAGAGTAATCTTAGAAATAATGATAGGGGTGGTAGTAATAATAGTAATTTTTTAATAATTTTTTAGAAATAGTTTTTTTTAATAATGTTTTAATAATATTAGGAGTGATTTTTAGAGCGATTTTAAAGTGATCTTTAGAGTAGTTTTAATAGATTTTTTAATAGATTTTTAGAGATGGTTTTAGAGGTGATTTTTAGAGCAGTAGTAAAGATGATAGTAGAGATAATAGTAATAATAAATTTATAATTTTTTAGTAGTTTTTAGAGTAGTTTTTTTAATAGTTTTTTAGTGGTAGGAGGAGTGGTTTTTAAAAAATTTTTTAAAATAATAAAAATAATAGTACGATTACGTGTAAAAATAATAATAATATTAAATATAGAGATAGAGTTTTAAGATTAATTTTAAATAAAAAAATAATAATAGAAGTGGTAATAAAAATAATAAAAAAAAAAAAAATAATAGAAGAAATAATAAAATAAAAAAGATAATAAAATTAAATATAAGAATAAAAAGATTAATAAGAGAATTAGTAATAATAGAATTAAAAATTAAAGAGGATTAAAAATTAAGAATTAAAAAGGATTAAATATTAAAAAAAGATAAAATCGGTAGTAAATTAATTAGATAAATTCGATATCGATAAATATATTAAAACGAATAAAAATAATTAGAGTTATAATTAATAGGGTTAGGATTTAACGTAATTAAGGATTAGGATTATATAAAGTTAGGGTTAATAATAGTGTATATAAAGATTTTAGTAGTAAATATAGTAATATTAGTAGTGAATGTAATGATTTTAGTAGTAAATAGAGTGATTTTAGTAGTGAATAGAGTAATTTTAGCAGTGAATAGAGTGATTTTAATTATTATTATAATAGGTGTAGGAGTAGCAATAAAAATAATAGAAATAATAATAAAAGTAATAGTAATGGTAATTTTTAATAAATATTTAAGAGTGATTTTTAATAATTTTTTAGTAATTTTTTGGTAAGGGTTTTAGGAGTGATAGTAATAGTAGTTTTAATAAGATTTTAAACAGTAGTTTTTAAAGTGGTTTTGGAATAATAGTGATGGAGTTTTAATAATTTTTTAGTAATTTTTTAGTAGTTTTTTAGTAGTAGTTTTTTGAGTAATTTTAGAAATGGTAGTGGGGATAAAAATAGAAGTAGAAGTAGTGATAGGAGTGATAGTAATAATAATTCTAATAATTTTTTAGAGGTAGATTTTGGAGTAGATTTTGGAGTAGTTTTTAGAATAATTTTAGGAGTAATTAACGGAGTGATAGTAAGGGTGAGAGTAGGAGTAGGAATGGTGAGAATGGTGGTAGTAATAATAGTTTTAGGATTTTTTTTAGAGTGATTTTAGGAGTGGTAATAGTAGTTTTAGAGTAGTAGGAGTGGTAGTGGTGGTAGTAGTAGTAGTGGGAGTGGTAGGAGTGGTAGTAGGAGTGGTAGTTTTTTTTTATAGTAATGATAGGGTTGAGTGTAGGGGTAGGATTTTGGGATTAGGGTTAAGGGTAGGATTTCCAGGAAAAGCATCCGGGTTAACAGCCGAAATCTGGTAAGGAATTGCACCACAAGGGCAAATTAGTAGATCCCCAAAATTGAACATGACGTAGAAAATGTAAGAGCGTATTAATTTTATTTTACAGAATTTCATGATCTTTTCTTGTCGTTGTGTAATAGTCGTGTAATATCGGGTATTTTGACGAGATATACTAAGACGCGAGACTACGGGTGCTGACTTATATGACGATAACTCTAATCAGATTTAGCTAGTAAATAATCGACGCTGATTAATGCGACGGAAACCCTAATAAGAAATAATCTTATAAAAAAATAATATAATTCCCGATTAGGATTTCGATCATTATAATAAACGGCGCCCCTAATTCGATAATTTATCTATTTACGATATATTTATTAGGCGTCGCTCTTATTCTTTCGTTAGTCGTTATAAGATACGACGCATCTGCTATCAATCATACTAAACCCAGATAAGAATAAAGGTGGGCGCCCGAGAAAATACGAAAATTATAAGCAGTAAAAGACCGCCCACGCGTAACAAAGTCGGGATTACTGTCGTCGACAGCAGAAACGCCGGCCGTAGAGAAATAAAATTCAGATCCTGTTCGATCCTCGTAATATCTTCGAATATAATGTTTAAATATCTTCCTATACCGCCCTAGAGTTAGGGATTCAGGCGGAAGATGTTGACATTTCAGCGGATTAAGATTTTCAGGGCGAATTATTAACCGGGTTAGCGGATTAGAATTTCGAGGTTTATCCATAACCCTCGTTGTTTCATTTCTTATCTTTATATTCCCTGATATATTTCTATTAGGTATATATAATACTCTACCAGCTTCGTGAGTCCGCCGAGTCGCAGCTAACCAGTTATTTATTATTACTTAATAGGACGATGTGTTCCCTTCTATCGAAAACGAAGATCACGATCCGAACCCTAATCCGGATATAATAAAGAATAAATTATTTTACGCTGTAGATAAAATAGGAATAGAGACTAGCGAAAAGAATACGATTAAAGCGGGATTTTCTTAATCATCACGATCTATCTTAACCCGAATACATAATTAAATCCACCCTTCGATTATATTTTTATCCTTTTCAAATCCTGCATCTTCCCCGTCCTCTAAAATATTACTACCTGCCGACCCCAGCAGCCTTTTAATTTAGACGCGTATCCAATCGGTGTCGCTATCTCCGATTAGATTATTTATCCGAACCCGATCTCATACGGTCTCCACACGAAATATTCGATTTAAACCGGATATATCTCGATCGGCGTCGGTGGAAGATAAATAGCGGTTGGCCGAGGAAGAGGAGATTAAAAGGGAACGAGAAGGAGAAGAAGAAGAAGAAGAAGAAAAAGAAGAAGAAAAAGAAGAAAAAGAAGAAGAAGAAGAAGAAGAAGAAGAAGAAGAAGTCGATATTACGCAAAATTTGGCCGAACAGTTCGTGAATTTTCATAACTGCGATCCGGCCGCCCATATCGAGGCGGCTCACGAGCACGAGGTCGAAATAACGAAATATACCTTTCTTCAAAAATTGAACGAATTATTCGACGCCGTGCCGGATACACTGTCTTCGCGCGAGATACTTACACGCGGAACGTACATATATAAAGAATCCGAGATTTAAAAAACCGTATTTCTAGACGTCCCCTCCGAACGTACGGAAGATAAAATGCATATATACCTTCACGCTTCGGGTGGGGATGGGCCGGCACAAGATCCGGAGATCATATTCGACATTAATAATATTATGAGATTTATCAAAGATCCGGCTTTTATAAGAAAAGGATTTCGATTTAATATCGCACCGTATATTATCTTGAATATTTCGTCGGATATTCACCTGAAAATGTCGGTAATAATAAAAGAGAGATGGCGGAGCGTTTCTTTATATTAAATCCCTCATTTCTTGGCCGATCGATTTGTGGGGAAGAAAGAAATCACTATTTTTTTTTTCTTTTCACGGTTATTCCGTCCGGACTCCGCCAATAACTATTTAAGTCAGGAGATGTTAAAGCGGTGAAATAATCGAATATTTTTTCCGATCGTCTATAATTAGACCCGCTCGTTTATTTCTCAATATTACCCCGCCGATTATAAATATACTAAGATCGGGAGCATAGTATAGAATCTGAAAATTCACGCGGCGCGGGATAAAAATGGGTTACGATATCAATTCGTTAATCATATCCTGCAAGCGAAAGATTTAGAAGAGATATAAAATATTATTTTTCACACTATTGATGAGTCTGGATATGAGGATTTTAAAAATATTCGGATCTTCTTTAACGCGAAAAACCTGAAGATGGCGACCAAGGCCGAAATATAATAGAAGATTTAGAAACCGTTCTTCGACGAATAAAAATAAAATATCGATCCCGATTATCTATATAAAGATCTGATCTAGATCGATTTAGTTAAAAAAATCTACTCATCTATATCCTTCCTCCGTAACCAGGACACGGGAAACCGAGAGGCGGAAACGATTATATAGAAAACGTGTTATCTAGATTCCCACTGGCGATGATTTTTACACGGATTTCTCGAAATAAGATCGCTTCGGAGGGAGTATAAGACGGTTCTTTTAAAAAACGCCGGCGGGATAATTATTCTAATTATTTAACGATCCCGCAGCCGAGAACAAGATCTTATCTATAATTAATATTATAATACGGTAAAAGCGATCTGAAACGTTAATAAAATATTTCCCTTTTAAGACCGATCGTTAGAAAGCCTGGCCTTAGATTCTAAATTACGAAAAATATAGTAATAGATCGGCGGATCTTATAATCATAACCTCGAGATTCTGTTTCGTTTTTATTTTACTAGTAAGGAGCGCTGTTATGTTAGTTTTCGAGATTCGCGAAAGAAATTTTTCGGGGTTCGAAAAAAAAACCGGATTACATTCGAATTAGCGTAATAAATCCGGGACCGACTTCGGGCGATAAAAAAATGGGATATTAAGATATATAACACGAGCGAGAATAAGTCGTACTAACGGATCCCCATTAAAATGATGTTAAAATTTTTCCGGAAAAGTATTAACCGGGTTATTACGGTCTTCGAGTACGTTTATAGATTACGCGAGAAATATTTTGTTAATTAGGAATATATCAAATTAATGATTATACTTCTGCGATTTTTGAAATTTACCTATAATAATTATCTGCTTCGGGATAAATTTGTTTTGTGGTGGGATCGCCGGGTCCGGCCGAACGATAAGATCTACGAAGATTTTAGATTTTTAATTATTATCCTCCGATACGGGTACGGATAGTTTATAGATAAAATTAATTAGGAAAGATACACGTTTAAGACGGATATCGCGGAACGGATTTTTTTTGGTAATATCCAGATAGCTCAGATATACCACAAAAAATAGAAAAAGGTGAAGAAGATGACGGATGATTTTCTTAAGATAGAGTAGGTGGGACGTTGGTTGAAGAATTATAGTTAATACCGATAAATTCGAATCTAGTTTTTTTACTTTCTTATCCAAATTTGTATCACCCGTTTTCGGAAGAATGTGTTTACTTCCATTAAATCGGAAATCCGAGAAGATTGTTAATCCGCAGTTATTAAAGAGGAATTTATGTTATGTCGATACGATCTGGAATAGATCTAAATTGATAAAGAGACTAAGAAACCGATATCGGTCTGGATGGTGAAAGGTAATAAGATATTTTATAAATCGCTTGGGCCGTTCATCGATTTCCTCTGGGATTACAACGATGGGAAGGAGAGAAGATATTGGGATGATAAAGGATATCGGATATTATATCAGCGTAGCGCTACCATGATCCGTAATTCGCTGGGTAAAAATGTTAAGCGCAGGTTTAAACGGAACCTGAAGAAAATATTTATTTTAAATAATTAAATATTGCCGTACCCCAACAGCTGGGGATTTGGGTAAAAGATTAAATAAAGGAAGCGGATATAACTATCGGTATTTTATATAAATCTATAATATCGAGAGGGGGTGGTGAAATATAAGAGATTGATGGGTCTTATAGAACGGCTCAGTCTAACGCGCGAGATACAGAAATTGTAGAAATAGAAAAAATCCGGTTATTAGGTTATTAACCGTAAAGACGACGAGATTCTAAACGGGATTCTATCGGATTACCCGGACTTTCAGGGGATTAGTATAGTTAGATTAGATAAGGAGTAGGCGGATAAATAAGATGAATATTTATAAAAAACGAGAATTTAGACTCGACGGTCGAAACTGGATAAGACTATTATAATATAAAAATTTTACGATTATTAAAGATGCCCGGATTCGGTTAGCGCGAAGAAAAATCATACCCGATTAAATTAAATATATTATGATTTTTACTACACGCGGCGAAATCCTTTAATTAATATTAATTAAAAATATTATATCGTCGAGATCTGCGCTCGATAATGAATTATAACATATAATCTTAATAACCTTGAGATTGGGAGTGGGCGAGAAAGGATTAGTATTAATTATTAATTACGAAAATCCCAGTATTCGTTTTCTAATCTAAATATGAATAGCGAGAATAGATAACTCGAAATTTAATATCGAAATAAAAATCTTTTTTTTTACTTCTCGAGTATCGGGTTGATTATTAATTTGATATCTCCACCCTCGACCTCGGTAATCTAGATTAGCTTTAGACGGTCTAATTTATCGAAATTATATTTTAAATATGTTTCCTGTTATATAGATTGCGTTTTTAAAGGCCGTGACCCAGATCGTGAATATCGACGTAATAAATAACTCGCTATCGCCGCTAAAAAATATATTCACTACATTTTCTATTATTTCCTATTTATCTCCTTTCTTATTTTTTTTTCGAGATTTCTTTTTTTTCTTTTCTTCTTCTTTTATTATTATTTTTTCTTCTATCTTTCTCTATCGCGAGATCCTCGTTATTTTCGCGTGGAAATAATATTATTTAATCGTGATTTAGCTTTCTATTTTATTCTTTTATAATTTAAATCGCTGCCGCAGTCTCTTATTTATATCTTTTTTTTTTTATTTTTATAAATTATTTTCCGATCTTCTAACTCTCTAGTGAGTTCGCCTTAAAATCCCTAAAGATGAATAATTCTGGTATTAATCTTTTTACTTTTTACTGATCTAGGTCACCGGGGTTAGTTATAATCAAGATAGAGAGACCCTCAGAGCTCAAACGTAAGTAGAAAGTTAAGAAGATGATCACGATCTTATTAATTTAACATATTTCTAAAGACGCCTCGAAGATTTTTGCGGGATTCGAGATTAATAAAAACCCCGAGTATATTTTTATAAAAAATTTTAATTTTAAGAATTTTATTTTTGATATAGAAGGTTATCTGAACTTCATCTACACCGATCAACTATAAAATTTTATTTAAAAAAACTCTCCGTTTCGAGTCTTTTATAAGAAGTATAAGGCTATACAAAAAACGAAATAATATTATTTTAAATTTAATAAAATCACGCTGCCGAATGTATTTCAGATTTTTCGAAAAATCCACGACCCGACCATCGTTTTTTTATATAATTTCGATAAACCTCTCGTCGATATCGCTAAAGAGGTAGTTGCGGGTGATATTAATATAATTATTATTTTAATATTTCTAATGAGAGTTATACGCCACCCAGTATATTATATTTAATTTATCGAAGATCCTATCAAGATTCGCGTTATTTTAAAAAATTTGTATCGCGTTTTTTGTCTCCAGAAGTTTATCGAGTATTAAGATTTTCGTGAGGTTAAGACCGCGAGACTCACTATTTTTTATTATATTATAAAATATTTCGACCGAGATTGCAGAGATAATTTGCGTATTATGATAATTTAAATCACCGAAAGTCCGCGGGATCTGGACGTGGAGATATAGTTTAAGCGTTTTTAAGATAATTAAATAATCGGTGTGAGTCGTAAAGAGATTATCAAAATTTTAAAAAAATAATCCGAAATCGTAATTATATTCCCGAAACCGTAGAATAATAGCTCTCATGATATAAATAATAAATATAAAAAGACTCTTTAAGAAGCTGCGGTAAAAACGTTGCGGTCGATTAATAATATAACCGCTATAAACCCTATTAATTTAGAAAAGAGGTTGAGACTTCTTCAAAAATTTTTTAACGAGATTAAGATACTCGAACTCGATAACGGCGATAAATTTACGAAAATTATAAATATAGCGCTCCCTAACTTCAGCGCGGCGTTAAATAATTAAGCTTAGGCGGAAATTACCGAGAGTATAATTAGTTAATATTAAACGTTGTAGTAGTATCTTTAACAGAGATTACGTATGTGGAATTCGGTTAGAGAGTGTTGTAAGGATCTAGCGATTAACTATATCGATTCTCGAGTTTATTTGAAGACTCGCTGGGCGTTAAAAATATAGTAGGTTATCTTTATATCGTATTTAATATGATAGGAGACGAACGGGATCGGCGGTGGGGTACTTGTAGATAATTATAGATTGGGTAAGATAGCGAGTATTTTAACGGTTATTCTTTTTCGGGCGCTGCAGTTAAAGCAGTAGAATGGCGCGTTGTATTGATTAATCTTGATTCTTATTTAAATCAGCCTACTCTCGACCTGGGTTATCGAGTGAAAGGCGCGCTTTCGGCAGATTAAATTCTAGTTTAGATTTTTCTACGGTTCTAAGAATCAGATCGGAGATCAGATCGCGAAGAACCTTATCATCGAATAGGGCGATTTCGACAAATTCGTAGTTAAGTTTGATTTTAATGATCCCAAGACGGCCGCGATTATTATATTAACTATCTATTTTATTTAGAATTATCGTAGTCTCGAGGATCAGAATCGGGCTCTCCGCAGCGAGCGCGATTAGAAACGTATATTTAAATTATCTCGATTAATGCGTCGAAAGATTCGCCTGAAGGCCGGCGGTAATCTAAATCACGGTACTTAGAAGTTAAAAGTAGAAAATAAGAATAGTAAAAATAACGACGATTTTATTATCGACGACGATGTGATTAAGCTATTTCATCTAAAATATAAGAATTGTTTTGCTCGCGTCGTCTACGACGAAGACCATCGGGTCAAAAATAAAATCATTATATTATATTTTTCGATTAAAATGTTGCTCGCGCCGCACGTCTAGATCGTTACCGCGACGCCGTTGATAAATAAAATTTTTAATTTATTTAGATATTTAGAGCTGTTCTGAAAGAAGGAATACGAGCTGGAAAACGTTAAATAAAATTATAATATTATTTTAGAGATCTACCGCCGTGTCCCGCTCGAGATAGACGGCGATTATTATTTTTTAAATCCCCGCTACTTCGCCGCGTTTATTCGTTACGATAAAGTGGACGTTTACGTCGTTAATATCGCTTTATTATGTATTTTATATCGCATTTAATTTCGCCGTATTATAGGGACGATTATTGATATTTATAAAAATAATATCGTTATTAAATATTCGATTCCGTCTTTAATTATGAAGACGATCGAGCTTAAGATAAGTTTTGTGAAATAAAATTTATATAATATTTTTTATAGTTATTTATATCGCTGATTTAAGGGTAGGGGTGGAATCGGTAACCCGGGTTATAGCGATGATCATTTTCGCTCGCGGGACACTAATACGAATAGAGAAAAGATAAATTACCGCAAATTTCGTCGTTTATATTATCTTTTTTTTTTTCGTTGTTAGAGGTGTTCTACCGCTATTTAAGTAGTATGGGATAGGAGACCTTAACACCCGAAATCAATTTATGGGTAAATAAGACGAATAAAGGAGTGGAGTTTTTTTTTAAAAACGCGATAATGGCGCTTTTAATTCCCTGGATGCTTCGGGACCGATTATAATTAATAATATAATATACGCTCCACTCGTTTAAACTTCGATATTTAGGTAAGATTCTGCTAAAGACGATCTTCGATTCTAAAAAAATTAGAAAATAGATCGGATTAACGCGTTAACCGCAGATTTTGCTGATGATTAAATAGTAGCTGATACTACTAGATATTAAGATAATTATAATTTAATTTAATATAATATTTATTAAACGAACCGAGGCTGCCGATCGTTTTAATTTTAAAATATTAACGGTGAAGATACTCTTAAATATTTATTAAATTTACTCGACGGGGCTGAATCTCTATCCTAACTATACCACGATAATACTATTTGATTTTCTAAAAAATAATAATTAGATTTTTCAAGCCGGAGGGCGAGTATACCGATTCGAAATGAATAATAAATAAATAATTTTTATTCTCTTCACGAACCATACGATTAACCGGTACACGGAATATAATATTATTAATAAAATAATCGGCCAGATTCTTCAAGATAGAGATTAATTTTTTATATTATAATTAATTAATGACGAGGGGAGACCGTTAAAAAATTCGAACATTAAAAGCGAGAAACTTCGTAAAATTATTAATGTGGTAATTATATTAATATTCGGTCAGCAACGAACCCGGCTCGATATTAATTAAAAAAATCCTCGTGAATAAGAGATCTCGTTCAACCAGCTAATTCAAATAATTAAGAAATAACGTAATCTAAATTACTAAAAATTAAAACTAACGCTCGAGAATCTCGTTTCGAGTACGCTAACTCAGCCGACTCCGTTTATCGTAAAAACTATTCCTCAAACGACTCGACCGATTACTTTATTAATATTCGATATAAATTAATTCGAGAATGACGCGAGCTCCTTAAGCGATATAAACCTAAACGATATAATTAACCCGGATAAAAAGAAATCGTCGACACCGAAACGCGATCCTACGCCCACTCCGATAATCAAAACTGAGCCTAAGCGTCGCCGACTTAATTTGAGAAATAAATCACCTTCTACGCCTAAAACGCCCACGATATCTACTAAACGCTAACCGGCTCGAAGAGCTAAAGAAAATTAATAAATTAAAATTCGAAAATCGGGAATAAATATAGAAGATATAACCTAAATCACGAAAAATTAAAATTAAAAAAATTTAACAATTAAAAATAAATAATAAGATACGAATCAGATCATGATAATTACAATCCCCTCAATACCCCAACATAAATTATTTTTCTTTAATTTTCTTTTCGATGACCCACCTAGCTCCGACTTATAAATACAGATTTAGCGTGATAATAAATAAGGAAATTAGAAATTAGAATAAATAACATAATCTCCTTAGAGAACTGGGTTTATTAATCAAGAATATTAACCGTGTTTCCCTAACAATCCCGGTACCTATTACGTGTGAGATATAATATATATTAATAATTCTACCGTAAAACCAAAACATCGAACAAGTCAAGTCTCTTATAAACTACTTATAAACTGCTTAGCGCAATTCAATTTAATTTAGAGTATCTACAAAATTAATCAATATAAGTCAGATTTACTAAATTAATTAATTTAATTTAATTCTATAGGATCCCTGATGGATATACAGACCTCGTAATAAATTTAATAATAACTACAAAATTACGCGGGCGCGGAAACGATATAAAAAGATAGAATACGTAAAATTTAATTCTAACAATATACGTTAGGTAGCTACCAATTCCACCTCTCTTAAACTTAATAATTAATAAAACAAATCAGATTTATTTCGATTAATTAAATTATATCTTAATTTTCCATATCAGAGATATTAATTATATTTATTTTCACTATATTACGCTTTTCGACGGGCATTTAATCGATCGCTGAATAAAATAGCGATACGATTTCTATTCTCGTCGAACCCGATATCGAATATCGAATATTCGAAAAACTATCTCGTTTAAAACTATCTATAGATAATAGAGTGTGAGAGAGTCTTTTTAATAGATAAAAACTTAATTACCGATAATCGAATAAGTACAAAAGAAAATATTATTAAAGTTATATATTTATTAAAACATTAATAAGATTTATTATATTATATTCGTTCACCGGGCTAAATCTTAGATTTTAGAGATAAAATTTAATTTTAATTTTAGATATAAAGATAATAGAAGTAATAATAAAAATAAAAATAAAAATAATTTTAATAATTTTTTAGAAATAATAATAGTAAGATTAAATATAGAGATAGTAATAAAATTAAATATAAAAATAAAATTTTAAGATTAATTTTAGATGAAGGGGTGGTAGTAGAAATAATAATAAAAATAATTAAAAAAAAGATAGTAAAAAAAAAAGGATAATAGAAATAGTAATAAAATTACATATAAAAGTAGAAAGATTAATAAGAAGGTTAATAATAATAAAATTAAGAATTAAAAAGAATTAAAAATTAAAAAGGGTTAAAAATTAAAAAGAATTAAAAGTTAAGAAGAATTAAGAATTAAAAAAAATTAAAAATTAAGAAAGATTAAAATTAGTAATAAATTAAATAAATAAATTCGATATTAATAAGTATACGAAGGCCGACCGATTTGAAATCCGTCCATTTTATTAAATATATAAACGAGAACTTAAAGTGGGATTACAGATTATTAAAACGACTTACCTCTCTATAATAATTTATATATAAATTAAAATATTATCCGTGAAACTCATTCCCACTTTCGTATTTAGTAATTAATATATTAATTGCAGTTATTCTTATAATTAAAGCCCTAATTTTATCTTATAAAAATAGATTTTATTAATCTCTCTAAGTTCGCTTTTCTTAATAACGTAATCTCGTATCGTTAAGTTTTTTAAATATCTATAAAATCGAATTTCTTAATC
>WNGE01003549.1_pt1 | contig 29499 bp, 30 predicted proteins | sample 5400651 | NCBI WGS metagenome assembly WNGE01 (sample SAMN13153370, study PRJNA577476) | soil metagenome | isolation source: 60 cm soil or saprolite under grassland replicate 2 | place: USA:California | collected 2016-06-15
GATTACCCACGTGTTACTCACCCGTTCGCCGCTGTCCCCAGGCCCGAAGGCCTGGTTCTCGCTCGACTTGCATGTGTTAAGCGCGCCGCCAGCGTTCGTCCTGAGCCAGGATCAAACTCTCCGTGAAGAATGATTGCCGGAAACAATCCCGGCGATCCTTTTCACCTTGAGCTTGTGCTCAAAGTCCAGGCCCGAAGGCCTGTGACAGGTTTATTCGTTTCCTCAACTCCCCCGAAGGGTCGCTGAGGTCTCGACGTAAACGCACGCTGCTGAGTTTTCAAAGACCGTCGCTGCTGACGGCGTAAAAAAGCCTCCGACTCGCGCCAGAGGCCCAGGGGATGCTCGGAACTTCCGTCGTATCCGATTGCGTCCTGAGGGCGCTCCAGTGTCGAGGTACAGGAACCGTCCTACGCCGCCCTATCGGGCAGCCGGGGAATGATAGCAGCGATGGGGGGTCGGTCAAGCGGCACGGAACCGCATGAATCGGCGTTTTCCAGCCTGCACCAGGGCTCCCTCGAGGCGGGCCCGAGGCAGGTCGAGCTCCGTCACCGGCTCGCCTTCCACCTTGACCCCTCCCTGGGCGATCAGGCGCCTCGCCTCGCTGGTCGAGCCGACGCCGAGATGCTCCACCAGCAGGGCAGGCAGATGCACCGGATCGCCGTCCGGGAGGCTTCGAACCGGTACGTCCGCAGGCGCCTGGTGCTCGCGTACCACGCGGGTGAAATGCTCCTCCGCGCTCGAGGCTGCCTCGGGCCCGTGGGCACGCGCGACGATGAACCGCGCCAGGGCCAGCTTCGCTTCCAGCGGGTCTCCTGCCGGCGCATCCCGTTCCATGACGAGGCGGTAGTAGTCGGCCAGCAGCTCGTCGGGAAGACGCATCGTCTTTCCGAACTGCTCGTTGGGGTCCTCGACGAGGGCGATGTAGTTCCCTTTCGAGCCGCTCATCTTCGTCCCGTCCCACGACTCGATCAGAGGCGTGGTCAGGACGATCTGCGGATCCAGCCCGTACGCCTGCATCACGTCCCGACCCGTCAAGAGGTTGTAGAGCTGGTCGGTGCCACCGAGCTCCACATCCGCCTCCACAGCGACCGAGTCGTATGCCTGCATCAGCGGATAGAGGAGCTCCGAGACGGAGATCGGCTGCTGCGCGGAGAAGCGCTTCGCGAAATCGTCCCGCTCGAGCAGCCGCGCAACGGTTGTCGTGCGTGTCAGACGGAGGACCTCGGCGAAGTCGACCTTCGACAACCACTCGCCGTTGTAGCGCACCTCCGTTCGCTGCGGGTCGAGGATCGTGTACGCCGATTCGAAGAACACCGCCGCCATGCGGTCGATCTCTTCGGGCGCGATCATCGGGCGCTCCACCGACGCACCGGACGGATCGCCGATGCGGGTCGTGTAGTCCCCGACGATCAGTACGCCGGCGTGACCGGCATCCTGAAATGCACGCATGCGCTGCAACGGGATCCCGTTCCCAACGTGAATGTGCGGCGCAGTGACGTCGATCCCGAACTTGACCCTCAGCGGCCGGCCCAGCTCGAGCTTCGCCTTTAGGCCGCCGTCGGGCAGGACGTCGACCGCATTGCGCGTCAGATCGGCGACGGGCATGCGGGCGAGTCTAGTGCGGGGCAGCTTCGAGCTTCTCGATGCGGACCGGTTCCAGCTCGTCGGCGGGCTCGAAGCCGAACACCTGTGCAAGGAAGGACAGGTGGGCTTCAAGCGCACGCATCATGTTCTGCGCCTTGCGAAAGCCGTGCCCTTCTCCCTCGAACGCGATGTATGCATGTGGGATGCCGCGCCGGGCGAGCGCCGCGACGATGACCTCCGACTGGGCCGGTGGGACGACCTTGTCGTCGAGGCCCTGCAGTAGGAGCAGGGGCCGCGAGATCGAGTCGGCGTGATTCACGGGCGAACGCTCGCGATAGAGGTCGATGGCCTCGGGCCAGGGACCGACCAGGTAGTCGTCGTAGTGCGACTCGAACTTGTGCGTTTCCGCGTGGAACGTGACGAGATCGGCGACCCCGTAGAAAGATGTCCCTGCCGCGAACTCGTCGCGGATCGCGAGTGCGAGCAACGTCGTATAGCCGCCTGCGCTGCCTCCGCTGATCTCGACGCGCGCAGGATCTATGTCGCCACGCTCCGCGAGGTAGCGAACGACCGCCGCGCTGTCCTCGACGTCGACGTCTCCCCAGCGGCCGCGGAGCCGATCCCTGTACTCGCGCCCGTAACCGGTGCTGCCGCCGTAGTTCAGGTCGACGACCGCGATGCCGCGGCTGGTGAAGAGCTGCACGCCGAGGTCGAGCGCCGTCTGCACGTGCGCAGTCGGACCGCCGTGCACCGACACCAGCAGTGGCGGCAGCTCGTCCGAGGAGCCGCTGAAGTCGGGATTCTTCGGGGCGTAGAAGAAGCCGTGCGACGTTCCACCCGCACCCTCGAACGCGATCGGCGTGGCGGTCGACAGGTAGGCCTCGTCGAGCTCGAGCTCGGTCGAGCGCCGTAGGACTTTCCGCTCGCGTGTGTCGAGGTCGAGCTCCACCACTGCGGTCGGCTCCGTCGGCGAAGCCGCCGGGAAGACGAGGCGGTTGCCGTGGCTCGCGAGCGATGGCGAGTGAAATGCAGTGAACGGCAGCTCGATCCGCTCGAGCCGGCCACTCGCAACGTCGAGCAACTCCAGGCTGTCGATGGCGGACCGCGTGAACACACAGGCAATACGGCCGTTGGACAGGAACGCGTACCGGGTGAGGTCGAACACCCACTGCGGATAGCTGAGCTCGGCGTCCTCCTGCGTCAGCGCGCGGACCTCACCTTCCTCTTCCGCATAGAGATTCGACCAGCCCGTCCGGTCGGAGACGAAATGAAGCACGCTCTCGGCACTCCACTCCGGCTGGAAGATCGACTCCGTCGCGGAGCCCGCGACGCGCCGCGCGTTCTCGCACGCGCCGTCCGCGACGAGGTCGCCGACACAGAGATCGGTTCCCTCGAACGGCATGTGCGGGTGGTCCCAGGCGAGCCAGGCGAGCCGCCTGCCGTCGGGGCTCGGCCGCGGCGCAGCGTAGAAGTCCCGGCCGGTTGCGATCACCCGCGGCTCGGCGGTTCCATCGACTGGCAGAACGACGAGCTCGTTCCGAGGCTCACCTTCTCCGTGCGACTCGCGCACGCAGACGATCAGGCGTTCGTTCGCAAAGACCCGTCCGTCGGCGTACCGCAGAGCGTGCGGCGCCCTCGGCTCGGGTGTGATCGGTTGGGGCTCTGCGCCCAGTCCTTCGATGCGGTACAGCCTGCTGTCGTCGAAGTTCGAGCAGAAGACGACGCCCCCAGCTCGAAACCACGCGCCGCCCCCGTCCTCGTGGACGCGCGTGCGGACGTTGAATCCGGCGGGGACCACGTCCACCGGCGAGCCGCCGTGCGCGCGGAAGACGAGTGCACTCCTCCCCTGCTCGTGTGGCCGGCTCTCGAGCCAGTAGACGCCGCTCTCGTCGGCGGCAACGAAGCTGAAGCCGACCCCACCTTCGCTCGCGACGAGGTCGACGCTGATCGGAGACTCCCAGGAACCGTAGGGCGCAACGGTCGGCACGTCCGACCCAACGTATCGCACTACAACACGTAGGGGACGAGCCCCTGTGCCCCGAGCGCGTACCAGACGCCGAAGGCCAAGCTCGCAGCACCGAGCGCCGGCGCGAGCCGGTCGAAGGAGCGCCGGACGGGGCCGCTCGACAGCGCGACACCGAAACCTGCGGACAGGAGCGACATCGAAACCGCCGTGCAGACCGCGAAGATCCCGAGCGCGGCGATCGCAAGCGAGCGGTCGTGGATCGTCGCCAGTAGCAGCAGGCCGACCCCGGCGGTCCCGCCCATCCCGTGCACGAGACCGATGCCGTACGCCTGCCAGGCGTTTCTCGCGGGGCGGTGCGAGTGCGCGTCCGATCGGTAGCAGCCGCGACGCCAGCGGATCAGGAGGACGATCGCGAGCAGGACGATCAGGAAGCCGACGCTCGTCTCCGCCGCCTGTTGCACGCGCCGCGGGAGATACGCGCTGTACAGCACGACCGGAAGACCGAAGACGAACAGCGAGGTCGCGTGCCCGAGGCCCCAGGTCATGCCCAGCCGGGCCGCCCTCTGCGCCGCGCGCTCCCTGTTCGACGCGAGCATGGTCGTGACCGCGGTGAGATGGTCCGGGTCGCTCGCGTGACGCAGGCCCAGGAGGACCGACACGGCCACGACGACGAGCAGCGTCGTTCCGTTCGAGAGGCCCGCGATCCGGTCGTCGAGTCCGAACACCGCTAGGTCACCTTCGGCAGAGCGTGGAGGGTCATACCGACTCCGGCCGCGAGGATGACGAGGGCGCTGAGTCCCGGCAGAAGGGAGACGACACGGCCTTCGAAGCTGACCCGGCGGAACGCCCTGCGCGCGAGCACAGCGGCGAGCCCGATGCCCGTGATCGTCACCGCGAGACCTGCGCTGAAGGCGACGACGAGCAGCATCCCGAAGGCGACGCGGTGCAGCGAGATGGCCGCGAGCAGCACGACGAGCGCGGAGGGGCACGGGAGCAGACCGCCCGAGACACCGACGGCGAGCAGCGAGCGTGGGCTGAGAGCGTCCTCGTGCTCGTGCTGATGATGGTGATCGTGGCCGTGCGCCTGGGCGCGATGGTGCCGCCAGCGCGCGCGCAGCACTGAGGCGCCGATGCCGACGACCAGCAGCCCCGCGGATAGGTTCAGCCAGGGATAGAGATCGCCGGGCACGATGAACTGAGCCAGCAGCAGCGTCACGAGTCCGAGGGCGAAGACGCCGATCGTGTGCGTGGCCGTGACGATCAAGCCGAGCAGTGCGGCGTGCCGCTCGGTCCCGCGCTGGCCGACGAGATAGGCCGTCACGATCGTCTTGCCGTGACCCGGCGACAAGGCGTGTGCCATTCCCCAGAAGAGAGCTGCTCCCAGCGACGCCAGGATCACCCAGAAACCGATCCGTTCCCGGCCGACGAGCGAGGCGAAGCCGGAGTCGGCCACGCGGTCGGGCGCGCGCAGCGCGGGGCCGCGTGTCAGCTCGGGACGCGTCCCGGTGCCAGACCCTGGGACCAGGCTGGCACGGACAGTCGTGACGTCGAGCGGGCTCGAGAGCAGATCCTTGGGATACGCGCGGAGCTCGTGGCTCCGGCTCGGCGCAGCGCCGACGAGGATCTCCTTCCAGCCGATGCGGCCCGCGTAGTTCGCATCTCGGTAGGCGACGTTGCTGCGCCCGTCGAGCCTCGGCCCGCGCAGGATCACCTCGAAGCGCGTCGTCTTCAGGCCGCCCGCGCCGGCGGGATGCGCGAGCGCGAGCTCGACCGGCACGAGCCGCACACGGCGCCCGTTCACCGTCAGCTGGGCGCCGCGTGCGATACGACGCGCGAAGCCGGGCGCGTCGATCTTGCCGGCCTGGAAGGTCGGGATCTCCGCGAGGTCCAGGACGTAGTGGACGTACACGCGGGGCCCGGCGACCTCGATCCGGCTGAAACGATTGACGGTGAAGTTCCCGAGCGGGTGTGCGGACGCCGCCACCGGCAAGACGAGAGCCGCGACGGCGGCAACGAGGAGCACGAGCCGCCTCACCCCGCGTACCTCCGTGCGATCGGCGCCCAGAGCAGGGAGAAATGTGGGTTGAGCGCAAGTGCGCGCCGGAACCAGCTCCTGGCTTCCGCCTGATGGCCCGCGCAGCGCTCGCTTATTCCGCGGTGGAAGAACTTCAGCGCATCGCGCGTCCCGAGCCGGAGGGCTCGGCGGGAATACGTGATCGCCTCGGCGCAGCGCCCATTTCGCGCCAAAGCCCAGGCGAGAATGTCATCGGCGTCGATGCTCGGCGCTCGATCGTGCGCTTCGCGCGCTCGGACGAGAGCGTCCCGGACCCGGCGTCCGTGGTCGAGATCGAAGAGCGCCGACTGGAGCTCCGTCCGAACACCGTTCGCGGCTTGGAGGCGCCCGATGACAGAGACGAGTGCGTAGGCGCGGCGGGCGGCAGCCGCCCTCCCCGCCGCGCGCAACGTGTCGCCACGCCAGGTGGCGTACTGCGGCAGCGGCAGCTGTTCGACGACGTGTTGGAACAGCGGTATGGCACGCCGGAAATCTCCTTGAGCCGCCTCGGTGTGGGCAAGTCCCGCCTGGGCGTGGACGTAGCCGGGAAGCGCCGCGAAGGCTCCAGCGTATGCACGCCGGGCGCCGACTAGATCGCCCGTGTTGAACCTGATGTTGCCGAGCTGAACCAGTGCAGCCGCCCGATGCTCGCGCAGCGGGACCCGAAGAGTGAGCGCGAGCTCGAGTGCGCCGGCCGCAGCACTCGGTCGCCCGATCAACTCGCGCGCGTGCGCGATGCGGCTGTACGACGCGACGCTCGGCGAGAGCTCCGCCATCCGGTTGTAAGCGACGAATGCCTCGTGGTAGCGGCCCAGGTTCAAAAACGCATCTCCGAGAGCGCCGAGCGCCGTCGCGTTCTGCGGGTTCACGTGCAAAGCGGCATGCGCGAGCAGACGAGCGGTCGCGAAGCGGTGACGGGAGACCGCCAGCGCTGCCAGCCCCGTATCTGCGAGCTCGCCGGCACCCGGATACGCACGAGCCTCGTTCAATGCGCGATCCGACAGCGTGAAGAAGCGCGAATCACCGGTCTCTCGCGCCCTCTGCTGGTAGGCGAGGCCGACCAGCAACAAGATGTTCCGGTCGTGGCCGCGAACGGCCAGCCGCCGCTCGAGCCTTGCGACATACGTCTTGGTGTCGTCGGCGGCCAAGCCCTGCAGAAGGCGCGACAGAACGGCGCTGTCTCCGGCCGAGGGAGGCGCAACCGCGCGTGCCCGCGGTGCGTCGCGGCCGCCCAGCAGCCCACCGAAGAGCACGACGCCCGCCGCGGTGAGTGCGGTCGCGATCCCGATGAAGATTCTCGCTCGGTTCATTGTGAAATGGGGTCAGATGGACGAGAAGGGGCGGCGCCTGCCGCCCCTCCTGCTCATCTGCTTGTCAGTGCGGCCCCACGAGGTAAGGGAACCCACTCGGGAACGCCACGTCGTTCGAGCTGACACAGTCCGTCTTGACCGCACCCTCTGTAACGAGGGGAAGCTCGGCGTCGATCACGTCGTCCGCAGGGCGTCGTCCGTTCAGGAACCCCTGAGAGCTGCTCGTGTCGAACGTCAGGATGTCCGGCAGGAGGACATCCGCGAGCTGGCTGATCTTCGCGGCGTCGTCCGACTTGTCGTCTCCGGCGCTGTCGTTCAACGAGTACAGCAGCGTCAGGGTGTCGACGATCTCGCTGCGGAACTTCGCCTGGTCATCGCTCGGAACGCCATGGTTGTACGTGTTCTTGAGCGAGGGCTCAGAGCCGACCGGCTCGAACGGGTTGTTCGGGATGAACACCGTGGCGATCGCCGGACGTCCCATGCGATCGACCTGGTCGGCGCCCATGTTCGTCGTTGCCCAGACACCGATCTTGCTCGACCCGGACCGCGTGAGCAGCGATGACTTGAGGTCGAGGACGATGGACGAGACGTTGCTTCCAGCGAACTTGTCGGACCGCGGCGACGTGCACCCGAGGAACGACTTTCCCGGCGCGCTACTGAGGATGTTCAGAAAGCCGTCGAGGTCGAAGAAGAACGGGTCATCTCGCATGCCCGCGAATGCGCGCACGCCTTTGCCCTTGTTCACGGCGACCTTGCCGAACCGGCTCGTCTTCCCGTTGAGGATGACTTTTCCGTTCCGGCGGATCTGGAACTTCTGAACGCCCTGATTATTCGGGTTTCCGAATGTGACACCGAGGATCACGTCCTCTTTGGCGTCACCGTTGTTGTCGATCCGGAAGTTGTACGAAACACGCTTCGTCGCCACGACGCTCGGGACGCCGGTCGCAAACGCCGCCTGCTGCCCGGCCTTCGAAAAGCCGTTGACGTTCAAGATCAGCGCCGTCCTCCCGCCGGCGGGACGGAACGCATAGATGTCCGTTAGATCGAGGCGGACGTCGCCGCCGGGCGGAGTGAGCCCGGGGGCGTCGAGATGATCTGCAGCGCCCGCCCCCGAGGGCCCGCCGCCAATCGAAATCCCGATGCCGGCCGTCAGCCCGAGGGCGAGGACGGTCGCGGCCAGTGCGACTCTCTTACCACGCAACCTGCGCAACGGTTCTCCTTTCCGACGGCGGTAGGGAATTTCCGGTGAGAAGCCGTCGTGTCGGCGCTGATTCGCGCGAGCCCGCGGATCGGTTCGACGTCAGCCGCGCGTGACGATCTCGACCACGTCGCCGTCGGCGAGAACGTGCTCTCGGCCGACGCGCTGCCCGTCGAAACGGGCGGACTTGCCCCAGACTTGAGCGCCGCGACAGCTCGCCTCGAGCTCGTGATGGATCGAGCGTGCGACCTCGGCGACCGTTGCCGGCGGCTGGAGCGCGATCGGATCGTCGTCAACCGTGCCCTGATGGCGCAAGAAGACCCTGACGAGACCCGTCAGCGCCCACATCGCCTCCCGCAGGGTGTCGAGGCTCGCCTCGTCCAGAATGGACACGGCGAGCAGCTCCAGATCGGGAAATGCGGCGGCGATGCGGTCGAGCGCGCCCGGCGGTGCCTCGTCGAACTTGGTGGCGGCGAGGATCGCCGGCCGCGAGATGCCGGCCAGGTCGAGCTCGGCCCGGACGTGCTGCAGCCGCTCCGGCGGAGCAGCAGCGTCCTGACAGAACACGATCGCCCCCGCCCCACGAAGTACACCGAGAAGCGCCCGCCCGCCGCCGCGATCGTCGCCGGCGCCCTCGATCAACCCGGGAATCTCGACGAGCTGCACGTGTACGCCGCCGATGCGCGTCACCGTAGCGACGGGACGAGTCGTGGTGAACGCGTAGTCACCGGTCTTGATCTGGACGTTCGAGAGGGCCTGCAGGAGCGACGACTTCCCCGCATTCGGCGGGCCGACGAGCGCGATCTGCGCCGCGCCCTCCCGGCGCACGGAGATCGAATCGCGGTGGACGACACGCGCCTTCGTCCGGCTCCGCTCGATCTCGCCCGTAACCCACTTGCGGATGTCCGCGTACGGACCGCTCCGGTAGCCGGGCAGATCGCCGAGGATGGTCCGCAATTCACGAATCCGGTCGGCGCCCTCCTTGCCGACGAGGCGCCTCTTGATCAGCTGCATCTGCGTGCGATGTGGCATTGGCATCGCGACACTCCTCCGTTCGATCGTGCGGGAAGTGCGCGATCCGGATCGCGTGGATCAGGTCGCGTCCTGTCCCGCCGCTTCCTCCGACGCGAGATCCGGAAGCGGCGGACTAGCCGTTTTGGTTCGAGATGGTCGAGCGCCAGACGTCTACGCGACCCTGGCCAAGCGGCGGTGTCATGGTGACGCGAGCGTAGCAGCGCACTCCGCGAACCGATCAGCCGGGCCGCGCGAATGAGGGGGATGAGCGAAACTCCTCGGCTGATGGCGCGAGCCTTTGCCCACCTTTCGGACGAAGCGATCGTCGCGCTCGTTGCCCGCTCCGACGAGTCCGCTCTCGCCGAGCTGTACGACCGCTTCGGACGCGTTGCCTACGGCGTCGCGCTGCGGGTGCTCCGCGACGAGAAGCTCGCCGAAGATGCCGTGCAAGAGGGATTCGTCACTGCCTGGCGCAACGCGGACCGCTTCATGCCCGAACGTGCGAAGGCGAGCACCTGGCTGCTGACGTTCGTCCACCGTCGCGCGGTCGACCTGGTGCGTCGCGAGGACCGCCGCCGCGCAGAGCCGCTCATGGAAGCCGTCGAGCCGCCGACCGGCTCGGCGGAAGAAGACGCGTGGCTCCGGTTCGAGCGCGAGCGAGTTCAGGCGGCGCTCAAACAGCTCCCGGACCAGCAGCGTGAGGCGCTCGAGCTCGCCTACTACGGCGGCTTCAGCCAGTCCGAGCTCGCGGAGAGGCTCGGGCAGCCCGTCGGTACGATCAAGAGCAGGATGTTCACCGGCCTTGCGCGTCTGCGCGAGCTGCTGGGAGACCCCGGCCCCGGAGAGACAGCATGGAAGCCAACGCCCTCCACGACCTGACTGCTGCGTACGCGCTCGACGCCCTCGATCCTGAGGACGCGCGCCAGTACGAGGCGCACCTCGCGCGCTGTGAGCGCTGCCGCGACGAGCTCGCGTCGCTCTCGGAGGCGGCCGGGGCGCTTGCGTACGCGACTGAGGCACCGCAGCCGCCCGCCGAGCTCCGCGCACGCATCCTCCAGCAGGCGCGCAGGGAGCGGCCAAACGTCGTTTCCCTGCGGCCTCGCTGGGCCGTGCCCGCCGCCGCCGCGGCAGCGGTTGCTGCGTGCGCTGCGATCGGGCTCGGGATCTGGGCCACGTCTCTGTCGAGCAAGCTCGACCGCCGCGACACAGCGCTGGCGCGGCAGGAGCAAGTCGCACGGATCCTCGCGCAACCCGGTTCGCGCACGATTGCGTTTTCGCGTGGCACGCTCGTCGTCAGCGGGAGCGGCAAGGCCGCACTCGTTCTGCACAACCTGAAGCAAGCTGATCCCGGCCGCACTTACGAGGCCTGGGTGGCTGACCACGGAGCGCCGCGGCCGGCAGGGCTCTTCAACGGCGGCGACGTCGTCGCGCTGCCGCTCGACCGGCCAGTCGGCCCCGGGGCGAGCGTTCTCGTCACCGAAGAAAATGCCGGCGGCGTCGACTCTCCCACGCAGAAACCGTTCCTGAGCGTCCAAAACACCGCCGCTCAGAGCTAGAATCCCCCGCTTGCTTCGCCGCAGACGCAGCAGACCCGCGCCCGCCTCGAACGGGCGCCGGCGGAGGATTCGGAAGCTTCGACTCGCCGCCCTGCTCGTGATCCTCGGGCTGCTCGGCCTCGCATCCTTCAGCTTCGGGCTGATCACCGCGGTCGCGAGTCAGATCCCGAACTGCGACCCGAGGCATGTGCCCCGCGAGGTCGACGGACACATCTACGCGAACGACGACCACACGATCCTGGCGACGCTTCGCGGCTCGGAGAGCAGGATCCTCGTCCACGCGAACGAGATCGCGCCGATCATGCAACAGGCGATCGTCTCGGTCGAGGACAAGCGCTTCTACGCACATCGCGGGGTGGACATTCGGGGGATCGCCCGTGCCGTCTGGGCCGACGTCACGAGCAAGAAGGTCGTCCAGGGTGGTTCGACGATCACGCAGCAACTCGTCAAGAACTCGTGTGTGACCACGCAGCGCACCATCAGCCGCAAGCTGAAGGAGGCGGCGCTCGCCTGGCAGCTCGAGCAGCACTGGCAGAAGCCGCGGATCCTGACGGCGTACCTGAACACGATCTACTTCGGGAACGGCGCCTATGGGATCCAGCGAGCCGCGCAGACGTACTTCAACACGACGGCGTCGCGGCTCACTCTGCCGCAGGCTGCATTGCTCGCCGGTATCCCAGCCGACCCGACGCGCTACGACCCCGTCACGAATCCGAAGACGGCGCGCGCCCGCAGACTCGAGGTGCTCAAGGCGATGGTCTCGCAGGGCGAGATCTCGCGCTTCGACCTCGAGCGTGCGGCGCGTTCGCCGGTGCCACGTGCGGAGGACGTCCGGCTCCCTGGAATCGAAGGTCCCGCGCCCTACTTCGTCAACTACGTCAAGCAGCAGTTGATCGAGAATTACGGCACGCGCCGCGTCTTCGGCGGCGGGCTCGACGTTCAGACGACGATCGACCTCCGGCTGCAGAAGCTGGCTCGGCACGCGATCGAGAGTGTGCTCAAGGAGCCGAACGGTCCATCCGCGGCACTGGTCGCGATCCGACCTCGCACCGGCGAGGTCCTGGCGATGTACGGCGGCGACAACTTCCGCCAGAGCCAGTTCAACCTCGCCGTGCAGGGCGAGCGCCAGCCCGGCTCATCCTTCAAGCCGTTCGTGCTCGCGACCGCGCTGAAAGAAGGCATCTCGCCCGCGACGACCTTCCCCTCGAAGCCGGTCTCGATCTTCATCGGGGACAAGTACTGGCCTGTCCACAACTACGAGAACGACTACATCGGATCAGGCGACTTGACGACGGCGACGATTGTCTCCGACAACAGCATCTACGCGCAGCTCACACGTCTGGTCGGCCCGTCCCACGTCGCAAAGACGGCACACCAGGTCGGGATCACGAGACATCTGAATCCGTACTTCGCGATCGGCCTCGGAGCCGACTCGGTCAGCCCGCTCGAGATGGCGCGCGCGTTTTCGACCTTCGCCAATGAGGGCCGTCGCGTCGACGGCCGGGCGTTCGGAAATCGCCCGCGTGCGATTGCGCGCGTGCAAAACGCACGAGGGGCGGTGGTCGACGACAACCGGCCGATCAACCGCGCGGCGCTGACTCGCGAACAGGACGCCCTGCTCACGAGCATCCTCGAGGATGTGATCCGCTCTGGCACGGGCAGGCGCGCGGCGCTCTCAGACCGGACCGCCGCCGGGAAGACGGGAACGACGGAGAACTACGGGGACGCATGGTTCGTCGGCTACACGCCCCAGCTCGCAACCGCCGTCTGGGTCGGCTACCCGAACCAGCTGAAGCCGATGCTTACCGAGTACCACGGAGAAGCGGTTGCCGGCGGAACGTTCCCAGCCGAGATCTGGCGCGCGTTCACGCAGTCCGCGCTTGGAGGTACGACGCCCGAGTCCTTCCCGTCCTACTCGTACGAGTACGCCTCTTCCAAGAGGGTCGTCTGGCGAGACGGGCGACTCCAGCTCGACAACGGCTACTGCCGCGAAACGGCGCTCGTCTCGTACTTCGGTGGACGCGGGCCGAGCCACACGGCCAATTGCAGGCGTAACGAGGTCGAGATCCCCCGCGTGGTCGGGATGAACCTCGCGCGGGCGAGGCTCCGCCTTGCCGCCCAACCGCTGACCCCGAACATCGTGTACAAGCCGGCGCGCGCCAAGCAGCGCCTCGATCTCGTGCTCGACCAGTTTCCGCGGAGAGGGCATGCCTCGTCCTACGACACGATCACGCTCGTGCTCGCGAAGCCGTTGCACGGGGTCGTCCCGAAGGTGATCGGGCTCTCGCTACCTCAGGCGCGAGCGCGAATACGCGCTCGAGGTTTGGTGCCCGACATCGACCGCTTCGCGGAGGGCCGCGCCGGCCGGATCCTGGCCCAGATGCCCGTTGCCGGGGTCGCCGCCGCTCCACGCATGAAGATCAGGCTGATCGTAGGACACGGCTGAATCCGCGAAGGTGCTGGCACTTCCCCGGGTAAGGGGTTAGGACTTCGCTTCGCTCGTAGGTGAAGAGCGCCGCGCTGCGCGCGGCGCTGAACGGCTCAGAAACGCCGAGCCGCCCTCCGTGTAGCGCCAGGTCAGCTCGGTGCCACGCGTGATGCCGATTCGCGGGCCGGTGACGATCTCGGGGATCTCCGTGCGTTCCGCCAGACTGAACGGCGGGCGGTCGAGCAGGAGCCCGTCGTGGTCGCGCGTGATTCCGAGCGCCTGGCAGAGCTTCCCCGGCCCGGAGCACAGTGCGCGCAGTTCGTCCAGTCCGCGCCGCCGCTGCTGTTCTCCGATGCCCGCCGTCGGCTCGAGCGCCCGGATCAGCGCCGCCTCCGGCGTCCCCTTCTCGCCGCAGACGAGATTGAGGCACCAGTGGATCCCGTACGAGCGGTAGACATAGGCGTGTCCCGGCGGCCCGAACATCGCCTCGTTCCGGGCGGTGCGCCCGCCATAGCCGTGGCTCGCGGGATCCTCTTGGTCGTAGGCCTCGACCTCCACGATCCGGCCCCCGACGCCGTCAACGAGCAGCGTCACGCCGATAAGGTCAGGAGCGACCTCGTGCACGCTGCGAGCGAAGAAGCTACGTCGGAACATCGTCGCGCGCGTCGTAGCGCAAGAGGGCGGGGAAGGCGAGCGCCAGCAACGCACAGCCGGCGACGCATGCGACGCCTCCCGAGACGATGGAGAAGCGCAGGCTCGTCGCCGACGCGAGCGCTCCCGCTTCGAGGTTCCCGATCGACGGCGCAGCGGCGACCTGCATGAACTCGATCCCGGACACCCTGCCCAGCATCTCGTTCGGGGTGATCCTGTAGAGCATCACCGAACGCAAGATCGCGCTGATCTGATCACCGAGCCCTGCAAGTCCGAGCAGCAGCAGCGCCAACCAGAACTGGTGCGCGAAGCCGAAGGCTCCGATCGCCAGTCCCCAGAGTGACGCGGTCACGATCACGCCAAGCCCTTGCCTGCGTACGTGACGCAACGGCCCGGAAAGCAGGGAGACGATCAGTGCTCCGACTGCAGGCGCGGTGTAGAGATAGCCGACGAGCGACGCGTCGCCGAAACGGTGCACCGCCATGGCCGGGAACAGCGCCGACGGCATCCCGAAGATCATCGCGTTCGTGTCGACGAGGAAGAAGCCGAGGATCACGGGCTGGCTCCGCACGTACCGGAAGCCGGCGACGATCGAGCGCAGGCTCGGCCGGTCCGCGTCGACGTTCGCGACGAGACGCGGGAGCAGCGCGACCGCCACAATGGCGCCGAGATAGGTTGCGGAGTCGCCGAGGTAGATCCATTTCAGGTCGACGAACTTGATCAGGAGCCCGGCTAACGCCGGCCCGGAGACGGCTCCGAATTGCGACGTCACGCTGTTCAGTGCGGACGCCGCCATGAAGTTCGACTCCTCGACGAGCTGCGGAGTCATGGAGCGCTGCGCACCGACCCCGATGCTGAACGCCGACGAGATCAGCAGCTGGAACGCGAACAGCGGCCAGACGCGCGGATGGGAGAGTGCGGCGTTCGCCGCGAGACCGACACTTCCGGCGATCATGCCGAGCTGCTGCACGAGCATCAGCCGGCTGCGGTCGACGGCGTCCGCGATCGCACCGCCGATGACGGTCAGGGTAAGCAGTGGGACGAGATGCGTGAGGGAGATCAGTCCGACAGCGAGGGTCGATCCCGTCAGCTGGTAGACCTGGTAGGCGAGCGCGACCTCGGCGATCTCCGTGCCGATGAAGGAGATCCCCTGACCGAACCAGAGCCGCCGGTAGGCCGGATTCCGCCTGAGCGGCGTGACGTCGAGTGCGAAGCGGGAAAGACGGTGCGGGAAAGCGCGGCGCTCGGCCGCGGGGACGCCCGGCTCGTCCGTCAAAAGAGCTTGGCGTCGTCCGGAGCGGCGCTCGCCTCGAGCAAGCGCCTGGCGCGGCGGCCGAGATCGGCGAGATCGACGCGGCCGGCCTGTGTCTGCTCGGCGAGGCGCTCGGCGAGGTCGAGTGCCTGATCGACGATCGGCGAGCCCGCGACGTCGTGGCCCATGTCGTGCAGGATCGTGCGCTCGGTGCGGGAGGCGACGATCGGATCGGGCACACCCTCGATCCAGACGCGCGTCCGGCGGCCGTGGCCGCGCTCACCCTCGGCGAGCGGCTCGAGGGCATAGATCTTGTCGGCACGAGCGTACTTGCCGAAGCCGAGAAAGATCATCCGCGCCGCGTCTGCCATGCCGCGGATTATCGCGTCACGGCAGCCGGCTGCGCTCGTTACTGAGCCGCGCGCTTGTCGCGTTCCGCAGCAAGCTTCTCGTCGAGCGCGCGCCGATGCTGCAACAGCTCCCGAAACTCCCGCTCGCGCTTCAGCCGTTCCGCGTGCTCTTCAGGAGTCATCTTCTTGCCCTTCCCATCCTCTTCCTCTCTCAGCCACCGCCGGACCATCCCCACGACTCGAAACAGGCGATCTTCGCTTCTAAGCAACCGCCGCGGCGAGCACCTCGACGACCCGTTCCTGGTCCCCTGCCTCGATCTGCGAGAAGAACGGGAGCGCCATGGTGCGGCTCGCCGTCTCCTCCGCGACGGGACAAAGGCCTGCCGCGAAGCCGAAACGTTCGCGCATGTACGGCTGCAGATGGATGCACGGGACGTACTCCGCCGTGCCGATGCCCTCGCGCCGCAAAGCGTCCATCACCGTGTCGCGGTCCAACGAGGGGTCGAGCTTCACCACATAGACGAACCACGAGCGACGGTGCTCGGCGTCGTCGGCCGCCGGGGCCTCCACTCCGTCGAGATCCGTCAGCAATTCCAAGTAGCGCCCCGCCGCCGCGGCGCGAAGCTCGAGGATCCGGTCGAGCTTTTCCAGCTGGGCGAGGCCGATCGCGGCCTGCACATCTGTCCACCGATAGTTCAGGCCCAGCCTGACGTGGTGGAACCAGCCGCCACCGTCATACGAGCGACCCTGGTTACGGAGGCTGCAGAGCAGCCGCCACTCCTCCTCCGAGTGCGTCGTGACGACGCCCCCCTCGCCGGTGGCCATCTGTTTGTTCGGATAGAACGCGAACACGGCCGAGGGTCCGTGCGCCCCGAGCGGGAGACCGCGGTACTGCGCCCCTAGCGACTCGCAGGCGTCCTCGATCAGCCTCAGTCCGTGTTGTTCTGCGATCGCGCGCAGGGCGTCGAGCTCGCAGGGGAAGCCGAACATGTCCACCGCGACGATCGCGCGCGTCCGCTCGGTGATAGCGGCTTCCACCGCTGCCGGGGCGAGATTGAGCGTGACGGGGTCGACGTCGGCGAACACGGGCGTCGCCCCCTCGAGGATGAAGCAGTTCGCGGACGCGACGAAGGACAGCGGCGAGGTGACGACCTCGTCGCCGGGTCCGAGGCCGGCGATCTTGCAGAGCAGGTGCAGGCCGCCGGTTCCGCTCGAGACGGCCGCCGCGTATGGAGCACCGACGCGCTTCGCCACCTCTTCCTCGAAGCGGTCGATCCAGGGACCAAGCGACAGCCGGCCCGACCGCAGCACCTCCAGGACGAGCTCCTCCTCACGCTCGTCGATCCACGGCCGGGAGAGTGGGATCTCCCGGACGGCCTCTCTCATGCTTTGGCGGGCGCCGGTTCGATCGAGGCGTACTCGAGCCACTGCGACCAGCGCTCACTGCGGCCGCGAACCGTGTCGAGGTACGCCTTCTGGATTGCGAGAGTCACCGGTCCGGGCGGCCCGATCGGCTGGTCGTCGACCTCGCAGAGCGGCGTCACCTCGGCAGCGGTGCCGGTCATGAACACCTCGTCCGCGAGATAGAGATCCGTCCGGATGAGCTGCTTCTCGACGACCGTGTAGCCGAGGTCCTGCGCGATCTGGATGATCGTGTCGCGGGTGATCCCCGGCAGGATCGACGCGGACAGGTCGGGCGTGTAGATCGTCCCGCCCTTGACGACGAAGACGTTCTCGCCGGAGCCGTCCGCGATGAACCCATCGTGGGTGAGCAGGATCGCCTCGTCGTAGCCGGCACGGTTCGCCTCCATCACGGCCAGCATCGAGTTGAGGTAGATGCCGGTCGCCTTGGCCACGTGCGGAATCACGTTCGGACCGACCCGCGTCCAGGACGAGATCTTGGCGCGGATTCCGTTCTCGACGCCGTCGGCCCCGAGATACGTGCCCCACGGCCAGCTCATGATCGCGACGTCGACCGGGTTTCCGGTGGCGGCGACGCCGAGCTCGCCGTAGCCGAAGAAGGCGATCGGGCGCACGTAGCACTCCGGCACCCCGTTCGCGCCGATCAGATCCATGCACGCGGAACGCAACTCACCGACCGAATACCCGAGCTCCATGTTCAGGAGGCGCGCCGAGTTCTGCAGGCGCTGCAGGTGATCGGTCAGCCGGAAGACGGCGCTGCCCTTCGGCGTCTCGTACGCGCGGATGCCCTCGAACACGCCGGAGCCGTAGTGCAGCCCGTGCGCGCCGACGTGGACCTTGGCGTCGGCCCAGTCGACGAGCTCGCCGTTCATCCAGATCTTCTCGAGTTCCTGCATGTGGAGCTCTCCTTTTGAGAGAAGGCCGGGCCGGGACGTCGAATTCTACCCGGGCGCCCGGTCCCCAGAATCCCCTCTTCTAGTCTTCGAGCAGCACGTCCCCCGTTTCGGCCCGGGTCAGCCGCACGAGCTGGCTCGGCGGAACGCCCAGGAAATGGCGCGCTGAGCCCGCTTCCATCCAGACGTTTTGGAGGGCGAGGACGGAACGATCGAGGAGGACGCGAGCGGGGTGAAACGGGAAGGGCGGGGACGCCGCCGGCCGCAAGCTGGAGCACCCCGCGCATCGCGCGAGCTTGTCCCCGTCAACGGTACGGTCGGCGGGAACGAGGACGACCAGGCTGCGGCCATCGCATTCGAAGCCCGCCGCGCGCAACTGGGGACCGGGCGATGTGTCGACGCCTGCCGGGAGCTCCTCGATGCGACCCTGCGCCTCCGAGTCGCGCAGGAAGGTCGCGATGCGCTCCACCGGTTCAGGCCACATCGCCTAAGACTCGGGCGGTTCCAATGAGATGAAGCGCGCCTCGGCGAACTCTTCGTGGAAGTGCTGCACGAGCTGCGGCGGCGCTGGGCTGTCGATCGACAGTGCCATCAGCGCCTGCCCGCCACGGCGGGTGCGCGAGACCGTCATGTTCGCGATGTTCACTCCGGCCTTGCCGAACAATGTGCCGACGCGTCCGATCACACCGGGCACGTGAAGTCGCGTGAGGAACGGCGGCGCTCTTCGCGCACGTCGACGCCATGCTCAGCGGCGATCACTGGCGCGTTCACGTAATTCACGGGTTGATCCGACCGTCCCTGGAAGGCACCGTTCAGCGCGGCCACCGTGAGCAGGCGCGTGTCGTATTGCGCCAGCGCGCCGAAGTAGGTCAGCCGGAGCTCGTCGACCCGGCCCTCGGCGAGCTCCATCGCCAGCCGGCCGAGCTTCGCCGCCAGCGGGATGTAGGCGCCGAGCACCTCGAGGTCCTCCGCGCCGATCACGGGGATGTTCACGGCGTTCGTGACGAGACCGCCCTCGAGTGCCGCCGCGACCTGCTCGGCGATGATCACACCCGCGCGGTCCTGCGCCTCTTCCGTCGACGCTGCGAGGTGCGGCGTGACGACGACGTTGTCCAGCTCGAGCAGCGGCCCGGAGTACGGCTCGGCGGAGAAGACGTCGAGCGCGGCACCCGCGACCTTCCCCGAACGCACGGCGTCGTGCAACGCTTCTTCGTCGACGAGCTCGCCGCGGGCGGCGTTGACGATCCGGACCCCGTCGCGCATCTTCGCGAAGGCGGCAGCGTCGACGGAGCCCCGCGTCTCTTCGGTGAGCGGAAGATGAAACGTGAGAAAATCGGCGCCCGCGTAGACGCCGTCCTGGGTCTCGACCCGCTCCACCCCGAGCTCGCGAAAGCGCTCGGGCGCGACGAACGGGTCGAAGGCGACCACACGCATCCCGAGCCCAGCGGCACGGCGTGCGACTTGCTGCCCGATGCGGCCGAACCCGAGCACGCCGAGCGTCTTGTCGGCCAGCTCGATCCCGCCCCATTTCTTCCGCTCCCAGCTCCCCTGCTTCAGCGCTGCATGCGCCTGCGGGATGTTGCGGGTCATCGCGACCAGCAGACCGATGGTGTGCTCGGCAGCGGAGACGACGGTGGACTCAGGAGCATTCGCGACGACGATCCCCCGCCGGGTCGCCGCATCGACGTCGACGTTGTCGATCCCGACACCGGCCCGCCCGATCACCTTCAGCCGCTCGCCGCGCTCGATCAGATCCGCGGTCAGCTTCGTTGCCGAGCGAACGACGATTGCATCGTACTTTCCGATCGTCTCCGCCAGGTCCGAGTCGCCGTCGACCTCCACCTCGAAGCCGCGGTCGCGGAGCAGGCGTATCCCTGCCTCAGCGATCTCTTCGCGGACGAGGACGCTGCTCAAACGGGAGTGTGCTCTGCCCAGGCTTCGAGCGCGCGCGTCACGGCGATGCCGCGCTCGATCTCCGCGCCTGCGTCGGCGAGAGCGAGTTCGACGGCGGCGAGCGCGGTGGTGATGTCGAAGACGTCGAACCAGCCGATGTGGCCGATGCGGAAGATCTTCCCCTTCAGGTCGCCCTGGCCGTTCGCGATCGTGATGCCGAAGCGATCCCGCAGCGTGGCGACGATCTCGGTTGCGTCGACGCCGTCGGGTGCACGGATTGCCGTCACCACGGCGGAGCGCTCCTCGTCGGGTGAGAAGAGCTCGAGGCCCATCGCCTTCGCCCCCTCGCGACACGCTCGCCCGAGCCGCGCGTGACGATCGAAGGCCGCCTCCAGGCCTTCGTCGACCAAGAGGCCGAGCGCGACGTCGAGCGCGCGCACGAGCGAGACGGCGGGAGTGAACGGCGCGTCGAGCTTCGCCTGCGCCTTCCGTGTGCGCTCCCAGTCGAGCACATAGCGAGGGGCGGTCGCACGGGCAGCGGCTTCGAGCGCCGCCGAGGAAACCGAGGTGAAGGCGATGCCCGGCGGGCTCATCAGCGCCTTCTGCGAGCCGGACACGACGACGTCGATGTCCCAGGCATCCGTCTCGAGCGGCACCGCGCCCAGGCTCGAGACCGCATCGACGACGACGAGGGCGCCCGCTGCCTTCGCAACCGCTGTAAGCGACTGAACGTCGCAGACAACGCCTGTCGAGGTCTCGGAGTGCGTCAGGTAGACGACCCGGACATCCCCCGCGTCCGCCAGCGCGGAGCGCAGGTCTTCGGGCTCAGGCGTCTCGCCCCAATCGAGCCGAAGGTGGACAAGGTCGGCGCCGAACGCCTGCACCATCCCGGCCCAGCGCTCGCCGAAGTTGCCGGCCGAGAGGACGAGCTGCCGTTCGCCTGCGGTGGTCAGGTTCGCGACCGCGGACTCGAATCCGCCCGTCCCCGAGGTCGTGAACATGAGCACGTCGTTTTCCGTTCGGTAGACCTCCTGCAGACGGGAGAGGCAGCGCTCGTAGATCTCCCGGAAATCCCGTTCGCGATGGTGAATGACGGGCTGCGCAAGCGCTGCGAGCACCTCCGGCGGCACTGGCGTCGGCCCCGGCGTGAACAGGTGTCGCTTTTCGGCCATCGCCGCTGAGCCTAGCGCGGCCGGTGGCGGGCTCTGGTCCCTTCGCAGCTCGCGGCAATCGTCACAAATGTTTGCTAACTCGGCGAACCGGTGACCGTCCTACCTTCCTGAACAACCAGCTGCCTTCGACTGCGGCACAGTCACGAGGCGGCGTGGATCCCGGGGGGATCTTTCTATGCGGCACAAGCTCACACTGTTACTGGCGTGCGCGTGCGCCTTTGCGGCGCTCGCCGGCGCAGCGACCCTGCGCGCGGACCCGGGACCGAATCCTCCCGAACTTTCCACGACGACAACGACGGAAACGACGACGACCCAGGAGGAGCCCGCGGCCGGCTCGGGGCTCAGCGCCGAGATCGTCCAGAACGTCATCCAGCGGCAGCGCCGCGAGACCTGGCGCTGGGAACGGGTGATGGGCCATCCGTTGACGCGCGAGCTGAAAGGCGCGCCCGCCGATCCGCAGGCGCGCATCGGCGCCTGGCAGCGCCTCGCGGCTCGAATGCGCCGCCGGGCTCAGAATCCTCCGCACAAGCAGGCCTGGCTCTGCATCCATCAATTCGAGGGAGCCTGGGACGATCCGAACGCGCCCTACTACGGCGGGCTGCAGATGGACCTCTCGTTCCAGCGCAGGTACGGCGAGGCGATCTTCCGGCGCAAAGGAACCGCCGATCATTGGACCCCGCTCGAGCAGATCTGGACGGCAGAGCGAGCGCACCGCAGCGGCCGCGGCTTCTACCCCTGGCCGAACACAGCGCGTTACTGCGGCCTGATCTGACCTAGCTCGTGGCTTCGAGCCACGAGCTCAGTGGAGGCGCTCGACGTTGCTCAGCTCCCGCGCGCCCTCGTCGCGGCTCGCGATGTCGTCGACGTTCTCGACCTCGTCGCCCGCGCTCACCTCGAGCAGCTCCGCGAACAGCGCGCGGTAGTGCCGCACCGAATGGCGCAGATCCTCGGTCGAGGCTTCGTTGCGCTCGCTTGCCTGTGCGATCCCGTGCGCAGTTCTGTACTTCTCGACGAGCTCGGGATGCTCGACCGAGATGTCCGCGACCCGGCGCTCGAAGTCGTCCGTCGGATAGCCGCGCTCCTTCATCACTTTCTGGACCAGCACGTCCGCTTCGGCGACCGCGCCCTTGGGATCGTCGACGAAGCGCGTCTGCGTCGACTGCCACCTCCGCACATAACCGTCGCGAGCTTCAGGCGAGAGCGGACGGATGTCGAGCTCGTCGTGACGCTTCTGCCGCTCGCGCAGCTCGCGTTCCGCCTCACGCTGGTCGCCCGTGTGCTCGACCGTGCGGTCGTATTCGCTCCCAAACGCGTCCTTGAGCGAACGTGTGCGTCGTGTACGCGTCGCGCTCCACACCGCACCGAGCACCAAAACGACCACCACGAGGGCGATCACGATCCAGACCCACGTATCCATCTCTCGACTCCTTTCGGTTGCTAGGACAGCCGAAGGGGTGAGATCTGGCTACCCCGCGCCGGGTCTTCGAAACAGTGCTAGGACAGCTTCGCGCGCAGCAGCTCGTTCACGACTTTGGGATCCGCTTTTCCCTGGGTCTCCTTCATCACCTGGCCGACGAAGTAGCCGAGCAAGCCCTCCTTCCCACCTCTGTACGCGGCGACCTGGCCCGGGTTGTCGGCGAGGATGCGATCGACCAGCGGCTCGAGCTCCGACGTGTCTGCAACGAGCGCCTCGGCCAGGTACGTGTCGGCCTTGAACTCAGGCTCGCCGCTGTCCGCCAGCGCCTTTGCAAACGTCGCGCGCGGGATCGTCACACGCGCCGCGATCACCTTGGCGAGTTCCTCCGCGTTGACCAGGGCGGGATCGACACCGGTTGCGACGAAGTCGTTCATGAGCACGTTCGAAGCAGCCTTTGCATCGACGCCGTCGAGCGCGACGCGCTCGTAGAGCGCGGCCAGCGAGGCCGACCCGTTCAGAACCTCCGCGTCGTAGAACGGCAGCCCGTACTCATGCTCGAAGCGCCTGATGCGAGCGCCCGGTAGCTCCGGCAGCTCCGACTTCAGCCGCTCGATCGTCTCTGCCTCGGGCTCGAGTGGGACGAGGTCGGGCTCCGGGAAGTACCGGTAGTCGTCAGCCTCTTCTTTACGCCTGCGCGACGTGACTGTGTCGGATTTCACCTCGTAGTCGAGCGTCTCCTGCACTACCTTCCCGCCCGACTCCCACGTCTGGATCTGTCTGCGTACCTCGGCGTCGATTCCGCGAGCGATGTGGTTGAACGAGTTCATGTTCTTCAGCTCGGTGCGGGTGCGGTAGCCGGTCTCTCCCACCTCGCGCACGGAGACGTTGGCGTCGGCGCGCAGTTGCCCCTTCTCCATCTCGGCGTCGGAGAGGCCGAGCTCGACGATCGTCTGCCGCAGCAGCTGCAGGAATCGCTTCGCCTGCTCTGCAGAACGGATGTCGGGCTTCGTCACGATCTCGACGAGGGGCGTGCCGCCGCGGTTGAAGTCGATGTTGGAGTGCGCGGCGCCGACGATGCGACCAGTTGCGCCGCCGACGTGGATCGTCTTGGCCGCGTCCTCCTCCAGATGTGCACGCACGATGCCCACCTCCGAGTCGCCGTCGGGCCCGGGGACGACGAACCGCCCCTCCGAGCACAGCGGCTCGTCGTACTGCGAGAAGCGCCAGGCCGAGCTTCAGCGTCCACTCGACGGCGGTCTCGTTCGGAGTCGGCAGCGCCCCCGGAAAGGCGAGGCAGACGGGGCAGGTCAGTGCATTCGCGCCGCTGCCGAAGCCGTTCTCGCATCTGCAGAACATCTTCGTTCGCGTCTTCAGCTGGACGTGGATCTCGAGACCGACGACAGGCTCCCACTCAGGCATCGAGGTACTCCTTGGCCTTCAGCAGCGGCACCTCGATGTCGCCGCGTACGTCAAAGACGGCGAGATATTCCTCCAGGGCGCCGTGCATGCGGATGAGGCAAAGCTCGCGCTCGCCCGCCTCGAGCGAGAGCCGTACGTCGCCGAGCTGGACCGCCCGCGAGCCGTCGAGCACGCGCGGAGTGACGCCGAAGACGCGCTCGACGGCGAGCACGAAGTCAGCGGCGCGGTCGACGATCGTTCTCACGTGCGCAGCCGCTCGGGGACGGGATCGAATTCCAGCGCGCGTTCGAGCGCATGCCCGGCGCGGAAGAGGGTGTTTTCGGAGAACTGCGGGCCGATCAGCTGCAACCCGACGGGCAAGCCTTCGGAGAGCCCGCACGGAATCGACAGACCCGGCAGTCCCGCCATGTTGGGAGGGATCGTGAGCACGTCCGCGAGATACATCGCGATCGGGTTGTCGGTCTTCTCGCCGAACTTGAAGGCGACGGTCGGCGACGTCGGGCTGACGAGCAGGTCGAAGCTCTCGAACGCCGCCGCGAACTCGCGACCGATCACCGTGCGCACCTTCTGCGCCTGCCCGTAGTACGCCTCGTAGTAGCCGGCCGAGAGTGCGTACGTGCCGAGCATGATGCGGCGCTTGGGCTCGTCGCCGAAACCCGCGTCCCGCGTCCGGGAAACCATCTCGTAGTAGCCGTCCGCCCCGCGGCGCATCGAATAGCGGACACCGTCGTAGCGGGCGAGGTTGGACGAGGCCTCCGCCGGAGCGATCAGGTAGTAGCACGGCATCCCGTACTCGACAGAACGCGGGAGCTCACACTCGCCGACCTCGGCGCCGAGCTCCGCGCAGAGCTCGATTGCACGCCGCACGGCAGCGGCAACCCCGAGCTCGATCCCTTCCGCCTGATTCAGCTCCTTCGGAACGCCGACGCGCAGACCTTTCAGGTCCTCCGCCTCCGGAAGCTCGACCGGAGGGACGTCGACCGTCGTGGAGTCGCACTCGTCGCGGCCGCTGATGATGCCGTACAGGAGCGCGTTGTCGCGCACGGTCTTCGTGACGGGGCCGACCTGGTCGAGACTCGACGCGAACGCGACGATGCCATAGCGCGAGACCGTCCCGTACGTCGGGCGCAGGCCGACGTTGCCGCAGAGCGCCGACGGCTGCTTGATCGAGCCGCCGGTGTCGGAGCCGAGCGCCCACGGTGCCAGACCCGCGGACACGGCCGCCGCGGACCCGCCTCCGGAACCGCCGGGCACCCGCTCGGGATCCCACGGGTTCCTGGTCGGGCCGAACGCGGAGTTCTCCGTCGACGACCCCATCGCGAACTCGTCGGTGTTGGTCTTCCCGAGCAGCTGCAGTCCGGCCGCCTTGCAGCGCGCGGCGACGGTCGAGTCGAACACCGGGACGTAGTCCTCGAGGATCCTGGAGCCGGCCGTGGTGCGAATCCCTTTCGTGGAGATGACGTCCTTCAGGGCAATCGGAACGCCTTCGTTGCCGTCCTCGTCGACAAGCGTCAGGAAGCAGTGCAGCTCGTCGTTGCGGGCGCCGATCGCGTCGCGGTAGGCGGTGCGCAGCTCGGCCGCCGACACCTCACGTCGCTCGAGCAGCCCTTTCGCCTTCTCCGCGGTCAGGCGCAGCGTGTCGATCAAGGCGCCGACTCCTCCGTGGCCCCTGTGGGCGGCACGCGGAAGTGGTCGCCGTCGCGCTCCGGCGCGTTGGCGAAGACGTCCTCGAGCGGCAGCGACGGCCGCGGCTCGTCGGGCCTGAAGACGTTCACGACCGCGAGCGGATGCGAGGTGGGCGGCACGTCCGAGAGGTCGAGTTCCGAGACCTTCCCGACGGCCGCGAGGATGTCGTTCAGCTGCACCTCGAGGCGTGCGATCTCGTCCTCGGTCAGCTCGAGGCGTGCGAGCCCCGCCACGTGCAGGACGTCCTCTCTCGTGATCGCCATTCAGTCCTCCTCATAACAAAAGGGCCCCCTTTCGGGGGCCCTTATCTTCGGTTCCGAAAGGAAAGCTAGACAGGCTGAACGTTCGCGGCCTGAGCGCCCTTGGGGCCCTGCACGACCTCGAACTCAACACGCTGACCTTCGGTCAGCGACTTGTAACCCTCCTGGGTGATCGCCGAGAAGTGCACGAAGACGTCTTCGCCACCCTCACGCTCGATGAACCCATAGCCCTTCTCGTTCGAGAACCACTTGACGGTGCCCTGAGCCAACTAACTGCCTCCTTCAAAAACATGCGACGGCCCGGGCACCGAGCCGCCACCACCAATACAGCGGCCGGAGTTTAGCTCAGATGAGTGGGAACGCAAGCGCCCCGCTGCGGTAGCGAGCAGCGCGGAGTGCATTGCCCAGCAGCGCCGCGATCGTCATCGGCCCCACCCCGCCCGGAACAGGCGTGAGGAATGCGGCGACGTCGGCGACGCTCGCATCGACGTCGCCGAGTACCCCGGCATCTGTGCGCGTGATACCCACGTCGATAACGGTCGCGCCCTGCTTGACCATGTCCGCGGTGATCAGCTCGGGCTGACCGACCGCCGCCACGAGGATGTCCGCGTCGAGCGTGTGGCGTGCGAGATCATTCGTCCGCGAGTGGCAGATCGTCACCGTCGCGTTTGCCTGCAAGAGCAGCATCGCCATCGGCTTGCCGACGAGGGGGCTGCGGCCGACGACAACGGCGCCGACGCCCGCGATCCCGATCCGGTACTCCCCGAGCAGCTGCATGACACCGAGAGGCGTCGCCGGGACGAGCGTCTGGCGGGCCAGGTAGAGCTGCCCGGCGCTGAAGGGCCCCAGCCCATCGACGTCCTTCACCGGGTCGATCGCGCGCATCACCCGGGCCTCGTCGATCTGGGCCGGCAGCGGCGTCTGCACGAGGATCCCGTCGACGGCGTCGTCCTCGTTGAGCTCCGTCACGAGCTCGAGCAGCTCGTCCTCGTGAGTCGATGCCGGGAGCCGGCGGTCGACGGCTTCGATCCCCACCTCGTCCGATGCTCGATGCTTCAGGCGGATGTAGATCTCGGAGGCGGGGTCGTCACCGACGAGGACGGTAGCGAGGCCCACGTGGCCGAAGTCCGCGATCTCGCTCTTCAGCTCCTGCCGGAGCCGCGCCGCCAGCGCGGCGCCGTCCATCAGCGTCGCAGGCACGTCCTCTAGAAAGGCAGCTCGACGTCGCCGACGTCGAGGCCAAGCGACTCGGCAAGGCGAACGCCGATCTCCAGGTCCTCCTTGAGGCGCTCGACGTCCCGTGACTCCATCGCCCGGCCGATCCAGGCACGTTCCTTCGGCCGCCAGAGTGCGTGCGCCGCGAACTCCGGCAGCAGCCGGTTCGCCGCCTCCACGAGCTTCTTGTTCGTCTTTTTCGATGCGTTCTCGAGCAGAACGCGCTCGTATGCCATCCCCGCGCCGTGGTGGATGCCGTCGTCCGTCGCGAGCCGGTTGCAGAGATCCTCGAGCACCGTTCCCCGCGACGAGCGCGCGATCAGCCGGAACCTCGAGATGATCAGCCGCTCGTAGAACACCTGCATCAGGAAGACCTTCTCCTCGACCGTGTCTGCTTCGAGAGTCAGATGCGCGAGGTTGTCGAGGTGCGGGTCGCGCTCGGCGGTGCCGCCCACCTCCTCCACGAGCTTCAGCCACGCCTCGGTGTGGCGTGACTCGTCCTGCACCATCGTCGAGTAGTAGAGCTTGGCCTCGTGGTCGGGCGCGATGTTCAGAAGCTGCGACGCCATGTCACAGGCGAGCATGTCCGCCTGCAGCTGCTGCGTGAGGACGGAGCGCCACATGTCCTTGCGACGTGCGGTCCGTTGCGGCGAGCCCTTGCCCTCCGGGATCGGCGGAAGGTCGCCCCAGGGAAGGTCGCGAACCTGCCACTCCTGCCGCTTGGCGAGCTCGTAGAAGCGCAGAACGCCGGCAAAGGCCTCGCGCGGCTCGCTGGACATCTCGATGAGCTGGCCCGTCGCCATTCTGGGACATTATGCGAGCCATGGAGCTGAAGCGGTGGCCACGCAAGAATGACCCGGATTCCATCAAGGCGCGTCAGGAGGCGCTCGGGCTGAACGGCGGCGTGACGGGGATCGACCTGTCGCCGTTCGTCAAGGCGCAGGAGATGCTGACGGGCGCGGCCGTCATTCCGGTTTCCGTCGTCGGCCCGGTGGCGATCGACCTGGGCGAGTACGAGCTCGAGGAGCCCTTCGGGCGGGTCACCGAGACGGGACGATCGCAAGACCAGGTCTACGCCTCCTGCTTCGTCTGCAAGTCGACGGACGAGGCCGTGCAGCTCGCGCGCTTCCTCGACGCCCACGTTGCGGAGATGCGGCGCTGGCTCACCGAGCGCGGCGAGGACTGGATCTCCTCCTTCGCGAAGCTGCGTGAGGTCGAGACGCACGTCGTCGGCTCGATGTGCCATGTCCTGTGGGCGTTCACGACGGGTGACGCCTGCGGTCCCAACATGATGACGCGCAACGCGTACGCCCTGAACGTGGGTTACGTGATGGAGCAGGCGCCGGTGAAGCCCGAGCGCGCGATCCTCGAAGCGAACATGGGCGGGGACAAGAAGCCCTCCCACCACTATTTCGAGCGCGGCGGGCACGGGAAGACCGTCCTCGCGGAGGTGACGCTCACCGACGATGCCGTCCGGCGAGTGTTGCGCACCACGGTCGACGACCTGCTGGAGCTCTCCTTCGCGGGCACGCACGGGGCGGTGGCCTCGGGGATGCAGTCCGTCGCCTTCACGCCGGCCTCTGCGATCGCCGCGATCTTCGCCGCGACCGGGCAGGACCTCGGCATGGTCGGGACGAGCTCGATGGCGCACGGGACGGGCCGGCGCGTCGAGGGAGGCATCCACTGCGCCCTGCGACTGCCGGGGCTCGAGGTCGGAACCGTCGGCGGGGGCACGCTGTTCCCGTATGCGCGCACGTGGCTCGAGCTGATGGACTGCGCCGGGACGGGCAAGGTCTACCGCTTCGCCCAGATCGTGGCGGCGGCGACGCTGGCCCTCGAGATCTCCGCCAGCGCAGCGATGGCCTCCGCAGGCTCCGAGAACTTCTTCCGCGCGCACCACGAGCGCGGCGGCATCCGCTCCTAGAGCGGCCGCCCGTCATTGGCACAAAGTCGTGACAAGCAGGGTCAGACCCTGGTGTTCGGGACGCGTCTCTGATTGGCACAAAGTCGTAACACCAGGGTCAGACCCTGGTTTTTGGGCCCGGGCCGGCTCGGCCGGGGCCTCAGCGCGTACCGATCTGCATCCGTAGCAGCCGTGGGAGCGCAGCGCCTACGCGCGCCGGCAAGGGGGCGCGACGTCCTTCCTCGTCGGCACGCTCGGCGGCGAGGATCGCTGACCGGACGAGGCCCCCGCCCAGGCGCTTGAGCGGTTCCGGCGGGAGTGAGGCCAGACGCCGGCTCGCGAGCGGCAACGCGGTCCACTCGTCGTCGAGCCCGAGTGCGAGCGACGCCAGGATCTGCCCGCCGAGCCAGCTCGGGCCGACGCCGTGGCCCGAATAGCCAAGTCCGTAGTGGATCCGCTTGCCGCGCACGGTGCCGAAGAACGGGAGATGGTCGGCGGAAACGTCGATTGGACCGCCCCACGCGCGTTCGACTCGAGCGTCCGTGAGACTGGGGAGCAGGCGGCGCAGCCCACGCTCCGCGCGAGCGGCGGTCGCGCGGTCGGCGGTGAAGCGGTCGTCGAGCCTGCCGCGGAACCCGATCGGGCCCGAGCCGCTGCCCATCAAGACCCGGCCGTCCGCCGTTGTGCGGAAGTAGTGCAGGAACATGCGTCCGTCGAGGATCGCCTCGCCGCCCGTCCACCCGATCTCGGCCAGGAGCTCGGGCACCGGCTCGGTCAGCACGACGTACGAACCGAAGTTCGTCAAATGGCGGGCGACGGGTCGCCAACCGGTCGCCGCAGCGTTGATCGCGACGACG